>Ga0210057_1001001_pt1 | contig 44410 bp, 35 predicted proteins | sample CryGeyCG2114_010_2_FD_183968 | JGI IMG/M metagenome (GOLD analysis project Ga0210057, IMG submission 183968) | Groundwater microbial communities from aquifer - Crystal Geyser CG10_big_fil_rev_8/21/14_0.10 (SPAdes) (version 2) | ecosystem: Environmental > Aquatic > Deep subsurface > Groundwater ...
TAGTCCATATTATTTCCTAACTACCAATCTCCTTTTGCCATTACTTCTGTCTTTAGTAATTTTTCCGTCACGTAGATAAACAATTCGTTTAGCATATTCGGCCACCTCCTGCTCATGAGTAATCATGATAATGGTGTTGCCTTTATCGTTGAGGTCTTCAAAAACCTCCATTATCTCTTCCGCTTGTTTACTGGCAATATTTCCCGTCGGCTCATCAGCAAGAATAATACTCGGTCTCATCGACAAAGCCCTAGCGATAGCCACCCTTTGTTGCTGGCCTCCGGAAAGCTGGCCCGGAGTGTGACCCATTCGGTCTTCCAAACCAACCATTTTTAGGTATTTTCTGGCCCTTCTTTCTCTAACTTCCTTGTCAATATCGCCATACATCATTGGTACCATTACATTTCGCAAAGCACTGGTTCTGGCAAGTAAATTGTAAGATTGAAACACAAAGCCAATTTTTTTGTTTCTCACTTCGGCCAACTGATCATCGGAAAGATCAGCAATTTTTTCCCTGTCAAGAAAATAGTCACCACTAGTAACCATGTCCAAGGCTCCCAAAATGTGCATCAAAGTTGATTTTCCCGATCCGGAAGGCCCCATAATAGCAACAAACTCTCCTTTATCAATTTGGAAACTGACCCCGTCCAAAGCTCTAACTTCAACCTCGCCAGTTTGATATACCTTTGTTAGTTTCGACGCTTTTATCATCTTATCCTCCCTATCTAACCATCCTCATCATTCCTCCCATTTCCGAAGAGCCAAATTGAGAGGTTTCAGACTGTCCTGAAGCGGAAATTGTTCCCGTTATTACCTCATCTCCTTCACTCAAACCTGAAACTATCTCCGTCTGAGTATCGGAAGTTAATCCTGTTTCTACAAAAACATATTCTGGCTGATTGTCTTTAAGCACCTGGACATAACTTTGATCATTTTGGGTTTTTACTGCACTGGAAGGAACTAATAAGGCTTCGTCATTGTGGTCAATAATAATGTTGGCCGTAACCGCCATATTGGGTAAAATTTGTTCCGCGGCTAAGCTCAGCTTGATAATTGCTTCATACTGAGTTACCCCATTGCTGGTGATGCCAATTCTATCTACCCCGGCCACCTCGCCGCTGAATGTTTTTCCGGAAACACTGTCAATAGTGATAATCGCTTTCTGACCTAGCAGAACGTTAAAAACATCAACCTCGGAAAGATTAACCGATAAAACCGGTAGTCCTTCGGTCTTAATAGTAGCTACCTTTTGATTTGATTCAGAATTGCCAGTGTCTAATGAACCAATACTCATCCCCTCCACATACATAAGACTGGTAATCGTCCCATCTGTGGGGGCGGTAATTACTGGTGAAGCTTGTTGGGAATTAAGCCAGGCGCTGGTAAGCGAGGTCTGAGCAGCCGATATGACCTGCTGTTGGCTTTTATACTTTGCTTCGGCGGCCAACCAGTCGGCATTCTCCTGAATGTAGGTAGGATCACTAGTTTCAAGCTCCCGAGCAACCGCATCATTGATAAGTTTTTGGTTAGCGGCAAAAGCCTGCGATTGAAGCGTATAAAGCGAGGTTCTGGCTGACTCTAAGCTGTTTTTAGCAGAAAGATATGAGGACCAGGCCTGCAGATATTTTTGCTCTCCTTGAAAATCTAGATCAATTTGCAAAATCTTGTCGCCCTTTTTAACCTGATCGCCATCAGAAACATAAACATTCTTAACAATTCCCGAGGCTTTGGTGTTAGCGCTCATAATATTAACACTAAGCACCCTGCCGGAACCGGAGACAGAAGAAACAATGCTACCCTTTTCCACCGTTTTGGTCTGATAAGAAGCCTCTGAGCTTTTGGAAAAAAGCCTCGTTGCCAAAAATACCAAACCAACTACAATCAAAACCACCCCAGCCATAACCTTTTTTCTTTTTAACAGTTTCTTTAGTTTGTCCATAATTTAGCTAAAAAATAATCTTTGTCGAGATTTTATTTCTTCTTGCTGAGAAAATACTGAGAATTAATAAATGAAATTAAACCCACTACTATTAATGGTAAAATTAACCATGGACCAGGTCGAAGAAATTAAATCAAAAGTAGATATAGTCGATCTTATCTCCGAGTATATTACTCTTAAAAAATCCGGCAGAAACTTTAAAGCCAACTGCCCTTTCCATGGCGAGAAAACCCCCTCCTTTATGGTCTCCCCGCAACTGCAGATTTTTAAATGTTTTGGTTGCGGCGAGTCAGGAGACGTGATCAAGTTTTTAGAGCTTTACGAGCGGATGGAGTTTGTCGAGGCCTTGGAGTTTTTGGCCAAAAGAGTCGGGGTTACTCTAAAAAGAACCAGGCAGTCGGGAAACGAACTTATCAAAAGAAAAATACTTGAGGTTAACAATGAAGCTGCCAAACTCTACCATTTCATCCTAACCAAACACCCGGTAGGCAAAAACGCCTTGCAGTACATTACTAATCGGGGAATAACAGGAAAATCGCTAGAAACTTTTCAAGTCGGCTTTTCTCCCCTAAACCCCGAGGGGCTGACCAGATATCTGGTTGATAAAAAAAAGTTCAACCCCAGCGAGGTTATTCAGTCTGGGCTGGCAATTGCCTCTAGCTACAACCCGGGAAAGGTCATTGACCGGTTTCGCGGCCGGATAATTTTTCCACTTCGCGATCACCGAGAAAACATCGTCGGTTTTTCCGGCAGACTGGTTCCAGGAATGATTAAAAATGAAAACCAGACGGGAAAATATATAAACACCCCGGAAACAGCTGCTTATCACAAGTCCTCGAACCTATATGGTCTTTGGCTTTCCAAAGATGAGATAAAGAAGAAAAACCAAACCATCGTCGTTGAAGGCGAGCTTGATCTAATCTCCTCCTGGCAGATTGGCATTAAAAACATCGTGGCGATAAAAGGAACCGCCTTTACTGAGGATCAGACCAAAATAATCAAACGATTTTCCGATCAGATAATTTTAGCTCTGGATGAGGATTTTGCCGGAAATAACGCCTCGCTTCGCAGTGTTCAGCTAGCAGAAAAGGAAGGCTTAGAAATCAGCGCCATTGACCTTAAGGGAAAATTCAAAGACCCGGATGAGGCGGCTCAGGGAAAACCACAATTTCTAATAAAAGCAATTGAAAAAGCCGTTCCTGTCTGGGATTTTGTCATAAAAACCATCAGCAAAAAATATGATCAAACCACTATTGCCGGCAAAAAAAAGATTCTTTCTGAGGCCCTACCTTTCCTTTCCGGAATCGAAAACGAGGTGGTCAAATCTCACTATTTAAGAAAATTAGCCCAAGCTCTAGCCGTTGATACCGAATCGGTTCTTATTGAAGCGGAAAAAACCTATCAAAAACAGTTTTATACCCCTCAGGCCTCCAGCCCAACCGCCAGTCAACCTTCAACCCCAAGAAGAGAAGTATTGGAAACCTATCTTTTGGGACTGATTTTCTCTACCAGCGATCCGAAAAAATACTTAACTGAGGAAAATAAGAAACTTTTTAAGAGCCACCGCTGGACTAGAATTTTTTCCTTAGGCAAAGAATTTTTCTACAAAAAAAAGTATGATCCGGGAAAGTTTTTAGCCCTTCTTCCTGAAGAGCTAAAGCCGAAGTTTGCGGAGCTGTTTTTTACCCAAGACCAGGAAGAGCCAGAAAAAGAGATCGACCAAGTAGCCTTAGAACTCAAAAAACTAGCCATCAAAGAAAGTCTAAACGACCTTTCGATAAAAATTACCAAGGCGGAAAAAGAAGGTGGCCAAAAAAGTATTGAGGCTTTGGAAAAAGAATTTGCCAGAAAAGCCAGTAAATTAGTTGAACTTTCCCATAATGAATGATAGAATGAGCCGTGCCTAGCGTAACCAGCCAATCCACTAATTTTGCTCAAATCCGTAGGGCTATTGTTGCCCTGGGGAAAAAACAAGGTTTCTTGACCCAGGAAATTATCCTTAAGAAAATTCCGAATCCCCAAGGTCATATTGATGACCTTGATAAGCTTTATGGCGATCTTTTTGACAAAGGAATTGATGTTTTTGAAGGAATTTCGCTGGATGAGATGAAAGAAACGGAAAGCGAAAGCGGTAAAAGTCTTAGCGTTTTAACCGTCTTGGGTTCATCCGCTCTGACCGACCCAGTTAGAATGTATCTTCGCGAAATCGGCAAGGTCTCTCTACTTACCGGACCAGAAGAGGTTTCTCTTGCTCAAAAAATCGAAAAAGGGTCTAGTTCTGCCAGAGCCAAACTAATTGAAGCAAACTTGAGACTGGTCGTTTCTATTGCCAAAAAATATATCGGCCGCGGGCTAACCTTTTTAGATCTTATTCAAGAAGGCAATCAAGGGCTAATGCGAGCAGTGGAAAAATTTGACTGGAAAAGAGGCTTTAAATTCTCCACCTATGCCACCTGGTGGATAAGACAAGCGATCACCAGAGCAATCGCCGACCAGGCAAGAACGATAAGAATCCCTGTCCATATGGTAGAAACGATGAACCGGGTTTTCAAAGCCTCCCGAGAACTATCACAAGAACTGGGCAGAGATCCACAGCCAAAAGAGATCGGCAAAAGAGTCGGTCTTCCCGAAGAGAAAATTAATGAAATTTTCAGAATTTCCCAAGATACCACTTCACTAGCCGCTCCGGTCGGTGATGATGACGATTCATTTTTGGGAGATTTTATCGAGGACATTACCTCTCCTTCCCCTTATGAGGAGACCTCAAAAGAACTTTTAAAAGAATCTGTTGTTGATGTTTTGCACACTCTGGACGAGCGAGAAGCGAAAGTATTGGCACTGAGGTTTGGACTAGAAAGCCAGTCGCCAAAGACTTTGGAAGAGGTGGGTAAAGTATTTGGCGTTACCAGAGAAAGAATCAGACAGATTGAGGCCAAAGCTCTTCGCAAACTAAGGCACCCCTCCCGCAGAAGAAAACTACAAGATTATTTGGAATAAGCAAACAGCCGCATCTTCACTTTTTTCAGAGCCTGGTGTTATACTGAAAAAGTATAATGAATGTCGAAAGAGAACCTGTTTCTCGTGGAAAAGAAACACCAGCCGATTCCCTACTTAAAAAAAAGGAAATAAAAATATCTCCTGAAGTAGAAGGCTGGATCCAAAAGGTGGAAAAAAATATCCACACTCAAACACCGATTGTCACTGATGATAAAGGCCAACCAATTCTTTCTTCTACCAAAGGCCAGCCCGTAAAAATTACCCTGCCATTAACTAAAACAAGCTTTGGCCAAGGTTTTAAAGAAGGATTCGGTGAAGCAGTCCGCTGGCTTTCTGAATGGTGCTATAAAGCGATAAAAAAAGATCCTGGAAAGGTTGCTTTTAAACAACCAACAACATGAACATCTTGGATAAAATAATTAATACCGCCGCCTACTATCTGGTTATCTTTCTAATTATCGCCGGAGTGGCGGCTCTTCTTGGTTTTTTTACCTACGTTTTTATTATCTGGTGGCGCTGGCATAAAAGAGAAGAAGCTTCACTTAAATTTGTTCTTCTTAAGGTGGCCGTGCCCAAGGGAAACGAGATAAAAATTGATGCCATGGAACAGGTATTTGCTTCTCTACACTCAATATATAAAGGGGGAAGATTCAGTTTTTTAAACCCCCAATCTCACATCACCTTTGAAATTGTTGGCAAGCCAGGAGATATTCGCTTTTATGTTTCCTGCCCAGAAAAATTAAAAGAGCTGGTTGAAAGACAAATTTACGGAGCTTACCCTGGAGCCAGTGTCGAGCCGGCAGAAGAATACAATATCTTTTCCGAAAAAGGCAAGGTTGCTTACAGCTGGTTGGCTGCAAAAAAAGAGTCTTACAAACCGATAAAAACATTCAAAGAGCTTTCAACCGATCCTCTATCCTCAATAACCTCCGCTCTGGCTAAGCTTAAGGAGGGTGAGGGGGCAGTAATTCAGGTCCTAATTGTTCCCGCAGACGGAAAATGGCAGTCGGCGGGAAAAGCATACGTCTCTGGAACCAAAAAAAGCGAATCCGATCCGGAAAAAGCCAGCTACAAAGTCAACGCCCAAACCCTAGAGGCAATTGAAAACAAATGCGGCAAGCCAGGGTTCGAAACTCACGTAAGGATTGTCACTGTCGCTCCCAGCAAAGAAGAGGCAAAATCACATCTGACCAATATGAAAACAGCCCTTTCTCAGTTTGACTCTCAGTGGAACGGTTTGGGTTCTAAAAAAATCCGTTTTCAAAAATGGTTCATGATTGATTTTATTTACCGCTACCAACCAGTCTTCCAGAAGAAGGGCAGTTCGATATTAAGCTCAGAAGAACTTGCAGGAATCTTTCATTTTCCCAACAAAACAATTGAAACACCAGGAATTCACTGGATAAGAGCTAAAAGGGCTCCGGTACCACCAGACATCCCCACTGAAGGGCTTTTCCTTGGCGAAAATGTGTATCGCGGAGAAACAAAAAAGGTATATATTCAAGAGAAAGACCGTCGCCGCCATGTCTACATCGTTGGTAAAACCGGAGTAGGAAAATCAGAACTGCTAAAAACAATGTTGGAGCAGGATATAAGAGCCGGCCGAGGGGTCTGCTTTATTGATCCTCATGATACTGTCGAGCAGATACTGGAAATGATTCCTCCGGAAAGAGCCGAAGATGTGATTTACTTTGATCCTTCCAACGTTGACCGGCCAATGGGTTTTAACCTTCTTGAGGTTGATACCGAAGACCAAAAGCATTTTGTCGCCAACTCGATAATCAATCTGATGTATAAGCTTTACGACCCGTATAAAACTGGAATTGTTGGCCCTAGGTTTGAACATGCGATCAGAAACGCAATGCTAACGGTTATGGTCGAGCCGGGAGCCTCCTTTGTTGAAATTGTCAGATGTCTTACCGACTCAAAGTATGTCCAGGAACTGCTTCCCAAAGTCACCGACCCAATGGTAAAGCGCTACTGGACCGACCAGATTGCCCAGACCTCAGACTTCCACAAGTCAGAAACTCTGGACTATATCGTTTCAAAATTTGGCCGGTTTGTTACCAACTCAATGATTAGAAACATTATTGGCCAGTCAAAATCATCCTTTAATATGAGAAAGGTTATGGACGAAGGAAAAATCCTGCTCATCAACCTGGCCAAAGGAAGAATTGGTGAAGAAAACTCATCATTTTTGGGGTTAGTTTTAGTTCCCCAAATTCTAATGGCGGCAATGAGCCGACAGGATGTTCCCCAAGACCAGAGAAAAGATTTCTACCTTTACGTTGACGAGTTTCAAAACTTTGCCACCCCTGACTTTGCCCAGATTCTTTCCGAAGCCAGAAAGTACCGGCTTAACCTGACTGTAGCCAATCAGTTTATCTCCCAGATGGACGAGGAGGTAAAGAATGCTGTTTTTGGCAATGTTGGCACAATAATGAGTTTTGCTGTTGGTGTTGCTGACGCTAATTATCTTACCCGAGAGTTTCAGCCGATCTTTGACGAGGAGGATCTGATAAACGTAGAAAAATTCCACGCCTACACCAAAACCCTGATAGGAAACGAACCCACCCCACCATTTTCAATGGATACCACCAAAGACATTGATGAGGAGAAAGCAAGAATGAATCCCAAGGTGGGAGAAATGATAAAAAAACTGAGTGCTCTAAAGTACGGAAGGCCGAGAGATGTGGTTGAGTCAGAAATCGCTATCCGAGCAAAGCTTTAAAAACCCAAGTAGAGTTTAGAGCTCTTTTAGCTTAATGGTTCTTTTGCTAGTCGGTTTTTTCACCAACTGAAGATACTTTTCTGTAGTAGAGATTCTTTTATGACCAACAATACGAGAAATAACTTCCAAAGGCACTCCTGACTCAAGCTGATAAGCAATAAATGTGTTTCTAAGATCATTGACCTTAATGTCCTCTAAGCCGGAACGCTTAAAGTAACGCCTAAGAGTGCTTCTAATATTTCTAATAAGTAGGGGCCTGCCTGTTTTGGTAATAAAAATATGATCGGTTTTGGCATCACCCCTGGCTTCAAGGTAGATATCCAAAGCGTTTTTAACCGCCTCGTTTAAAGGTACTTTTCTAGCCATGTGGCTCTCATAAGGCTGAATAATAAGCTCATCAGGATGAACGTCATCAAGCCGCAGGCCAGCAACCTCACCGATACGCAGTCCCGCCTGCAAGATAAGCTCAACAATCGCCATCGCACGGGAATCATGCCTACAAGCATCTCTCAGGCCTCGATACTCTAAAGGCTGGAGTACTCTTGGGGTACCAATCTTAAGCTTAGGATGAGAAACCTCCTTAGTAGGATCAGAATTTATCACTCCTTCTTTCTCTAAAAACTTAAAAAAGCTTTTGAAAGAGTTTAATTTTCTGGAAATGGTTTTGGCGGTATAGTTATCTTTTTCCAACTGCTTTTTGAATTTCTCGATATGGGCAGTTTCTACCTCGGTGACCGAAGAAATCTGCTCCCCGAAAAGAAAGGTCGCCAACTGAGAAAGATCCCCTTTGTATGCTATAATCGTGTTTGAAGATCTGCCTTGACTGGTTAGGTTTTTGACAAATAATTCAACCGCCTTTTCAATCGATAGCGGATTTGAGTTTTCTTCCATGTTTGGCTTATAGTATCATGAAAAAAAGCACTAAGCAAGACGGAAACCGCTTAATCTGGATAGTACTTTTAATCGCCACTCTGTTTCTTCTTGGTAACAACCTAAGCCAGGCGAGAAGAATTATGACAGCTAGCAGGCAAAAAAAGGCCCTGGAAAAGCAAATAAACCTAGGGAAACAGAAAAACGAAGAGCTGGAAAAACGACTATCCTATATCCAAGGCGATGATTTTGTCCAAAAAGAGGCAAAAGATAAGCTGGGATTGGCTGAACCAAACGAGATAGCCTACATTGTTCCTGATCTTCCCGACTTAGAAAGCCTAGAGCAAAAAAAGGAGTATGTCCCAGACAGAACAAATATCGAGCAGTGGCTAGATAAATTCATCTACTAGCTTTAAATCTAATCTAAATCTGCTATAATAGCCTTACGTGCGGGGTGGTGTACGGCTGCACGTGAGGCCCATAACCTCACAGACCGGGTTCAACCCCCGGCCCCGCAACAAAAAAACGTGATAAAATCATGTGATGGTAATAAAGGACATTATCCAGGCAGGAAACCCCTTACTCAGAAAAAAGGCAAAACCAGTAAAAGGCAATTTTTCTCAGGAAATTAAACAAACAATTGTCGATCTTATCGACACCATGAATTACAGTCACCTTGTTGGAATAGCCGCTCCTCAGATAGGAAAAAACCTCAGAATATTTATCTCAGAGATTAAGACCACCAAATACAGAGATAATTCAGAAAAAAGCGGTCTAACCGTCTATATCAACCCTAAAATATTAAAATCGTCCAGTAAAAAAGTAACCGACTATGAAGGTTGCGGTAGTGTTGCCTACTCAAAATTTTTTGGGCCGGTAGAAAGAGCAGAACAGGTAGTAGTTGAGGCCAAAAACCAAAAAGGTAAGAAGTTTCGGATAAAAGCAAGCGGCTTGCTAGCCAGAGTCATTCAGCATGAATACGACCACCTAGAAGGAATATTATTCACCGATAAACTAACCGACTGGACCAAAGCAATGAGTAGCGAAGAATATATAAAAATGCGTTCGAAAAATAAAGACAAATAGATGCTCCCGTAAAAAATACAACAATTCCTGTATTCTAAGTTTCATATTTGATAAAATACGAAAGCCTGACAGGGTAGCTCAGTTGGTCAGAGCACGAGAATCATAACCTCGGGGTCGAGGGTTCGAATCCCTCCCCTGTCACCATTTTGGAAATCGAAAGATGGTTGGGGGCAGCGCTGGCTGCGCCCCCCTCCGCAGACAGCGCTGCAAAAGGATATTTTAACGCTGGCCGGAGTTGCCGATTAAATAAAGAATAGTTCGAGCCGACAGTTTTTGCCATGATCGCCAAATCATGGCACTCATTTTTTGCGCGTGCGATTTTTTGCGCCTGTAAGGCGCAATTTACGAATTCTCTCATGGGTTCGAGCCAAACAGTTCCGTTTTTCTCAATTTGTGATTTTTTCTCCTCTAACTTTAGTTTTTCATCAAACAAATCATTTTTCTTTTGTTTGTAAATTTCCGGTTCGATAACCTGATCTAAATAGCCATCAAGAAGCCGATTGAGTTTAATTTCGGATTCTTGAATTTGTCCGTTTAGCTGTTTTTCTTCCACTTCGGTAACAAACTTGTCTTTTTCTTCAGCCTCGGCGATCCATTTTTCAAAGTACGGTTCCCAATCTTCATGCAAGCCGCAATCACGAACAACATTCCTTAATTGCTCTTCAAGCGAGGGTTCGTTAATATACTTTTGGTTACAGGGTTTGAGTTTTTTCGTACAGCGGTAGTAGATAAAAGTTTGACCCGTGCCGTTTTTGTATTTCTTGATATGTTGCTCCGCTGTGATTGCAGCGCCACATTCGCCACAGGTCGCCAGGCCCGCAAAGGCGAAATTGTGGCTTTTCTGTCTGGGTCTCTCGATTTTATCAACTTGTTTTTGAACTTCGTCAAAAAGCTTTTTGCTGATAAAGGTTTCATGAGTGCCTTGATAATATTCTCCGGCGTATTTGAGAATGCCAATATAAAATTTGTTGGCTAACATGTTTTTAACCTGGCCTACTTTTACGGATTTTTCTCCTTCCCGCTTAATCCCAAACTTGAACATAAATTGGGAAACACCAGTAAAAGAAATATTTCCATCAGCAAAAAGCTGAAAGGCTTTTCTGACAACTTTTGATAATTCGAGATCAACATCAATTCCCCTCGTTTTGGGGTTGTTGATATAACCGTATGGCGCTTTGCTTGGCCAAACACCATTACGAAGTTTTTGACGATTTCCTCGTTTTACATTTTCGGAAAGATTGTCCACATAGTACTTGGATTGGCCAAAGGCAATTGAAAGCATAAATTTGCCTTGTGGTGTACTTTCAAACCAAAACGAGGGGAATTTCAAATCAAGGAGTTTGCCGGTATCCAGAAGATAAATAATTTTTCCGCCGTCAATGGAATTTCTAGCAAGTCTGTCGGGGTGCCATGAAAGAATGGCGTTAGCCATTCCTTTCTCGATTTTCTTAAGTACCTCTGCAAATTGCTCTCGTCCGGGGACTTTGGCGGTTTTGGCCTCGGTAATAAATTCCGTGATAAATAAGTTTTCTCTTTTGGCAAACTCCTTGAGTTCGGCAATTTGCGCTTCGATAGATAAAACTTGTTTATCTTTTTCGTCAGTTGATTTTCGACAGTAGGCAATATATTTGATCATGTTTTTTGTTTCCTTATGGTTCTTTAATTTTTGCGTTTTTCTCCTTTCTTTTTATTACGGCGGCTCTCGGCGAATTTGAATTATGCCTTTACAGCGCTGTCTGCGGAGGGGGGCGCAGCCAGCGCTGCCCCCAACCATCTTTCGATTTCCAAAATGGTGAACGTTTTCGAACAAATTCGAACTCATTTCAAGTCAACGTGTTAGCTCGCCGCTACGCGGCTCGCAATGTTGCGCGGCGCCCCCACCCGCCGCGCTTCCGAAAAAGTCGGCTCGAACAGACAATTTCTTAAAAGAAATTGTTTCAAAGAAAAACGCAAAAATTTAAAAGAACTTTTATGTAACTTAAATGGCGCAACCGGTGGACTCAGTTAGAAATTGCTTTCAACTGTCCGATTGCGCCATTAAAAAAAGCAATTTCGATAATAACTGAGTCCAATTACAATATACAAAAATGGGAAAATTAGTGCAATAGGAAAATGTAGAGTTATAGGATAAATGTTGATATAATACGATATAGTATTTTGAGAAATAATAAACTATGTGTGAAAGACTGAATCCTAAATCAGTTGATGCAATTTTGTTAGCAGGCAAAGACCCTGAGAAAGATGGGTTCAATGGCCAGCATAAATTTTCTATTGAACTTGGAGGAAGAAGTGTTCTGAGTACAGTATTGGATGCTCTTGACAGCGCATCGTTTGTAGACAGAGTTGTGTGTGTCGGACCGGTTGAAAAATTAAATGATGAAATCTGTGGGAGAAAAAAAGACTATATTCTAGTCGAGCAGAAAGGAACGCTTTGGGATAATGTTTCCACTGGTATCGAAAGACAACAACAAATAAAAGGGGATAAAGAAGTTTTTATAGTTTGTTCAGATTTACCATTTTTAACATCACAATCTGTAGACTGGATGGTTATAAACTCACAAAAAAATACAAATATCCAATTCCCTGTTGTTCCTCAATCAGTAGTTCAGCAACTCTCTCCCACTTATGAAACTTACTATTGGCCAATGAAAGAGTTTGCTTTTAAGATGGGAAATAACATTTTTATCGATATCAACAGGCTTTCTGATGACAGGCTTAAAACATTGCTGAACGAATATCGAGGAACAGGATCAGATAACTATATGTTGATGTCTTTGCAGAGGTTGGCTTTGCTTCAAAAATACGGAGGAACTGAGGCGGTATATACAACAATAGTTAACTACGCTTCAAAATTACTTCAAATGAGAGGGCTTGCTAGAAATGGAGTTCCTTTTTCTAGACTTAGAAGTAAGACGGATTATGAAAGACTCATATCAAGAACACTTGGAACAAAAATAGAAATGTTATCAGTGCCATTTGTTGACGTTGTACTTGACATTGATAATCCACTAAGAACAGGGATTTTTCAAAGAGGTTATAGTAAAATTTGGGAAGTGGTAAAGTCGCAAGCTAATGTGGAAATAGGCCTCCCAGAAGGAGTAAAATAGAATTGTTTTTCGCATGTGGGCGGGGGGTAAGGGAAAAATTATAAATTCTACCTTTCTCGAACGAAGTGAGAGAAAAATCGCGCGCGCAAAAAATAACGGAAGCGCGGCGGGTGGGGGCGCCGCGCAACATTGCGAGCCGCGTAGCGGCGAGCTAACACGTTGACTTGAAATGAGTTCGAATTTGTTCGAAAACGTTCACAATAAAACCAAAGTTTTTTTACTGGTATAATTGCTTACGAGATTCCTGTCCAATAACCTAATCAATGAGTTGTGAAGTACCAGTAAGAATAAAAGAAGAACTCGTCTACGAACCTGGAACGTTAGCTGTTCAGAAAATAACTAGCGGTAACGGAAACGCAACAGGCAGTATTCTTCTGATTGTTCTGGAAAGGATGTATCAACCTGAAGATCACATGCATTCTTGCCGGCTATTGGCATCTTCATATAAGGGTTTTGTTATTCCAGAATTTGGCTATGCTCCTTGTATGCGGTTAACAGAAAACTCCCCAACCTTCACCCATAATCCCACTCTTGAAGAACTTGAAATGTACTGCCGCGGGGTTTCTCGGTACTGTTTATCCTTACCACCACAAGCCGGTAAATGTTTGACCTTTCAAGAATGGCTGGGAGAAGCAATCGGTCAACCAAGTCTTTTGCCGTATGAAGGAGATAGGCTGATAACTGCGGCACTTCCAGTACTTTCTAACTAACAATAGCTTTTGCTAGCCTTTAACCAAAAAATCTCGTAAAATACAGCTTATTGGAGAGGTGCGCCGAATTGGCTAAGGCACCGACCTCGAAAGTCGGCGCCCTTTTGGGCTTGCGGGTTCGAGTCCCGCCCTCTCCGCCATTGTGTACGAATGGCAGAAAGAGCTTCTGTTTTAACCTTCGTATCGGGCTTTTTGTTCAGTTCTAACCTTTGATATTCCAATTGTAGGGCGGGAGCGCCATTTTTGATGGGGACAAACCATTCATTTGTCTCCAAGTAGAGTTTCCCCGCCTTGATTTTGGGATTCATCCCCAGCGACATCAAGATTTCCTTCTTCAGTTCTAACCCTGCTTTCCCCATATCATCGGCTTTAAGGAATGTTATTCGTGCATAAGTAGCAAAGTTGAAAGTTTTCTCGGTTAAATCCAACCATCTCTCAGCTCTATCCTCGGTGTGGTGGAGCTTGCTTTTCATCTCAGTAATTTTAGCCTGTAACTCGTTACGCTCCTTAATAAAGGTAGTATCGTCAATTAAGTCTCGGTAGCGCATTTTGGTCAGGTTATCTAGTTCCTTCTGGGTCGTGACTACGTTTTTATGTTGCATTTCGTAAATTTTGGTACGATCCTCAATTTCCCGGTCATTGTTTTCATTCAAAACCTCCAGCGCCCAGTCCCTAAACTCTGGAAGGATGGTTAATCCTTCCAGCTCTTTCTCAATTTGCAGTTCCAGCTTGTTCAACGGAAGCATTTTCCTCTGGGTGCAATTAATAGTAGTTTTCTTCCTGGTGCAGTGATAATAGGTATATTCCTCAACCTTGCCCGTCTTTTTGATGAACTTTCGCTTGGTTTCGGCAGTATACAGGCAACCACATTCTCCGCAGCGGATAAAACCTGTAAAAGCAAAGAAATGTTCTTTTGGTCTCGGTTTGCCTTTTCTGCCCAGAAGTGTTTGTACTCGGTCGAATTCTTCGAGAGTTATCATAGGTTCGTGTTTACCCTGGAATTGTCTACCCTTGCTTTCAATAATGCCGGTATAGAAAATGTTAGTAAAGATCTTGTAGATACCGCTTCTTGATAATGGCTTGCCACCCAGTCGCTTGGACTTCCTAGTTAAATATCCCCATTCTTCATTAGCAATCTTGAGAATTTGGGGTGGTGTGTAGGCTCCGGTTAGCATGAGTTGCCACATTTTGGTAATTAAAGGAAAACGCTGAAGATCTTTGACGATAGTATTTTCAACTCGGTCGTTAAGGTATCCGGCTGGAGCTAGATTGGGCAACCAACCCTTATTGAGTTTTGTCTCCAGTCCTCGTTTAACGTTTTTACTTAGGTCAATCACATACTGGTTGGAACTGGCTGCTTCAACGCTGAATATAAGGACGTTGTCGCCTGGCAAATACTCTCGGTCATAGGTTTGGATGGACTTAATGATGCCTTTTTGAAGTAGCCAGCTGATCTTGCCGCTATCAACTGGGTTTCGGGAAAGCCGGTTAATCTGCCAGCAGAGAATACCGTCAGCCTCGCCATTCTCTATACATCCGATCATTTCCTCAAATACGTCCCTTACCCCTGGTGCTTTGGCGGACTTAGCTTCGGTATAGATTTTGATAGTTTTAAGCTTGTATTCCTGAGCCAGTTCTCTAAGTTTGGTGACCTGGCTTTCGATGGATTGGATTTGTCTGTCCTCATCCTCCGAAGACTTTCTGGCGTAGAGAAAATATCTGATATGGCTTCTATCCTGGTTCATCATCATATTTGGTTTATTCCTAACATATAAAGGTTTTAGAGCTAAATATCAATTTCTTTTTCACTAAGGCTAACTAGTTCGTTATGAATTTTTCTTAATTCTCGACTGTATTTCGTGGGCTTACCTTTATATCTGAGTCGTCTTCTGCCCAGTCCCAGATTTTGTAGCTTATGCTCGGCTCTTATGATTCTGGCATATTCTTGAAGAGGACTTTTTGTGTTTCTTTGACGGCAACTGTAGGTCATCCCAAGGCATTCACGGCAGCCAAAGACTCCTTTATAGGCATGCAATACTCCAATCCGTCTGCCACAGGTTAACTTGCTTCTGGGTCTTGGGCATTGAAACCAGAAGCGCCAACCACCATAGCGGCAAGGGGTTCTAATTAGGTTAATTTTTTGCGCGATGGTTGCTATCCCTTCATTATCGACATAAACCAAATATAAATATGGACCAAAATCCTGAATTATCGTGATAATTTGGATCTTGTATTCGTTTTGCATATACCAACCATCTTGCGAATGATCAAGATACCCATGTTGTTTCAGCCAGAAAATGCTGATTCTGGGTAACCAGTCTGCCGGTAGCTGAATGCTTGTCATTGACATAGGCGTAAAAATGTCGAAATCATTTGAAAATGTTTTCGACCTGCTCCATAGTTAACTGCTCTTTATCTTCTTGCGTTTTTACCCCACCCTCCAACTCACAATAGTTTTGTTTAGCCTGATCTTTCGTGAGTTGCGTAGTGGGGTAGTAAATTAGCTTCCTTTTGTCATTGGGATCGCTATCAATGGTGATTAGCCCAGATGTCTCCAACATGGGGACAATTTGTTGCCGTAGCTGCCAGTCAGGCAAATGGCGGCTATAGACTTCAAAATGTTTCTGAAGAATGTCCTGCTTAGTTACACCTAGCTTTACGTCTCTAAGTGAGTTTTTATTTTTCTCCTGATAAATAGTCAGGATAACGTCCCTATACAGGTTATAAATATATGGTGGCAGGTTTAATTCCTGGCTTTCGGAGATCACATTCCAAGCCTTGAAGGCATCGTCAATGTCGTTGTCATCGGCAATGATAGTTGAGCCGTCTTTATCTCGAAACCAGAGATTAAGAAGTGCAAAGGCTTTGATGATGGAGATAATCCGATAAATATCCCGTTGATGGCGGGGCTTGAGTGTTTTGCCGTCGCCATAAAACATTGCTTTGAGTTTCTCTGGATTACTGATACGAATATCTTCGATATGTTCCTCTTTAACTGCCCTGATCCGGTTGATAAGCATTACTCTACTTAAGTTTTCCTGCAGAGATTGGTAATAACTTTGGCTGTCAGCTTCTCGACGTATCTTTTCATTAATAGCCTCACGAATCTTTTCTTGGTTAATTTCAGGGCTTAACAGTAAGAAGCGAGTCGATTCTTGCTCGTCGATGCGCAGTCCTGCGGTACAAAAGATAACTGAGGGGAAACCCTTCAAGAAGATGTTTTTAGTGCGTAAACCCGCCTTCTGAGACTTATCAGTGATTTTGAGATGAATTTCCTTCCTGTCATGAGACAAAAGTGGTCGCAAGTGTTGCAATAGCTGGGTATGCGGTTGGTCTAGAAAGATTAAAATCTTACGGGACAGATCGACTATATAGCCTTGTTTTTCTTTGTCGTAAATACCCTGATCATGAAAAAAGGCGGTAGGACTGCAGTAAGCGACCTCAGCGACGTCTTCTTCCGGGAACAACTGGGCAATTTCAGTTGGGATGTAGGACTTACCGGTTGATGATGGCGCATTAAAACTGATGTTAAGTTGAGAGTTTTCGGTATATGCCGACAGTTGGCATAGGAATGTTATCAGTTTGTTTTCCTCATCCCGCTTAATGGTTAGTCCCAAAGTTTGGATTAAATCTTGGGAGGAGAGCGGTTGAAATTGGGATGTGTCTATTTTCTCTGGATAAGGTTTGGCATATTTGTCAAATAAATCGTCCGAGTTACCATCCAGTTTAACCAGGAAATCGGTAATATCTCCGCCTTCACCAACTTCATCGGGTAAGGTCGTTAAGTAAACTTTGCTAACACCTTTTCCAACTAACATTTGGGCAACTCTTTTTGATCCCTTTTTACCAGTCTCGTCGTTGTCAAAACAGATAAAAACTTCAGTTGTTTTGGGGAATAGCTCTACCCATTCTTCTTTAAAGGTCATGGCGCCGTGAGTTGAGGTAATGGCAGGAAAGCCTTTGGAGGCAAGTGCCAATCGGTCAAGTTCACCCTCGCAAATGATAACTGCGTCAGGATTATCCAGGAGTATCTCCCAGCCATAGATTTGTGCTTCAACGCCTTTGGGGGAGGTTATCTTTTCATTACCGACACTGGGGTCTTGACGGAGTTTGAAGTAAATAAAATTACCGGCTCTATCTTTTATGGGAATCGTAATCCACCATTTGTTATAAAATTTACCCCAACCAAGTTGGTAGTCTTGAATGATGTCATTTGGAATGCCGCGATTGTTCAGATACTCAATAATGCTGTCTGGTAAAGCGAAATGACATTTTTCAACCAAAATAGGATCAAACTTAACATTATTCTCTTTTTTGGGTTTGGCGGTTTCAGGTGGATATATGGCTATATCTTTTACAGAATCACCGAAGTGTTCGGCTAAGGTAAAAATATTGCCTTTTTCTCCACACTTCTTGCAATCGTATAATCCTGTCTCGATATTGAAGTAGAGATGGGCTTCATTGCCTCGGCTATCTTTATCGCAATCGTTAAAGAGACACCTGGCAATAAGCTCATTGCCAAATTCCCGGTATTCAACACCCTTTCGATCGAGATATTTTTTAATGCTAATTGTTTCTATTTGTTTCATAGTTGTGTCATGTTTGGTTATAAGTCGCCGGTTTGTTTTCTTCTGGTCTGTAGCCTCTGATAATCAGTTACAGTCATGGGCTTATAAATCAGCTGCATCATTCGGACCAACTTGATGCCCTTTTCCAATGCCTCATCTCGGCTAAGGTCTTTATTGAACCTCGCCTTATAGATCGCCTGGAATTTAGTGATTTGCTGATTAGTAAGCATAGTTTCATAGGCTTAAGTTTCATTCTCATAGTCATTTTTGTTTTTACTTCTTGGCTTCTTTAATTCCTCTTTTTATGGCTCGGCTAAGCTCTGTTTTGTAACGTTTTACGAATGTTTCTAAAATCCAATCGCTACCTGACTTAACTGTTAACAGGTCTATGCCTTCGGTTTTGAGGAGGAAAATAAAGCGAATACAGTCAGCATAATTTCTACTGATGCGATCCATTCCATAAACAATGAATGTTTTAGCCCTTTTCTCCTGACAGAAGTTCAGAAGCAGGCGCTGGTCTGAATTGTCCATACCATTCACCTCTTCTTGAAAGACAGTTCCGGCTACATTAAACCCAAGTTTTTTTGCCAATCTTTTGCAAGCGCGAATCTGGTTTCCAATTTGACTTTCGTTATCAACTTGAGTTTGACAAGCGGTTCTAGCGTAGATGATGACTTTTTTAGTCATGATTTGTTGCCTCCTTTCCATCACTGTTCTTGATATTTGATTGTTTAATAATTTGGCTTACTGCTGGATCAAGCCAAAATACGAGATCGCGGTCGCTATCTTCCCAAACAAGCCAACATAATTTATCCAGTTCATGCTCTGTGAGTTGCCGACCATAATTAGCTTCAACGGTTTCTTGGATGTATCTTTTAGTAATGGAGATAACAACTTCTTCGTCTGGGTTTTTGTCTCCCCATTTTTGCTTTAAGAATTCCTCAAGCTCATCTTTTTTGGGGCAGTCTTTTTTATGTTCAATAAGTGTTAGTACATGGAAAAAGTCTTTCAGGGTATTCGCCAATATTGCCGCCTCATCTTGAGTTAGAAAAATTCCACACTCAGCCTGTAAAAGTTGTTTGAATGTAGTAATGAGTTCACTATCTGTGATTAACATATTTTTATCTCCCTTCATACAAACGAGCCTTGATCGCTCGCAACTGATTAAAATAAGTTTGCGGTGAGATTTTGATTTCGTTTCGGAAATATTGGTCAACGAGTTTTTCTAACTCAGAGGTTTTATGGAAGATGAACAATGCCTTTCGAGAATTCGTGGAGCGGTCAATGTTTTCGATGGGGAAGAATAAAGAAATCGTCGTCGCAAGCGATAAGTCGCTTGTCGAATACAAATCTTGGTTTAATTCTTGTTGCTGGTTCATAGTTATAAAAAAAGCTAGGCTGTTAATATAAGCCTAGCTCAGAAGGGGTTATATAAAGTTATCTAACTATTTTTCGGGGAAGGGAAGGTATTTTGGAGTAACTCTGATCGTTTTTTTATTAATATCGAGAAGGTCTTTTATCCCTGTTTCAATGGCAACTTTTTTATTGATTTCAAGTCCAGCTCCATAGACCTTGCGCCAATCGTCGTCTTCGTAATTGCCTTCTGTTCCTATTTGTTGATCTAGCACATCCATCCAAGACCATTCTTTCTTCATGGTTTTTATGTTCTTGAGAAGAACTAGACAAATGGAATTTTGAAAGCCATCTGGAATAAAAACTTCTTTGCCCTTGAAGCTTAACTTATGAGAGGCATACGATAAATGTGGTTCTATCAGAGCGATCAATTTCCTTGTTATCTGTATAGTAACTATAGGGACTTTGTGGGTAATAAAGGCATTTTGATGGTCACTGCTTCCTGGAAGTAAAGTGACTGGTGAAATTGGAGTAGTTGTTGCCTCGTGTGGTTTTGAAGTGCCAAGCCGCAAACTCAGGACCTCGATAAGTCCTTCTTGCTCTAAGGCTAATAGTGTTTCTACAAAGGTAATTCTGTCTATATCTTCCCCAAATAGTTTTGTATCTTTCTCTGGATGAAGAGGAATTTTCATTCCGTAACGCTTGAGATATTCTCCAATATGATCGATAAAAGTATTTTTCTGGTATTGGTAGGAGTATCTAATTAATGCTGGATTAGTAATTGATTTCGTATAAGTTCCTGATATAAAGGTTTTTAGATCCTTTTCTAGCAGTTTGCCTAGTTCTACTTTATTTTTCTTTTCCAGCATCCTAATCTCGCTAATCTGACTTTCGTCCAGGTTGTATTTCTCGATGAAGGAATCAAATAGGGTAAAAAAATTATCCTCCTCTAAAATCAAACACTTTGCGATTAATAATTTGTCAAAAAAGAATGCCAGTTGTTTTATCTGATTGTCATTATTCATTTAATTATCATTGTCATCGTTCAAGCGATGAAAAAGTCCCTATGGAGTTATTATATAAAAATTGGCTCATAATTGGTAAAATAACCCTAACGACCTAAACCCTGTAAAGGGCATGGTTAAAAAACCGATCAAGGTGGGAAGCTCCTCGTCAGAGCACCTTGATCGGTCATATCCCGAAAGGGGTATGGGTAGTCGAAAGACTATCGCTGGCGGGGAGCTTTCTGTTTGATTTGACAATTTCCTCGACAGCAAGTTAACATACCGAACTATATCAAAATATGACAATAAAGATGAAAAATAAGATTAAAATTATCATTCCTCTCCTTTTTGTTGTTCTCCTGTTTGTTGTTGGCGGTTTCTATTGGTATCAGTCGTCCCAGAATAAATTTGCAGCGCCTCGCAAAGATGCTCCTGTGGTTAAGTTCCGAGTTGACAAACAAAATACCCTTATAGCGGTTACTGGCAATCTTGCTTATTACGGATTCGTCAAGGACGAAGAAGCTCTTAAATATGCCCTGGAGCATACCAAAGACAATACTCCTGGCAAGCCTGGAGCGCTTAAAGTAGGTAACAATACCATTGATACCGAGGCTGCCTACGATATTTCCCAGTCAATGAGCGCTTGGGAGATAGCCAGAATTCTTCTTAACGAAGGCAAACCCAGCATTAGGGATTGTGATCATGGTTGCGAGGAATATAACCCTTTTACACCAGCACTTTTGCCAGGAGGTGATATTGCGCCTACTCTTCAGGAACAGCTGCGTGCCAAATATGCTTGGGTAAAAACTTTTGAAGATTGTGTTGAGTCTATCAAACAGGGTAGCGGACAGGTAACAAGCGAAGAGGCTTCAAGGCGCACAGGACATCCAAGAATTTGTAACATAGGAGATGGTCGTTATTTTCTTGAAGGTGAAGAAGGTTGGTCAACAACCCAGCCTTATCCATAAAGGAGGTGAGAATATGAAGATAAAAATTATCGTTACTTTGCTTGTCTTGATTAGTTTTGGAGCTGGTTTTTTCTGGTTCAAACAAAATAACTTTGCTCCTGTTTTGCCATCAACAGAAGAGCTTGATAACACCGCCCAAGATGAAACAACCATTCGCAATTTCATGGCAGAATCTGCTCTGGAGCTATCCTTTGTTAAGTCGGATGTGCCTTTCCCTGTATATTTCAGGGTTGGCAAAGTCACCCAGATGGAGGGTGGAGAGAACATGGATGCGGTTGAGGATTGGACACGCCAGGTAAATATCTATCACCAAAAGGAACTACTCAACGGACAATGCTCGGTTTATGAGTATCATGTTGATTCCAGAAACCATTCCTTAGTGGCAGCTGTCATAGCGGGACTCAAACCCAGTGAAATCGAGGGCTACAAGAGCAACGGTGTTATTTGCTCAGACACAAGTTCAAATACTATGCCGAAGATTACCAAAACGGAAGCTGAAGCCGTTGCCTTTGGCTACCTTGCCAGAGGAGTAAAGAACTTTGATCAAATCAAAGACCAGTTTATTTATTCTGGAAAATACGGCGGCGAATTACATCAGTGGTTCTGGGAAGACAAGGGTTATAAATTGCCCGAAGGCTTAGAGGGTAGACCTTACTCTTATCCGACCATACGCATTACCGTTGATGGCAACAAACAGATTCAGTATTGGAATACCGTGCCGCTGTTTGAAAATTAAGACAGCAATTGTTGTAGTATAAAAATACCTATGAAAAAGATGCTCATAGTTGGACTGTTGTTCTTTATGTTTTTCCTAGCACTGGAGTATCTGTGGTTTAAGGGAACTATGCGCTGCGTGATCAACAGATCTCAAGGTGGTCAAACTGTTGACTGGGCGCTAATTAGAGATTGTAGCTACTAAATTACTCTGTTTTGATGTTTTCCTTCAACCCTTCTCTTAAGGCATTAAGTGAGGCTTGTGCTCGCCGTCTATTCAACTCTTCCCGTTCTTCATCGTCACCTGATAGTAGTGCCTCCTTAAAGGCTCTACGCCCTGCCTGCGCTCTGAAATGACTTTGCTTTTGCCAGTCTGATAGCTCCTTCTTGCGATCTCCGTTTAGAAGTTTTTCTATTTTTTGCCTGGATTTACGCTCATGTTTGTCTAATGGAAAATCTGACTGAAAACAAGACTGCATCATCACATCTTCCCTGATGCCTTCTTTTAATGCTTCGCCAAAGGCTTTTGCCCTTAAATTATGCTGACACTGTCTATTTTGGTTCATATTCATAGTTATCACCTTATGTAACCAGCAACTATGCCAAACAAGGAGTCTGAAGTCAAACAGAGGTGAAACTTTATCTTTATGCCATCCCAGACACGAAAGCTCGCTACGGGTCAACACAGGCGGTTACATTTGTCAAGAAACTAACAACCTAGTCATTTACGTTTACTTCCACGCAAACAATAGACTAGGTTGTCATTATTTTCCAGCGATAACCAAGATGTCCGCTTGTGGTTTAACCTCACTCTCTGGTAAAACATTAACAATTTCGCCACCAACGGTTTGGCTTATTTGGGTTGCCAAATCTTTATTTTTGCCGCTGACGTCAAATATCAATGGCTTAGTGTAGTCAGATTTAGTTGCATTGACTTTGCTAACAACAGACAAACCAGCAATACCAGCCAACTTTTTCTCATACTCGGCAGTTAAACCAGTTGTTTTTGTACCGTTGTAAATAGCCACTGTAATTGGTTCTTGTTGTTGGGTGGCAGCCGCTTGCTCAGTACCCAGAATCAGTGGAGCAAACTCAATCACTCGATCGGTTGATGGCCGGTAGAGAATTGCCTTTCTAGCTTTTGTGTAGATGAGTACTTTGTCCCCATTCTGAGCATTCTTAAAGAATTCCTGGTCTTTAAGTTTTTCTTTGTCAGTAATGGTCGCCAGGGTTGGATCTTCATCTTTGGGAAGTTCCATGAAACGGCCGATCGCCCCGGTTACTGATTTGGTTTCTTCCTTAGCAATAAGATCTGGATTTTTCTTAACCTTCTGGTATTCGTTATAAAAGTAACCGGTTGTAGCTACTAATCCACCGATAACAAGTAGGACAACGCATAAAAAAATGTTTCTCTTAGATATTATTTTTTTCATATACTCACCTCCTTTATTGTAATAAATTTTTAATAGTTTTCATACTAGTTTGTTAGAGTTGCACTGGGTGACGATTCCGGACTACTTGTTGGTTCAATCGTTGGTGATGGTGAAGCGGTTGGAGTAATCGTCGTGCTGGGGACGTCTGTCTGCTGAACGGAAGGGGTTGGAGTCACGCTGTCGGATTTGGTCGTCTTTGCCCCATTGACCGCAATCGCCGTCCAGTTGAAAGAAACATCTTTATCTTGTTGTTGATCAATCTTAACCGTAAAACCTTTGATAGAAACACCGGTGACCGCATATTTCAGATTGTAAATATCCAATGGCGTAACTTGAACAATAGGCTCAACTGTGTATTCATTATCAAAAGTGACTTTAACTTCAGTTTGGCCAGTAGTAATAATAACTCTTCCGGCAGTATCAGCATTAAAGGTTATGTTTTTGTCTATAGTCACGTTTCCAGCAAACTCTACATCATTTTTAAATATGACTTTGTCGATAAACTCCGCGAGTTTTTTAAATACTGCCGGACCTTGGAATTCGACTGAATTCTTAAATGTGACTCCTCCGGAAACTTCGAGATCCGCGAGTTTCAATGATAATTCTGTTCCGGTAAGCTTGGCCTGAAGCAGTGCCAGTTGCTCGCTAATATCATTGAGCGTTTGGCCGTTTTGCACGAGCTGTGCGTCAACGTCTGACAACTGCTCACCGGTAACGATATCTAACCCCTCAATACGATTGGCTTTTAAGGTATCGGCAATAACCGTGCCTTTGAAAACAGTTTTACCGTCTTCAACATCGACAATGTTTTTGGTGCGCAGATCTAATGCCACGATGCTGTCTAGATTGGTTTCAATTTCTGCTTGCTGTTCTTGAATAGATTTAACAATTGGAGCGATTAAACCGATATAATTCAACCCCAAAATGCCATTTTCTGTATCAACTACGCTTACTAGTTCAGGAAATTGTTCCTGAACATTTTGGGCGGTAAATCCAATTTCTTTAACATCGCTGCCAATCATATTGAAAGAAATAGCGTTAAGCTTCATCAATTTTTCCAAAGAGCCGTCCAAAGAAACCATATGCTCTTTTTGGGAGGCATCGGAAACATCGGTAATGATTCCGGTATATTCGATATCACCGGTCACATCCAAAGCAACCGAAGGATTTTCCATTCCAATGCCGACGTTGCCACCTATAAGAGCCAGTCCGCCAGAACTTAAACCTCGGATGTAAGCATATTGAGAAGTGCCGGCATTATTCACAAATTGGAGATAATTTCCATTATTATTTGAGTTATCACGAATTACAACTCCCCCAGTTGTATCACTACCAGGTGAAATAAACCTTCCAACTCCTTCAACATCTAATTTATTTGCAGGACTTGTCGTCCCGATGCCGACGTTGCCGTTAGCTAAAACTGTTAGCCCTGATCCAGCGGTGGAATTAGATTGGATGCGGGCGATGACGCCGTTTGTTACTGCGCTGGTGTTAGCTACATACAGGAGGCCGTTGGTGGAGTTACCGGAGGCATAAGAACTGGTGATGGCAAGACCCGTTCCGGTTGTTAGAGCGTTTGCCGTAAGCGTTAAGGCTGTTTCATCATCTGCTGTGGACCAGCTCCAAGTCTGAGCGTAATTCGCATTATCTAAAGAACCGTTGGCACTCGCGGCAATAAGACTGTTTAAGGTAACCCCAGTCGAAGCCGTCGAGCCGATTTGTTGAATAGTGGCCTGAACATATCCACCTCTCATAACAGCGCTGTTTCCTTCCGCTAGAATATATACTGTAACTACTGTGTCTGCAGATGGGGTAAATATGGCTACTGCGGGAATATTAGAGTTACTGTTACCGTTAATTGTTGCCGCACTCCCCAAAAGTGTGCCTGTTGTCGTCCTCCATTGGAAATCAAAAGCATTGTCCCCTGTATTTATTGCGGCTGTCGCATTAAGGAGATACGTTTTCCCGGCTTTAAGCGTAAATTGTCCAGTTGTGGAGTTATAAGGAATATTTCCTGTCTCTGTCTGGTTGAATAATATGCTTGTATTGGGTGTAACAGCGAGATCTGTTGTTCTGTTTACCTTTACATACTCCACCATACTAACCACATTTGTCCCCATGGCCGACCAGCCTTGAATTGGGATGGAAACATGCAACGAGAAACTTCTGGCTGCGGCATTCTCAAACCAATCAGAGCCAACCACATAATGATTTTCTGAATCTTCTTCGGTCTGAGCAAAAGACAATTTATTTTGTGTTGCACCGCCCCATACATACACTGTGATTGTTTTTCTATTCTGATCTGATTGATTATAATCTGCGTAACCATAGCCAACATCTGAAGCTCCCTGAGTCGGAACGTTTCTTGAGGCTGCACTTTGCAAAACAAGATTAGTCGTATCAATGCTATATCCGCTGGGAATGGGCAATAAGTAAGTACCAGTTCCGTTACTGCCGGCCACGCTCATATTGTAATCGTACTCAATTTCCATATTCTGTCCGACTCTTCGCCATCTTCTTTTGTTGATGGTGACGGTACCACCACTCGGAGCTGTACCAGTCGACTCTATGGAGAATGCGTCAGTTTGCCAATTTGTTATGGTGGCAACATCCCCATTTTTGTTTTGCGAGACTGTCAACACATTTGAGTTATCTGATCGGAGCACAACACTTTCGCCTTGGTTATACAAATAAATGTCTTTGGTTATCTCGTCCATGGTTTGTCCGGAATAGGCGGAGATTTTGACGAAATTGGTTGAATTATCGGTTTTATAAACTTCAATCAGCTGTCCGCTGTTGCCTACAGCTGTCGGTAAAGTAACGGTGACAGATCCAGATGTTGCGTCGGCTTTAACAGTGCGCGACCAGGTAGTTAAAGTGGAGCTACTGGAAACTGCTTGAATCGTTGTCGAGGCTGAGCCGGAGCCGCTAGAACCGCCGTCACCAACCAAAGTCCAGGCTGTACCATTCCACATCGCCAATCTTCCGGAGGCGGCAGTGACGGTTGATCCTAGTAAAGTGAAACTGGTGGTACCAATATTGTTTACATAGGCTAATCTACCGGCAGTGGCTGTGGTTGGTGAAGGAAGGGTGATAGTTTGGCCAGAGGTGGTCTGATTGATGTTGAAACTGGTAGCTACGTCTACAGTTGCTGCCGCCGCTCCAATATCTCCACCTGTTGCCAAATTAGAAATTGTCTGAGTACCTGTAATACTTGCGCCATTTGTTACCAATGTCCCAGCCAGTGTTAAACCACCACCGCTCGTAAAATCCGTCCCCGCCGCGCCGATATTAAGCACTAAGTTATTGGCCGCACTTAAGTCAGCTCCTAAATTCGTAATATTGGCCGTTGTGATATTGGCGGTCGTGATAGCTGCTGTTCCCAAAGTCGAAGTGCCGCCGGAAGCTGAAATGCCGCTCGCTCCGCTCCAAGTGAGAACGCCACTTGAGTTGGAAATTGCCACACCACCCAAATAGAGTGTACTGCCGGACAAATATAAGTCTTTCCATTTATGAGTCGCGTCCCCCAAAGTTCGTGTTCCGTCGCCATCCGGTAGTAGATCTCCAGTTAGAGTGAGAGCTCCGGTTAAATTAATTCCGCCCGTACCAGCGATCAAGTTCACCGCCGTTGCTCCAGTGTTGTTACCAACAGTAATTGTCTTGGCATTGCTGCCTGTGCCGATATTTAAAGCTCCGGTTGTTCCTGAATCTAAAGTCAAAGCTCCGGAACCATTGGTCGTAATTGAAATAGGGGCGTTGCTTCCACTGGAAGTAATAGCAATTCCAGCCGCATTAGAAAATACAGCAGTTGTCCCAGAAAGGGTTAAGCCAGTAAAGGTGGGTGAATCCGAATTCCCTAATCCTAGATTTGTTCTAGCAGTTCCGGCATTATTAAGATCGGACAAATTATTAGCTATCGTCAAATATCCGCTAACTGCATTAATTTGCACCCAACTCGAACCATTATAGTTAAATTGTTTATTTGCATTAGTACCACTAGTCACAATACGAGTGTCAAGATTGGTGGCATCAGTACATGATCCCCAGGTTATATCGCTACCACTCACCGTGGCGGTACAGACTTGATTATTATTGATCGAAAGATTGGTAAAGATCGCGGTGTTACCATTGGTAACTGTTGCTCCTCCCACCTGTGTAACTGTGGTCGCTGGCTTACTAGCTAATGTTGTATCTAAAAGTGTTACGGGTGATTTCCAGCTTAGACCATTTAATCTCGCATCGGTGTAAGTTTTAACCGCTTTTTGTGAACTAATTTTCAAGTCGCTATTGCTAGTCAGACTTGTGTCCGTATCCAAACCCAAATCACACACCCAAGCAGAGCCATTGTAGCGGATCAGCCCATTGCTACTGCACGAATTGCTCGCCCACTTGGCAAAAGTTAACGTTCCGTCAGTTATTTTAGCGTTTGTTACGCCTCCATCTTTCAAGCGCAAAGCGTCGGCGTTCAGCTCAATAGTTGAACCGTCTACACTGACGGCCAAAGCTGTTCCCGCCCCTCCAGACAAACCGTTACCTGCTATTGCCGCTGCCAGATGAGCTGCAGTCACGCCGCCGCTGGCTAGTCCCAAAGCATTTGTCGTTACCGTCAATCCTGTTCCGGAAAAATCAGTGATATTTTCCGAATTGATATTTATTCCGGTGAATGTCGGTGAATCAGCCGTTCCCAAACCCAACGAAGTCCGCGCCGTCGCACCTGACTCCGTAACGAAATTAGTGCCGTTGCCCACTACAAACACCCCATCGGTCGGAGTTAAACCTGCAATATCTGCCAATCTGGCATGATAGGCTTGAACGTTGGTGCCAATGACCAGTCCGAGATTGGAACGGGCAGTCGTTACATTAGTAAGGTCGGACAGATTATTATTAGCCTGAAGTGCTCCTGTCATCGATCCTGCTTGAGTCCAGTTCGTACCATTATATGTATATTGCTTATTGCCATTGGCTGTTCCAGATATGATGAAACGGATATCCAGATTAGTGGAAGCATCACAACTCCAGGTGGTTGGGCTGCCCAGTGTGGCAGTACAAATCTTACCGTTATCATCAACTTCAGCATCAGTCAAACCGGTAAAAATAACCGTGTTGCCAGTCTGTAGGGCAACACCATCAATAGTAGGAGTAGCCGTTGTCGGCTTAGCTGTGTTGGTTGTGTCCATGAGTGTCACTGATGACTTCCAGTTTAAGCCGCTGATTCTGGCATCAGCGTACGCTTTGGCCGCTTTTTGTGTAGCTAACCTGGTATCAGAGTTGGCCGTGAGGCTGGTATCAGTATCTAGAGAAAGGTCACACACCCAATTAGAGCCGTTATATCTGATAACTGCATTGGAGCTACAAGAATTACTGGCCCATTTAGCAAAGGTCAGTGTTGAATCTGTAATTTTGGCATTAGTTACACCGCTATCTTTAATCCTGATCGTATCAGAGCTGAGCTCAATGGTAGAATCGTCGGTATTAACAGCCAGAGCAGTGCCGCTGCCACCAGTCAGACCATTACCCGCCACACTAGAGGCCAACTCTGTCGCAGTCACGCCACCACTGGCAATTTTTAGTCCAGAGGCGGATTGAGATAAACTAGATCCGTTCAAGACAACTGAAAAGACACCACTGGCTAGCTGTAGTCCGCCACTTGCACTATATGAAGTGCCTCCGGCATCAGCTCCACATTCCCAAATTTCGCTGGTGGAATTATATTTTGGCACCTGGCCATTGCTACATGAATTGCTTGCCAACTTATCAAGGGTAATTGTCCCATCGGTAATTTCTGCAGCTTCGATGCTGGTGCCTAGACTAGTCGATATAGACGTACCGGAAATGGAAATACCCGTACCGGCAGAATAACTGGCGCCAGCATCACCTCGATCACCCTTGTCTCCTTTATCACCTTTGGCACCACCGTTGCCGGACAAACCTTGATCGCCTTTATCACCTTTTTCTCCCTTCAAGCCTTGAACACCATTTAGCCCATCACTTCCATTATTTCCGTCTTTGCCCGAATTACCTGTCTCACCTTTTTCTCCCTTGTCTCCTTTGATCATCTGAACCTGAAGTGCGGTTAAACCAGTATTATCGGTTGTACTTCTGATGTCTATTTGTTCTTCCAGCACTTCGTTTGTTTGAGATAGAGAACTCAGGCGATAGTCAATACAGGTGGAATCGTGTTTCCAGTTAAACGAACAATAAAGATCACGAAATAAACTGGTATTTTGTTGCTGATTAGTTTGGACACCTAAAACAGTAGACGATCTGTTAGCTTTTTCTTTACAAGAACTAGTTAGGGTACACCAAAATGACTTGGCGACAGATGATGACTCTGAGCGGTTAGTCGTTGGATCTCTGGCGTAGACAGGATATGGCGCCACAACACCAATGACTAGGCTCAAACAAACTAATTGTAATAGTAATTTTTTAGTTAATTGCATGGACAGAGAACACCTATGGTGCCCTACAGTTAATCGTAGAGATTTAAATGAAAAAGCACTATGAACATGTTATTATTAAAAGTGTGAACTGGTTCACACCATAAACTTATGCAAAGACTGAAATTACTAACTCAGGCGATGGCTCCATACTTTAAGAAAGATGGTTTGAGGATCAATTATAAAAAAGGTCAGTTGTTTGTTCGTCCGGAAGACAGTTCTCAGGGTCTTTATTATCTAGATTCCGGACAGGCGCTCCTTTACACCACTAAATCCGGAGGGGTGGAGCAAATTGTCGGTATTTGGGAAGAAGGTGCCGTTTTTGGTAAAGTTGGTAGCGTCATGTCACAGCCTTTTACCACCGTTTCAACACAGGCTCTTACCGATTGTGTCGTGTATCGTCTAAGCTGCGACCAGTTCCAGAATTTGCTTAACAAAAAGCGGCCTGTCCTTGAGGCTTATATGAAACAGGTGTCGTTTAACAATATCTACATCTTAAATCTGGTTTTGAATTTGGGAGAAAGGAATATCTATCTAAGAGTTATCTCTGAGCTTTTACTGTTAGCCGAGTATTACGGGGATTGTCACGATAGGGGTTATACTTTGAGAATCATTTTAACCCAGGAACAGTTTGCTAATATGCTTTGTATCACCCGTGAGTATTTAAGTAAAACGCTCAAAAAGGTCAAAGACAAAAAATTAGTTGTCATCAACAAAAAAGGGCGTATCAGAATTCCCAATCTAACCGCTTTACAGCAAGAAATGGAGGCAAGTTAAATAAAATCTGGTTATATATATGTGGGTAGTTTTATCATTATTTTCAGCCATCTGGTCGGCAGTCGCCAATGTTTTTATTAAAAAATGGACGGAAAAAATCGCTCCTTTTCCTCTCCTATTTATCCTTTCTGTATTTAATTTACCCCTGATAATTTTAGCTTTGCTTTTCTGGGTAAGAATTCCACATATCACACCCGTCTTTTTTATCTTGGTTCTGGCTACCAACCTCCTTGATATTTTGGCTTATACTTGTTACTTTTTTGCTTTGTACTACTCGGCAGTATCCGTAGTTAGCCCTTTTGCTGCTTTTAATCCGATCTTTACTACGCTCCTGGCGATATTTTTTCTTCAGGAAACTCCTACGCCTATCAAATTCTTCGGAGTCTTACTCACGGTTTTCGGTACCTATACCCTACATATTGCCGATGCCAAGATTAATGTTTGGGCTCCTTTCAAAAAAATATTGAATAATAAAGGAGTCAAGCTAGCTTTGGTTGCTCAATTACTTTGGTCGATTACACCGCTACTTCAGAAAAAAGCGGTCTTTGCCCTATCTCCGCCGTCGCCATTTTTCACTGTCACGGTAGGGATGATATTTTCTGCTTTGCTCTTAGCTGTTTTTAATTACCGAAAATCAAGGCAATATGTGCCCAACGTTCGTCAACATCTCTATTTGTTCATATTTTTCGGTATAATGACCATTCTTAGCTTTACTGCCAAATACACCGCTTTTTCTCTCCAGAATGTTGGTTATGTTTCGGCAGTTTTAAAGATGTCCAGCTTGTTTTCTATTATCACCGGTGGAGTTTTACTCAAAGAGGGCAGAATTAAAGAAAGATTATTGGGTGGTTCAATTATGCTGGCAGGAGCAATTATAGTTAGCTCTTAATGAGGACTCTTGCGGGTATTGTGAGTTACGCGGTGGGGTAAGTGGTTAACTGTGGCTGTAAGTCGGGAATGTGGATGTAGCCAGAGTAATTCTGTATAATTGTTCTGACATCATTCACGATGTCCCGCCTATGTTTTTCAATGCAATTTTTTTATTAGTTGGTACCACTATCGGAGCAGGATTTTTTTCTTTACCTTACGTCTTTTCCCTTTCTGGTCCTTTAATTTCAGTATTGGGTCTTATTGGTCTTACCGCAATTACTTTGATCATCAATTTTTTTTACGCTCAAACAATTTTAAAAACCAAAGGAGATCATCAACTGCCCGGCTATGCCAAGAAGTGGCTGGGAAGCAAGGGGCAAAAACTAGCTCTGCTGGCAATAACTTTGTCCACCTCTGGAGCTCTTTTTGCCTACATAATTCTTGGTGGTGATTTTTTAAGTTTATACCTAAACCAGCCCCCCTCTATTCACCATTCCCTGCTTTTTTTTCTTTTGGGAAGCATATTTGTACTGCGAGGAGTTAAATCAATTTCAAAGATAGAAGAAGTTTTAACATTGGTCTTAGTTTTGCTAGCTTTAGCAATTCCTCTTTCAGGAATTAAATTTTTTGAAATAGAAAATTTAAAAATTGTTCCTACCTCCAGGTTGGCCTTTTATGGTCCTGTTCTCTTTTCTCTTTCCGGACTAGCAGTGATTCCGGAGATAGAAGAGGTGGTAAGAAACAAAAGGAAACTATTAACTCGGGTGGTAATTCTGGGAACAATCATTCCGGCAATAGTGTATCTGGTTTTTGGTCTAGGGGTGTTTTTAATTAGCGGAGCGGCTACCACCGCCGATGCTCTTTCCGGGCTGGTCGCCTGGTCACCGGAATTGGTAAAAGCAGGAGCCCTTATTGGTATTTTAGCTACATTCACCTCGTTTATTAGTCTTAGCAATGTTTTAAAGGAAGTATTTTACCGGGATGTCAAACTTAGTCCTAAACTGGCGACCCTTTTGGCCCTAGTCCCTTCCTTTGTGGCCACGTTTGCTTCCAGTCGTTGGTTTTTGCAGGTAATCTCTCTTACCGGAAGCATTACTATTGGTCTTAGCGGAATTGTGGTTTGTCTAATCTCTCTTAAAGCTAACGGGGAAAAATCCTGGCACAAGCCGGTTTTATACGTAGCTATTCTCATTTTGCTTCTGGGAATGATCAGTCCGCTTTGGAAATAAAAAAAGCCCCAACCGAGGAAACTTTGCTATCTGCTACCAAACGATTGCAAAATTGATATAATTAAGCGCAATGAATCAGGTAGTATTTTCTGGGGAAGAAAAAGATAAAAAAACTATTTCTTCCAATTGGATAGACGAGCTTATCAGCATTTATCAAAAAAAACAGGCTATATCCAAAAAAGACTTAGGCCCAAAACTTAGAGTCAATCAGACTCTAAGCTCACTGGCCTCTGTTTATGAAAAAATAAGAAACGCGGTTGATTTCAGAGGCGAACATCTTTTTAGAAGAAACGCCATCGAAAGAATCCTAAGAAGACTCTGGATAGGCAACGGAGATAGCCAGAAAATCGCCGAAACCCTAATAAAGGAACTCATCTGGAGCCGATACCTGAAAAACGACTCTATTCCAAAAAGGAAGATCGTTAAAACAGGAGAAATTATCGCCAAGTACCAGAAAACAAAAAAGTATCTGCCTGCCAAGGATTACGACTGGGTTTTAAAACTAGCTTCGGCAGAAATAGACGAAACCATTATCAACCAGTCGGAAAAAGAAGTTTGGGTTGAGGCAGTTTGTGGCTGGTTTAATAAATACTATCAATGGCAAGAGGAAATCAACCAACAAACCAAAGACATTCTGCTTTATGTTGCCGTTCACCGTTCACTCATCAAGTCCGATGACGCTTTTATTAACTTCCATCTTCTTTGTAAACTGCATCCGGAATGGAAAGCAAAGAATGAAGCAGAAAAAGAGGAGGCGGTTACCAACTTTGCCGCTATCAAAAAAGAAATTGAAACCTGGACCAGCCACCCTTACAGCAACTCGCTTTTTAGGCTGGTAAATAAAAACATCCCTCCGTTCATTATTCTTAAGGATATTATCGAAGAAACAGAGCCTGACAACCTGGAGAGTGTACTAAAAAACCATGATTCCCTTGATAAAAAAATAACTGCCATCTGTACAAGAAAATATCAGGAAACCAGAGCAAAAGTAAAAAGAGGAATTATAAGAAGCATTATTTATATTTTTGCCACCAAAATGATTTTGGCGTTTTTGTTAGAAATCCCTGTCGACTGGTGGTACATAAGAAAAGAATTTGGCGAGGAAATAAAACTATTTTCTGGAAGATTTTTTACAAATTTTAAAATAATTCCTCTGGCAATTAATCTTACTTTGCCACCGCTTTTAATGTTCTTAATTGGTTTTATGATCCACACTCCGGGAGAGGATAATACTAAAATAATTATTGAAAGAATAAGAAGTTTTACCACCCCGGTAAAAACAGAAAAAACCGGCTACTCACTTGCCAAAAATGAGAAAAAAAGCATATGGGAAAAGGCCTTCGGGATCGTATATATCGCTTTATTTGTAGGAGTTTTTTATCTAGTCTCGATGGGCCTTGCAAAACTAGGATTTAACTTTATCAGCATTGGGATATTCTTCTTCTTCGTTTGTCTTGTTTTTCTTTTTGGTTTTAGAGTTAGATGGGCGGCTCAAGAGTTGATGGTAGCAAATAAAAAAGAAAACTTTTTGGAAACGATTGTAAATTTTCTTTCCCTGCCATTTTTAGATGTCGGCATAAAATTATCAGCGGGAATTGCAAAATTTAACTTCTTAATTTTTATTCTCGATTTTTTGATTGAAGCCCCACTAAAATCAATAATTGATGCTATTGGCGAGTGGGCATCAATGATAAGAAAGAAACAAGAAGAAGTAGTTGAAGTGCCTTTTCAGTAAACTACCCTGCCAGTGTCAATCCCCAAACAGACCCAGCCCCAAAATTTTTTAAAATTTTTGCACACTGATTTAAAGTCGCCCCGGTAGTTTTGACATCATCAAAAATAATAAAGTTTTTTCCAGCAATTTTTTCTTCCATTCCTTTTCCCACCATAAACGCATTTTCCATATTCTCCACTCTTTGCCTAGCTTTCAGCTTGGTCTGATCTTTAGTCGGTCTTGCTCTTAAAACCAAGTCATTTTCAAACTTGACTTTGAGTCTCTCGCAAACCTGTTCAAGAAGCAGGGCCGACTGATTAAACCCCCGCCATCTTTCCCTGTTTTTGTGCAGAGGTACGGGAATAAAAACAAAGTTAGCTTTCCTCCAAATTTTAAACATGTAAAGATTTTTAATTTCCCTTGCCAAAAATAAAGATAATAAACCAACAGAGTCTTTGACCAGGTCTTGTTTTAACCCTCGGATTATTTTTTTAGTCGGAGATCCATACCTAAACATACAAACCATGCCATCTAAACAAGTTCTCTTTTTACATGAAAAATGTGTCTTTCCGATAGGAGAAAAGCCGCCACATCCCAAACAATACTGGGCTTTTTTTCTTGGCAGATTTTTTTGGCAATCTGGGCAAAGGTAATCACCAGCCTTGCCACAGACAAAACACTCAGAGGGGAAAATTAAACTAGAAAGTGTAGTTTTCACTAACCAAGATTAGCAAAAAATTGGTGGAGATGCCCGGCAGTGAGCCGGGGTCCAGAAAGTAACGATAAAAAACGTCTACAAGCTTAGTTTGTTTTTGGTTTAGCGCCAACTTGAGAAAACGAACAAACTCAAGAAAGCTTTGGTATTAGATTTCTCTAAAAAGTTTACCAGGCCTTAAAGATAAGTTCGGATGGTTTGCACCCGACATAACCTTCCCGAACGAAAGATTAGCGGATGTCTCCTTTTTACGCAAAAGCGTAGGCGGGAGAGCCGTAAGATGTATCTTCGGCATGATTTTTTGGTTCTGTTTTACTCCGTAATGAACCAACGGAGGCTTGCTGTTTTTCAAAGTTCTCTTCCTGTCGAATCAAATTCATCCCCATGTATTAAAAACTTCTGATTTCTTTTTTTATCTCTTTTTCAATCTTGCTTTTCTTCTTTTCGTACTTGGTTCTTTTCTTGGCAGTGCCAATTTGAACCTTTATCCAACCGTTCTTATTATAGCAGGATAAAGGGATGATTGCCAATCCTTGCTTCTTTTTTGAAGTTAATACTGCTAACTGTTTTTTCCCTAAAAGCAGTTTTCTGACTCCTTTAGGATCGTATACCCGGTCTTTAACATACTGATACTGAGCAATATGGGCATTAACCAAAAAAGCCTCTCCTCCTTTAATTTGTACAAAGGCTTCTTTTAAAATAATTCCCTGTTTTCTTACTGATTTTACCTCGCCACCGGTTAAAACTATTCCTGCTTCAACCTTGTCAAAAACCTGATAGTGACGAGCTGATGGGTTTAATGTTTTCATTTTTTTTTAAAAATTACTGAGAAGAAGTATACCCTTCCATATCTATCCAGTAAACCTCTCCTGAAGATAAAAGAAAGATTTTTTTGCCATTAGGACTGATGGAAAGATCATAAGCCTTATCAATCTCGACAGGAATCTTGGCCACAAGCTGACCGGCTTTTGTCAAAACGTAAACCGATTTATCACTCCCGTCCCAGAAAGCTAATGTTTCCGAATCTGAAGCAACAGAAAGATAGTCGGCCCCGGAAATAGTCGGCGATACCTGTGGATAATCTTCACTTCTGCCACCAAAGTACTTGTATATCTTTCCTTCACTACTAAGCAGCCAAACCCGACCATCGATGTCAAAATCAACAATCTGTTGCCAGTCAAATATAGGTTCGTCGGAAAACCAGTTAACCCGCTGACCAAAACCGATACTGGTTTTAGGATACTTCCACAACCGATTCTCTCCGGAGTCGAGAAGATATGCGTTTCCTCCCCATAAACTAAAACCGATTGGTTTTTGCCAATCTGACTCGATCAGTTCGGTCGCTTTATCATCACCCTCAAGCTCAAAAAGGCCTTTTTCTGAAAGCATATAAGTGGTCTTTCCGGAGACAAATACCTTTTTCATATCAGCCAAAAAACTACCTGTAGCCAAACTGCTGGTCTTTTTTTGCGGCCAACTAATTGAAAAGATCCTCTTGGCAGTGATGTCCAAAACATAAACATTTTCTTCATCAACAAATAAGCTGGTGCCAACCGCCCCGTCGGCAATTAAGTTAAGATTAAAAAATAAATCGGGAGCTAGTCTCTCCCCCCCGCCAAGCAGATTTTTAAGGTTTCGTCCTCTTTGCTCTAAAGAATCAATTTTAGAATTGTCGATATTTAAAGCCTTTGTTTCTTCAGTCAAAGAGAAAAACTGATCAAGTAGATTTAAACTTTCCTTGGGGTTTAGACTTTTTATCGATTCGGCCGAAATTAGTTTTTTCTCCGCCTGAGAATATAGATCGCCAAACTGCTTTTGGCGTTCATTTTGTTGTTTTTTCTGCCAACCGAAAAAAATACTAACTAGGAGCAAAATCAAAAATCCACCAGCAAATGTCAAAGTCATTCTCCGCTTGGTTGTTGTCTGATTTCTAGGCACTACAAAAACATCACTTTTTCGTTTTATTCTTGGTCTTGGCAGTTTTGCAAAAACACCAAGAATTATTCGTCTGTTTTTTGCCAGTACCGACATCGGGCTAATTGGCAAACGCCTTTTCTTTATTTTTCCAGCCTCAACCTCCGGCTCACTGCCTTCTTGTAATTGCTGGTGATCATTTACTTCGTCGGTTTTGTCAAATTGATTAATAGCGACAATTGCCGCTCCAATAGCGGCCTGATCTTTGCGTGCGTGAACTAAAGGAGAAAGAATCTCCACTACCGAGTCAGGATTGCCCGTTGCCAGGCTAGCCATAATCGTTCCCGAAGGAAGTTGTGAAAAAAAGCTGTCCGTCCCTAAACAAAAAAGATCATTTTGGTTGGCTCGTCCAGATACTGCTTTTACTGCAGGAAAATTATTTTCAACCAGCTGGGCAATCTCTCCTTCCCGGGAAACCAATACCTTTCCCTGGCCCCACACCGCCAGATAAACATAACTATTCCACAAAACCAAGATCGTCAAAGAAATATCAACTTTAGAGGAAAGATATACCGGCTCTTCTTTGCCAATCTTTTCTAAAAAAGCTTTAAGCCGCTCCATCGGCAAACCATCAAGGTTACCATAGTATTCCTCATGAATTCTGCTAATTAGTTCTCTGCCTAAAGCTGTTGCCGCCTCCTCAGGCGATCCTTTCAGACTCAAAAGCAAAACCATCTCCCCCCGCAGAGAAAATTTCTTCTTCTCTAGCCCGGAGAAGTGATGAACCTGAGTCCAATAGCTTGAATCTGGAGTGCCAACAATTTGACTAACAGAAAATCCGCTCATATATTCATTCTACAATGCGGCCGGCAATTTTTCACAAAACCTCACAAAATTGCCAGCGAAAGGAAGATTACCAGAATGGCAAATAGAAGATGAATCCAGGAAATGATCTTAACAATCCAGTTAAATTTTTCCTTAACCACTTCGGTCATCATATAAACCTGGCGAACAACGATAACAGCAAATACGAGGTATACCAAAAGAGCAATCTCTACCAACCATTTAGCAACTATCCAAATAGAGATATTAAAAACCGACTCAAAAAAATTCTCAAACCCCATTAGCGGATTCTCCCCTCTAACTCTTCTTGTCTTTCTTCCATTCTCATTTTTTGCAATATTTTCACCACTAAAGCAGGATTAGGAACATCGGCGAATTCAAAGTTGGGCTTTTCTGCTGCTGTCTGGATCAAGATAGTACCAAAATTGAACATCGTCCGCACTATCCCTCCCTGTTTGTAGGTCACGTCTTGGATCATTTCAATGTCGGCGTCAGAAACTTCTTTATAAATAAGGCTGATAAAATCAATATCGATAATTCTTTCGTCAGTGATAATGTAAACATTAAAATACCAGCTTAAAAAACTCTCCAGTACGTAAGCGGTAGTAAACATATACCACATTAAAACAGCAATCAACTGAAACCGATCAGGCAAAAACGAAAGCAGGGGCACTGAGATTAAAAGTATCGGCGCCAGGACCATAAGAACGGCAAAAAATAGCCAGCGCAGGTTGGTTATCCAGTGACGGCGAAGAAGCAGAATAATTTTTTCGTTATCTGCCTGAGTTTCAAAGTTAAGACTGGTTGGTCTGGCGACAAAAGAAGAAAGAGGATTTCTAGTTTTCCCTATCATATCGTAAACTTCTTTTCTTACTTCCTTTAGTAGTGGAGAACGGGTTTTTTCTGGTAACTTTTCTGACGAAGGTTTTTTCTTTGTCGAAGAAGCGGGAACGGGTTTTTTCTTTGCACTACCACTATAAATATCGGCCATTTTAATATTATAGCATTAACTAACCCTGAGATTTTATTAGTTTTTCAAATTCATCTTGGTCCAAAGTCTCTTTCTCGACCAGTTTTTCGGCGACCGCGTCCAAAGCCTTTGTTTCTTTTTTCAAAACCGCTTTTGCCTCTTTGAAAGCTTTGTCAATTATTGCCTTTATCTCTCTATCCACCTTGGCTTTGGTTTCCGGAGATGTTTCCTCTGGAGGAAAGTAACTGCCCTGCCAACCGTCATCTATCTGGGGACCGAAATTTATTGGTCCTAAACTACTCATACCAAAATCAACCACCATTCTTCTGGCTAGTTTGGTCGCCTGCTCAATATCGGAACCAGCTCCGGTAGTCATCTCGTTAAATTTCAACTCCTCTGCTGCCCTGCCGCCTAGCAGGACTGATATCTGAGAAAGAATATGAGATTTTGTTTCGTGTAAACGGTCTTTTTTTGGAGGAATCAGGGTAAAGCCTAAAGCCATCCCGCGAGAAATGATTGACACTCTGGATACCGGATCGGCATCAGGAAGAGCCTGACTAACTACCGCGTGACCGGCCTCGTGGTAGGCGGTAATTCTTTTGTCTTGATCTGATTGGAGCCGTCTTTTTTCTGGTCCCAACTTTACCTTTAGAGCCGCCTCCTCCAACTGTTTTTCCGTAATTGTAATTTTCCCTCCTCTAGCCGTCAGTATTGCCGCTTCATTAACCATATTTTCCAAATCAGCCCCGGAAAAGCCAACCGTTTGCCGGGCCATCCTTTCCCATTTAACTCCCCTAAATGGTTTTCCCTTGGCATGAAGTTTCAATATTTCCTCCCTCTCCTCAATATCGGGTAGTGTCAGAACAAATCTTCTGTCGAATCTGCCTGGACGAAGAAGAGCCGGATCAAGAAGATCTCCTCTATTGGTAGCGGCAATCACCAGAACCCGGTCATTGGTCTCAAAACCATCCATTTCTACCAAAATCTGGTTTAGGGTTTGTTCCCGCTCGTCATGACCGCCACCAACTCCCAAACCGCCTCTGGCTCGACCAATAGCATCAATCTCATCGATAAAAATTATTGAAGGGGCCATTTTTTTAGCGGTGGAAAAAAGATCTCTGACCCTGGAAGCTCCAACTCCGACCAACATTTCCATAAACTCTGAACCGGCCATGGAGAAAAATGACACCCCTGCCTCTCCGGCAACCGCTCTTGCTAGTAGTGTTTTTCCCACCCCACTAGGCCCGACCAGTAGTGCTCCTTTAGGAGTTCTTGCCTTTACCTTGCGGTATTTTTCCGGATGCTTCAAAAAATCAACCACCTCCATCAGCTCTTCTTTTACCTCCTTTAATCCGGCAACGTCTTTAAACCTGGTCGACTGTTTTCCTTTAATAAACAGTTTAGCCTTTGATTTGCCGAAAGAAAAAACACTGTTTTGTGCTCTGCCCATCTGTTTAAAAATATACAAAAACAACAAAGCAGTTAGCCCCAAGGGAAGAAGGGTAGCCAGAATGTTTCCTGCCGCCTTCATCCAGTTTTGATTATCAATCTTAAAATTAACCGAGGTGGGATCAATGTCAGAGTTTTTTAATATTTCCGTAAAACTGGAGCTGGGTTCTTTTTGAGCAAAAACCGTCTTATCATCAGCCAAAGAAAGTTCAATTCTATCTGAATAAACGGAAATGTCTTTTGTTTCACTGTTCTTAATCTTTCCAAGGGCGTCTGATAAAGAAATTTCTTCAGGAGAAACAGAAGTGAAACTGGAAAAACCAACTAACAAATAAACTGCCAGGAGTAAAAAGATCAGCCCTCGAAAAATTTTCTTTGGAGTAATCACAAAGATTTTTTTGACGTTAATATTATTTTTTTTCAATATCCTGTCCATCGGGATAGTATAACATGGCTAAAACCGGGGAAAAAATTATGAAAGCTTATTTTTAGAACCCAACCAAAAAGCAAGTAAATAAGCGATAAATATAACCCCTTCTGTGGAAATGGTGATCCAACCTGCGGCGGTAGCGGCAAATTGAGGAATATATATAAAGTTGAGAGCCAAGTTCCAAACCAACCCCAAAGCGCCGATTTTTAAACTGGTCACCTGTCGGCCTAGAGCAATTAGTGAGTAGCCTAAAATATGATTCAGATAGGCAAAGGGGATAGAAAAAACCAAAATTCTCAGTAATGGACCGGAGGCGGCAAACTGATTTCCGCCTAAAAGCCCAACCACCAAAGGAGCAAAAAAATAAGCAGTCAAAACCAGTAAAATCGACCCCAGGCCGGCCAGAACCAGTCCTTTTTTAAAAAGCCCTGAAAACTGACTGTCTTTTTTGGAAAGAATCGGCAGTAAACTGTTTGCCAGAAAATATGCCGGAATCACCAGATTGCCGTAAATTTTATATGAAAGACCATAATAACCAACTTCCGCCTCTCCCCAGAAATATTTCAAAAAGAAGGTATCAACACCGCGATCATAAGCGGTAAACATTAAAAGCAAGGCCCCGGTAGGAAGAGACTCTTTGAATATTTTAAAAACATATTCTTTTTTTGATTTCCCCGTTAAAATCTCCAGCCGGGAAGCTAGTGCCCAACCGGCAAAAACAATCACCAGCCTGGCGGCAAACCAAGAACCAATTACTCCCAAAAGACCCCAACCGGATAGTAAAGCAAAGAGTGAAAACCCAAGCAGTAGCAGACTATAGCCAATATCCAAAATCCCCTTAAGGTCCATTCTCAGCAAGGCTTGAAAAACAATCTCAAAGTTTGTATCAAAAGATAAAAGTAGAACCACTAAAAGACCAACCAGCGAAGGCAGCAGTAAAGAGTTAAAAACCGGCAATCCTAAAATGGCAAGAGCACCGACAACAAAACAAACTAAGGCCAAAAAGAAACGCAGTCGAAAAACACTGGCAATTATTTGGCTTTTAATAAGTTTGCTTTTTGCCTGAGAAATTTCTCTAACACCGATTATTTGTGTTCCCCAATCGGAAACGGAAACTAAAAGGAGGATAAAAGAGGTTAAAAATACATAATTTCCCCATCCATCTACGCCTAATTTCCGGGTTAATACTGAGGTGGTTAACAAACTAATTAGCAGTACTATCGCCCGGGAAAAAGTTTGGGCAAAAGTGTTATAGATAATTTTTTTGAAGTGACTTTTAGCAACAGTCTTTTTAGTTTTCATTTTCAGCCAATCCGACTACCAAAACAAACAAAAGCAAGTTTTGGATCAATGTTAACCAATAGTGATCAAAAAGACCAGTAATCATTATCAGTAAAAACGCAGGCAGGTATTTGCCACCAAAAAACGTTTTGAAAATTAGTTTTACGAATACAAAAAAACCAATCAAGCCCGTTTCTGATAAAACCAGCAAAAAAATATTGTGAACCGGTTGAAGCCAAAGGTCTTGGCGCCAAAAAGAAGGTAGAGCAATAATGAAACTATTTAGTCCCACACCAATGATTGGAGAACTGGCAAAAATATCAAGACTTGCCAGAGCCAGGCTGATCCGTCTAGAAAAGGAAAGATCAAAGCCGCTACCAGTAAACACAAAGCCTAAAAATAAGATCGCCAAGATTACGAAAATCCAATTTTTCTTCTTGATAAATTGGAAAATCAGCAAAACCATCCCGGCAATAACTGCCGATCTACTTAAAGTTAGGCCAACGGTTAAACTTCCTAAAACTAAAACAATTTTTTTAACTGCCGGTGATTTTCCTAAAGCAAGATAGGCTACCACACTTACAACTAAAAATCCCGCCAACGAGTTAGGATGGGAAAAAATCGCGTAAGGGCGAAGGTAAAACCGACCGAAGAGAAATGTTTTGGCAATTCCAGGAGTGTTAACATTAAAACTTCTCTCTCCCAGCCACCAGAATACACCGCCCAGACTCGACTGGGAAATAGCCTGCAGGAGAGAAACTAAAAACAAACCAACTATCCAAACGGGAATTACAGTTTTTAAAACTTTCTCAACCTTCTTTTTTTGGACCTTGACCAAAAAATAAAAACCAATTAACGCAATCACTCTTGCCCACTTTGTCAGTGCCACTAAGGGCACCCTGGCAAAAAAACAATTCAGGGATACAAAAAATAATAATAGAACTATCTTTTTCCAGTTTATTTTAAAATTAATTTGACCAACAATCTCTTTCCAATTAAGAAAAATACAGGTCAGTAAAAAAATGTCACTCAGGTAAAATACTGGAGAAAGATAATCAACTTTCATCCCCCAAACATAACTCCAGTTAGGCCAAAAATGTTTGCCTAACTGTAAAGGAATAGAAAATATCAGCAACCACAGTACTACTGTTTTTAGTTTATTTCCCATTAACCAATTCTATCATCTAAACCAGAGTCAGCGGCATAAGATCATTTCATATTGACTACCCCACAAATGACTCTTTGCTGGTTTAACTGTATAATAAAAAATATGACCAAGAAGCTGTTTGTTGTTGTTATTGGACTGCTTTTTTTACTCACTCCAAAGACCGCCCTGGCAAAAGAATGTAATGAGGGAGATCCCAGACTAGATGAAATCTGCCGAGAGCTTAATAAGGCCAGTGAGGAATACAACCAGCTTTCGAGCGCTCTTTCTGGGGCAAAGAAGTCTTTAGACGAACTTGAATCTCAAATTGATGGAATCCAGTCAACTATTAATTCTGCCAAAGCAAAAGTTAAAACTATCGAAAAAGAACTTACGGAAAACGAAGTTGAAATGGAGTTTCAAAAACAGCTTTTGTACGCTCGAGTAAAAGACTGGTATATTGAAAGCCGCAAAGTTACTCCGTTACTTTTGTTCCTTTCAAGCGGCAATCTTAATGAAGCAATAAAACAGGTTAATTACCGAAAAGCAGCCGGAGAACAGGATAAAAAAATAATCATTTCCGTCAGTGCAAAGATTAATAAGCTAAACAACGACAAAGAAAGTTTGGAAAAGAAATCAGTAGAGCTGGCTTCACTGCAATCTAATCTTGATGTGCAAGCAGACTCCTTAAGAGGTGACATTAAAGGAGCGGAAGCGTACGGCCAAAGCCTTACCCAAAAAATATCTGAACTTACATCTGAACAGCAAAGTATTTTGGCAGAGAAAACTGGCGTTTTTACTACTACTGTTGGAGAAACTCCTGGAGTTGATGACCCTTGCGCCGGACCTCCAGGATCATCAAACTTTTGCTCGCCTGGTTTTTCACCTGCCTTTGGTGGTTTTTCTTTTGGGGCTCCTCATCGTAAAGGAATGAGCCAGTACGGGGCCTACGGAAGAGCAAAATCAGGACAGAACTTTGAAACCATCTTGAGAGCATATTACGGCGACATAAGAGTAGAAACCATAAGTTAACCGGGATCAATCGCTACCAGTGTTGGTAGCTTGCCATTTGAGGACAACTATCTATTGGGAATCGCCGAGATGCCTTCCTCCTGGGGAGATAAGGGTGGCATGGAGGCTTTGAAAGCCCAGGCAAT
>Ga0210057_1001009_pt1 | contig 44198 bp, 51 predicted proteins | sample CryGeyCG2114_010_2_FD_183968 | JGI IMG/M metagenome (GOLD analysis project Ga0210057, IMG submission 183968) | Groundwater microbial communities from aquifer - Crystal Geyser CG10_big_fil_rev_8/21/14_0.10 (SPAdes) (version 2) | ecosystem: Environmental > Aquatic > Deep subsurface > Groundwater ...
ATGCTCAAACATGGAACTGGTCCACAGCGACTACTCAAAATCCCCTTACTCTAACAGCCAATGCGATAACTACAGGGTCGCTTCTTTCTCTTACTTCTTCTTATGCTTCTGGCAATTCAGCCAATGGTTTACTGTATGTCGCCAATACAGGGGCGGTAACGGACGGAATCATTGCCAGAATTGCTTCTAACTCTACTGCAGGATCGGGATTGACAGTCTTAGCAAACGGCAACGTCGGCATCGGGACGACGGGGCCGTTAAGGAAGTTTCATCTAGCCGATCCTGCAACATTAACCATGATTTTTGAGGATACGGGAGCTAGTGCAGACCAAAAGAAGAAATTCATAAATACAGATGGAGGGTTATTGAGCATTGGTAAATTTAGTGATGCTATGGTTGCAACGGCTCAAATGGTCATTAATACATCGGGCAACGTCGGCATCGGGACGACGAGTCCGGGGGCGAAGTTGGAAGTGTATGCAAGCACGACGCCAGATTTAAACATCAACTTTGGTACAGCATCAAGTTATGGCAGATTGGTTTTCCAGGAGGGAGGAGTTGCAAAAAATGTCATTCAGTCTATTGGCTCTACTTTTGCCACTGCGGACAGACGGCATGATTTAGAAATGCAGTCAGTCAGTGGTGATATTAGTTTTTGGCCAGCTGGGGTTCAACAAGTTACATTCAAAAGCGGCGGCAACGTCGGCATCGGGACGACGGGACCGGGGGCGAAGCTGGATGTTGATGGCCTTATGATAAATGGTTCAACAAATCCCTCAATAAGCGATGGTGGAACTCTAAGGAAAAAACTTGAATGGTTGGGTGCAACAAATAGCTGGGGAGTTTATAACTCCAATGATTCTGGGTCAAATTGGCAATCAAATTTGTTTATTGAAGCTGGCGGCAACGTCGGCATCGGGACGACGGCACCGGGGGCAAAACTTCATTTATATGCTGATGACAGCACGTTAACGCTGGGTCAAAAATCCAGTGCACTTATTCTTGAGCAATTCAATGCGACCGCATCAGGGGTTGGTTCAGAAATCCAGTTTCAAGGCAAGGGTCCTTCAAGGGCAACCAAAACCTATGCATCAATAACAGGCTCTCTTGTAGGATCATCAGTAGCGGTAGGTTCATATGGAGATATTGTATTTAGTAATAAAGCACTTGCAGCAGATACATCATTAACTGAAAGGTTAATAATAAAAACGAGCGGCAACATCGGCATAGGAACAACAAATCCGGGTCAAAAACTCTCTCTATACATTGGTTCAGCAGGTTTTTCAGGACTTTCAAATAATGGACTTTCGATGCAAAGCAACACTCATCAATATATTCAAATGTTTACACCTGCTAATACCCAACAAGGGATTCTATTTGGGGGCGGAGCAAACAATGAGTCCAGAATATTATGGGAAGATGGCACAAGAGGTAATTATCTCGATATTTCTGGAGGAACAATTATATCGCTAAATGGGACAAACGGTGGCAACGTCGGCATCGGGACGACGACACCAGGGGCAAAGTTACAGGTTGGGCTTGCAGGGTCTAATGCCATCAGGATTTCTTCTGCTACAGCTGGTATTTCTTCTTTAGAATTCCTTAATACGGCCTTCTCAGCTTCAGCAAGAAGTATTCAAATGGGTACAGACGGAAAGATCAAAATCACTAGTACCGCGGGTGCAGACCAGTTCGCAATAGATAACTCTGGCAACGTCGGCATCGGGACGACGGGACCGACATCATTATTGAGTTTAGGTTCTAATGCTGTAATAAGTAGAGGAACGAGCGATGGTGCCGACAACGATGTTTTGAAATTATCGGGGGGTGGTTTAGCAGCAAGTTCAAGAGGTGCCGTTATTCAGCTTTTTGGAAATGAACACGCAACAAGTCCTGGGCAATTGTACCTTGCGGGCGGGGAATCGAGCTATGTTGCTGTAAATGGTGGTATTTCTGCAGGAAGTTACTATGCGACCACGCCACCATCAAACGGAATGATAATCTCGGGCAACGTCGGCATCGGGACGACGGGTCCCTCGGTTGCGTTGGATGTGGTAGGAGATATAGAATACACTGGAACAATTACTGATGTTTCTGATATTAGACTTAAGGAAAACTTTGAGCCGATAGTAAATCCACTGGGAATAATCAATGGTCTTCAAGGATTAAAGTTTAATATGATTGGGTCTAACATTCGGGAAGTTGGTCTGATTGCTCAAGATGTGCAGAATGTGTTGCCTGAAGCGGTACGGGTCGTTGATCCTGAAAATGGCTATCTTGGTGTTAGTTATCCAAGCTTAATACCAGTGCTTATTGAAGGAATTAAAGAGCAACAGGGGCAAATTTCGTTGCTGTCGGGGCAGATGAGTTCTTTTGCAAGTGTGTTAAGTGTCAGTGCAGGTGGAACGGGAGGGGACGGCCTCAACGGACAGGGCAATGTCGGGGCTGTGAGGATTGATGGACACTGTGTTACTGGGGATACTATGCTTCCGATTAGAAGAAGGAAGAGACGCAAAGATGGTGATGAATCGGAAGACATTGATGATTATGACTATCTTTATTGCAGAATAAATGAAGTGCAAGCAGGGGATGAGGTATTGTCGCTGGATGAGGGAGATGGTGACAGTGGGCAGGATGCAATATCGGGAGGGACGATGCCAGAAGGCAACAACAATGTCGGCACTGGGACGTTGGGATACGCTAGAATCAACGCACTTATGGATATGGATGTTCATGAGGTCTACGAGATTACAACCAAGTCTGGACGCAAAATAAGAACCACAGCTAACCATCCGTATTTAACTTTAGTTTGTCCCGCTTCCGAGGTTGCGCAACCTTTGGAGAGCAGAGACCAGTCTGGAATGGGGCAAGGATCAGCCTATAGTTTTAGTGGTATTCTATAATTTTTTGGGAAACTATGAAAAAAATATTTAAGAAATTAAGCGAAAAATTTATCACGATTACAAGAGGAAATGCTGAAATCTCCAAAACTCGTGAGGTTTTGACCTCTCCTATTCGTGAGGTGAGAAATGAGGGACAAGTAACAGGGATAGAAGGTGATGAGGGGACGATGCCAAAGGCCAGGAAAAATTCGGCACTGGGACGGCTAGCTTCTGATTCCTTGGTTTGCCCATATTGTGCATCCAAAAAATTTGTAAAGCGTGGGTTCAGGCAAAAAAAACTTGAACGGGTTCAATTATTATTATGTTTGGAATGTAACAAAACATTTACTCCGCATTCCGTCAAAGGTAAACATTATCCACTTTCAACCATATTTGATGCAATCTCTTTTTATAATTTAGGCTACTCATTAGAAGAAAGTTGTAGGAAGGTGGGACGAGGGACGGATTCAAAATCGGACAATGTCGGCACTGGGACGGCAATTTCGGCATCGTCATTGTCCAATTGGTTATCCGAGTTTAAGGACCAGATGCCGTTTTTGCGGATGCGTGATTTTGCCATACAGAAGTATTCTCCAACCAATATGGTTACTACTGCTACTTTGGCTCACCGCCAGTTATATCGTTATCGATTTCATAATGCTAAATGTGAACTTATTATGCAAGAAAATTTTCATCACAAGACCTTTCAGCCCTTAAGAGAATTTTTAGAAATGGTTCCTGGTGAATGTCCGCATCAATATTTTTCCGCAGAAAATATGGGAGAAGACATCTCGCGAGCATCCGAATCGCCTTTATTTTTCTCGAAAACTGCTATGATTGTAAGAGGAAAAACAAACTATGCCACAATGATTGCAAAGTTTGTATTGCAGTCGGTTAAAGATCGAAGAAGTCGGCACGAGGCATTGCAAAAATTCTTTTTATACAACGATTCAGTAACCGTGGCAACCGAGGTGCCAGTTTATTTAACAAGAGAAGATATAGAGCATATGCAAAGTCAACTTGGTTTTGTCGTCACAGTGCCGAAGTTGCCCGACGTTGAGTCCGTCCCAAAGGGGACAGGGGACGAGAACGCAACCTCGGTAGGGACGGATTCAAAATCGGTATCAAACTCGGCATTGGGACTACCAAAACTAATAACCGGTCATATCGACTTTCTTCAAATCCGAAACGGCATGATCCATATTTTGGATTATAAGCCAAAGGCGGAAAAGGAAAAACCAATCGAGCAACTTACTTTGTATGCAATGGCTTTGTCTCGCCTAACTGGACTTCGACTTTTTGAGTTTAAGTGTGCTTGGTTCGATGAAAAAGATTACTTTGAGTTTTATCCTTTGCATGTTTTGCATAAACCTAAAAAGGCGCAAAAGCGAAAAATAGTTAATACACAAGAGGGAACTTATCTAGTAAATAAAACAGTAGAAAGAGTTGAAAGTTTAAGGCCAATATGACTTACACAAAAACTTATACTCCAAAACGACCTGTAAAGAGCTTTTTAGATTTAGAGGTATATCAAAAAGCATTGGCGATTTGTGTTGCGGTAGTTAAAAGAGTTCCAGTGCAAGATGAGCTACAGGCTTGTGTTATCGCTATTCCGAGGCTTATTGCTACATCACATTCTTTACGTTTTAGTGACAAAGAAAAAGCTATTGCGGTTTTAGAAGATTCAATGCTTAAATGTAACTTAGCAGTAGTCTATCTTGAGCAGTATAGAGATATCTACAATAAAGATATAGAAGTGGAGTTTTTTGAGGAGCAAATTAAGAGTTTATTAGCATTACGAATGAAGATTATGCGTTTGCAAATGTCGTGGAAAAAGTTTTGGGGAGATAAAGAAAATGCTTAAATTATTTGAGAAAAATAAAAATCAGGGACAAGGGACGAACTCAACGTCGGGTAACATCGGCACTGGGACGACAAAATGGAAAAAGGTTAGCGAAATAAAAGTAGGGGATAAAATTGCTGTCACAAAAGAATGGGATATAAGGGACGATGCCAAAGGCAAGTTCAACATCGGCACTGGGGCGATCGACTTTGATGAGATAGTTTCCATTAAAAAAGTAGGCCGTGAGAAGGTCTGGGATATTGAGGTTGAAGGAACTCATAACTTTGTTGGTAACGGGATATTAGCTCACAACACCTATATTAATGGCAAACTTACTGCTAATTCTGATGCCTTAGATGCTGACGAATTATTATTTAATGTTCAGAATACTGGCTCTAATGTGTTTAAGGTTGATTCCGAGGGAGATTATTCTTACGACGGAACTGGAAGTACTCCCGCTGCGGATTATGCAGAGTATTTTGCAACGTTAGATATAGATTTGGAAGCAGGGGAAGCTGTATGTGTAGATACAGCGAATGCGAACTCGGTAAAGAGATGCACAAAAGCAGAAGAAACCAACATAATGGGAATCGTATCCACAAAACCTGCTTTGGTTGGAAATGCAAAGCCTGAGTATATCAACAACAAAAACTATGTGGCGATTGCAATGCTAGGGCAGATTCCTGCAAATGTAAGTACGGAAAATGGAGAGATAAGAATAGGCGACTCGCTTACCGCAGCGAGTCGCGCAGGGTATTTGATGAAAGCCAATGCAGGAGATTCGACTGTGGGCGTAGCACTCGAGGGGCTGCCCCTGACTTCTTCAGGGGCAGCCCCTATACAGGTCATGATTTCCCGTCGAAATAAGTCACTAACAGTGGAATCTGTCGAGGCCGAGGTCACCGAACGCATTGCCGCCATGAAGATAGAGGATGAAGTAAATATATTGGTTGCTAATGCTGTCGCAAGTTTAACTTCTAAGAATACTTTGACTTTAGATGAAAACGGAAATGTAATTTTGGCAAACGATCCAACACAGGCAATTGATCTACTTGCGAATAATCAAAGCTTGATAACTTTGCAAAGCGATTATGAATCTTTAAAAAATAGCCTAACTTCCAAAATAGCTGACATAGAAAATACTATCTCAAGTAGCATATTTGAAAGAGAATATGATGCTGATGCTAAGGTTGTGGAAAGTAATATTGTCTCGTATGAAGGAAACGGTGTCACTTTAGCAAATAGCGATAATAGAGATAACATAGTTGGAGTTGCTACAAGTGTTGACACAGAAGGTAGCAAAGCAACAATTGTTACAAGGGGCAGAGTTGTTATTACAGTTACAAATGAAAACGGAAACATATATAAGAACGATCCGGTAACAGTATCGAGTGCGAATAGTGGTTTGGGAGTTAAGGCAATTACGGAGGGCATGATTGTTGGTTATGCCCTTAATGATGCCGAATATAATGATGAAAATCAGTCTAGCGTCGAGATTGCTATTGCTCCGTCTTGGTTCATGGGGTCTAATAATGATTTCGCCCTTGGTAGCAACCCCGTTGACTTATCTGGATCAACTTCTTTAACGGATTTAACGATTTCAGGTGATTCATTATTATATGGAAACTTAAGCGTAATGGGCGACTCTAGATTCACGAATATATTCACAACTGGTGATTTGTCCGTTGGATTAATGACATTATCCTCCGAGAGTAATTCTATAAACGTATCTGGCGATGTCTTAAAACTTCAAAATGAATACGGTGCAGGTAATATCGAGGTCTTTGGTGGAAAGATTGTAATGACGAATACAGGCTCAATTAAGGTTTTGGGTGAGGTAACAGCTCGCAAATATAACGTTGATACATCAGATGTTGCAGGTGCTTCGGCGGGAAAGGCCCAAATTCTAGTCGGTGGAAATGAAGTAATTATAGAAACAAATGCATTAACAGATAAATCCTTGATATTTGTGACAGCGGAAAACTCTGCGAGTGTATTTACATACGAAGCGGTTGCATACGAAGCTGGCAATGAGGCGAATGGTGGGGGTGTCTCTGCGGATGATGGTAATGGTCCTGTGGGTGTGATAGATGGTAGAGACGATTCTGCGGATAGTGCTGTAGGTGGTGCGACTTTAGAAAAAGTAGCCATAAGAATATACACTGAATCGCCAGTAGAAAAAGACACAACAGTGAACTGGTGGATCGTCAATTAAGGGTAGCCCTTGTTAAATGGGGGTAGCCCTTATTTTAAGAACCGTTTAGAGTCTTGTTAAATCTTTTTGCTAGCATTGGTAAATGCCAACCAAGAATAAACAAAAAATACTAGTCGAAGGCGGTGTTTACCATGCTTTTAATCGCGGGTATAACAAAAAGAAGGTTTTTAGATCGATGGAAGATTTTTATACTTTCCGATATCTTTTAAGAAAGTATTTGGAGCCTGGTTTCAAAATTAAGCGCAAAATTTTTATCTCCGGGGTTGAGTTTGTCGATTTTGTGACTCCGAGCTATCTATATGAAGAGGTTGAGGTTTTCGCTTATTGTTTGATGCCAAATCATTTCCACTTGCTAATAAAACAAAAAACAAAAAAGGGTATGTCAAAATTGATGAATCGTGTTCTTGCTTCGTATAGTAGGTACTTTAGCCAGAAATATAACATAGTTGGATCCGCTTGGCAGGGAACATATAAGGCAGTGAAAATTGAGAGCGAAAAGCAATTTACGAGAGTTTTTGCGTATATACATGAAAACCCAGCGGAGCTTGGTGTAGATATCGATGAATATATGTTTTCGAGTTCTAAACTCTACTCGAAGGGTGTGACATGGGATGACAAATGGATAAAAAGGGTAGCCCTCTAAAAAGAAGGGCTACCCCCATAGTTATCTTAGCTCTACCTTAGCTCCAGCTGCCTCAAGTTTTCCTTTAGCTTCTTCGGCTGCTTCTTTCTTGGCTCCAGTCAATATTACTGCGTTGCCTTTTTCTACCAAATTCTTTGCATCTACGAGACCTAGCGTTTGATCTAGCTCTCTTACTGCCTTAATTACTGCAATCTTCTGTTGTCCTGCTGATACGATAACTACATCGTATGCTGACTTTTCTTCGACTGCTTCTGCTTGTGCCACTGCTTGTGCCATCATTACAGGAGCTGCTGCAGAAACGCCAAACTTTTCTTCCATAGCTTTTACAAGCTCTGAAAGTTCTAAAACAGTCATTTTCCCGACTGTTTCCATGACTTTCTGTGCATCTCCTGACAATTTAACAGAAGGCTTTGAGGCTTCTGCAGTGACTTCTGCCTTTGTTGTATCCTCTGCCATATATTTTCTTCACCTCTTTCATGAAAGCGTTTTTACGCTTCTTTTGAGTCTCGGACTTTCCCTAAGACTCTAACAAATTTACTCGGAATTTCATTTAACGTATACGCAAATCCACGAATTGGTGACATAAGTCCATACACCACTTGGCCTAATAATTCTTGTCTTGACGGTAACTTTGATAAAGCTTCAACTTGCGCACCACTAATTATTTCACCGTTTAAAACACCAATGGAAACGCTTCCTTTATCGGCCTTTTTAATAAATTCAAAAATAGTCTTTAAGCCTGATATAAAACTTTCAGGAGATTTGTTAGAAGGGATCAGGATTGCATTCTGGCCACTAAAATCTTTTTTTGTTTCGACATTTAAATTTCCTAAAATCTTTTTTACAAGTGTGTTTTTGACGATTCTCAATTTTGAACCTTGGTCAAATAGGATTCCACGGAGTTCATTCATCTCGTTTGATGTGTATGAAGTGTAATTGAAAACTGCTGTTGAAGGTGATTTATCAAACTGTGAGACAACCTCGGCAACAATTTCTTTTTTAATTTCTATATTTTTTGACATATTATTCTCCTCGGCGGGGTGAAACTTTTAACAACTGTCGTTTATAATTTTGCAAAGCAAAATTTCAACTGTGCCTCCGCTGTCTTAGGAACTTACTGCGACATTCTAACCGTGAATTATGCTATTTGTCAAATAAGGGCAGCCCCTATTTTTAAAGGGCTACCCTTATACTTGGCCCCATTGATGACGTCAAAAAGACTCTTTGAACAAGCTTCTTCTTCATCTTCGATGGGCTGTTTTTTTGTAGTTCAGTTAACAAATGATCAACATTTTCTATCAATTGCTCATCTGTAAAAGAAAAATTACCTACAATTTGATGTAAAACTGCATGACTTGGCTGGCTCTTTATTTCGACTTGTCCTTTTGCTAAATCCTCTATAACTTTTTCTGGTTTATCTGTAATAGTGCCTGTTTTAGGAGAAGGCATCAACCCTTTTGGTCCTAAAAATCTGGCCGCTTTTCCTAATTCTTTCATCATGGCTGGAGCTGCAATAATGACATTAAAATCAATTTCTGGTTTTAATTTGCCGAAAACAATTTCATCGATGGATTTTACGTCTCTCCACAATACATTTCCGTCTTTGCCTTTATCAGATGCCGAAATAACAAGGACTTTCACTGATTTTCCAATACCGTTTGGTAAGGAAGTCGTAAATCTAACTCTTTGGTCGGAATTTTTTGTATCGATGCCAAGGTTCACGTGGCATTCTAATGTTTCAGTAAACTTTGCATGAAGAGCTTTCCTAATTAATTTAACAGCTTCCTTTGTTGAATAAACTTTTGAATTATCCAAAATCTTTTTTGAAGCAACATAATTTGCACTTCTTTTCTTTTTTGTCTTTTGAACCTTATCTTTATTTTTTGCTTTGGTCTCTTTAGCCTTTTGTGCTTTTTTTTCGAGTTTTTCCAAATCTTCTGGTTTTATTGTCTGGTCGACTATTCTTTGTGTCATATTTACAATAAGGGTAGCCCTTATAAAACTTCGACACCCATACTTCTTGCGGTGCCTTCAACTATTTTCATTGCCTGTTCAACTGTTTTTGCATTCAAATCCGCCATTTTAACCTGTGCAATTTCGGCAACTTGCGATTTTGACATTTTTCCAACTTTTGTTTTGTTTGGTTCTCCAGATCCTTTTTCTTTGCCAATTGCTTTAAGAATTAAACTTGCAGCAGGTGAGGTTTTTAAAATGAAAGTGAATGACCCATCATCAAAAACGCTGATTTCTGCTGGAGTAATACCAGACATGTCTTTCGTTCTTTCATTAAATTCCTTGCAAAATTGCATGATTTGAATTCCGTGCTGTCCTAATGCTGGTCCTACTGGAGGAGCTGGATTTGCTTTGCCTGCAGTAATATTGAGTTTTATTTTTGTTTTTAGTTTTGGCATATTTAAATTTCAGTGATTATACTGGCTCAACTTGTGCAAAATCTACTTCTACCGGAGTTTCTCTATCGAAAATAGAAACCAAAACCTCTAGTCTTCCTTGATCTGTCATGACTTTATTAACTCTTCCCAAAAAGTCTTTAAATGCACCATCAGTAACTTTAACTCCGTCGCCTTCTTTGAACTTGGCTTCGAATGTTGGTTTATCAAGCTTCATAAACTTAATTATCGAATCGACTTCCTTTTTTGATAATGGAGTTGGTTTATTTCCAATTCCAACAAATCCTGTCACACCTGGGGTGCTTCTGATTGCATGCCACACATTATCGTCAACCACGGCCTTTACCAAAATATATCCAGGAAACATCCTTTCTTTGATTTCCTTCTTTTTTCCACCTGATATTATAATTTTTTTTTGCGTAGGGATTAATACTTCATTAATTCGGTCTGCAAGGTCCATTAAATGGACTCTTTCACCAAGAGTTATCGCAACCTTTTGTTCATGTCCTGAATAAGTATGAACAACATACCAAAATGCATCAGCATTTGGCGTTGATGTAAACTTAATCGTTGCTGGGGCTTGTTTTCTTTCTGTTGTTTCGAGTATATCTTCTGACATAATTTAAATCTTAACTTATCAAAAATTTTACAAGCCTACTAAACAAATAATCAAGCAGGCCAAGATAAAAGCTGACAATAAGGGTAACAATAATTATTACCTGCGTCAATCTTATTGTTTCGGCTTTTTTTGGCCAAGTTACTTTTTCTAACTCTATTTTCGTTTCTTTGAGAAACTTGATCGGGTCAAACACTCAAAAATTATAAGTGCTAGAGTCTAAAATCACAATAGAGATAACATAAAAAACAGCTTAGGAATGAAGATTATGATTGCAAGGATGGCGGCGGCGGCCGCCGATAGGAGGACGCCGCCTGCGGAAACGTCCTTTGAGACTTTTATTAAATCAAGAAATTGTCCTTTTGCGACTTCATCTCCGAGTGCTTCGAGTGCAGTATTTAGCATTTCCATAGAAAAGACTATTCCACTAATTAGAATTATTGAAACAAACTCAAGATAAGAAATCTTAAAAAGGAAGCCGGCAATGATTGCAGACGAAAATGCAAACACATGAAATCTAAAGTTTGGCTGTGTTCTGAATGCAAATTTAACTCCATCCCATGCGTGTTTAAACGAGATTGTGTGAGGCCTTGGAATATATCTTTTTACGTGGTGAGGAATCTTTGCAAAAATGGCAAGAATATTCATAAACCAATTCTAATCAAAATTATTTTGATTGCAAATGAAATGTCGTTTATACTGCAGATATGATTTTTTCATTATTTGTATCAGATCCGATACTAGGCCTTGCGCTTTTGGCTAGCATTATTTTAGCAATAACAATTCACGAAGCTGCCCATGCGTTTATGGCCGTAAAGCTCGGCGACGACACGCCAAAAGCGCAAGGCCGCCTAACACTCAATCCACTTTCCCATCTTGATCCATGGGGAACTTTACTAATAGTTTTTGCAGGAATAGGTTGGGGAAAACCTGTGATGTTTAATCCTTTCAACTTAAAAAATCTCCGAAGAGACACCGCGTTAGTTGCTCTGGCCGGACCAGTTTCCAACTTCATTATGGCGTTTGCAGTTTCGATGCTTTTGCGCGTTTCTTTAATATCCGATATTAAATTTGTCTATCTGCTGCTACAAAATTTCGCATTTTTGAATATTGTACTTGGAGTTTTCAATTTGATTCCAATCGAACCCCTTGACGGATATAAAGTGGTTTCGGGCATTTTACCTCCATATTTGGCCTTGCAGTGGGAGGAAACTAAAAAATATGGGTTAACTGTTTTAGTGCTTTTGCTTCTAACCGGAAGTATCGAAAAAATAGTTTTCCCTCTTGCGAGCTCTATTGCTAATTTATTGTTTTAATATCCGATGTTAAACTATATAATATTGCCTAGGTAGTTCAGTGGTAGAACGCTTCCATGGTAAGGAAGAAGTCGTGAGTTCAACTCTCACCCTGGGCTCCAAAAACTATTCGAGTATTCGAGAATTAGTTTTTGAGTATACGGAGTGGGCTCCACGCCATCTTAGCTCAGTTGCTACGATTGAGCCAAAGGCGAAAGCGGCGGATATGAGCGTAGCGAGTAACGCAGAGCAACGGTTTTGAGATCGGCGGGACGCCGATCGGTCAAGCCTTGGTAGCTCAGTTGGTAGAGCAGCTATTTTGTAAATAGCAGGTCACAAGTTCGAATCTTGTCCAAGGCTCCAAAGAAACTAGGCTTGACCTAAACCGTAGGTCCTAGCGTGCGAAGCACTGTCGAGCCGAAGGCTGACATTTCGAATCCCAGAGATGGCTCCAGTTTATTTTAAAAACGTGCCAAGCGAAATTATTACAAGCAACCAAAATCCAAAAGTTAAATTTTTAAATAAGTTGTGCCTGAAGTCCTCGTTTAGAAAGGAACAGGGACTTTTTATTGTTGAAGGTAAAAGGGAAGTAAAGCGAGCGGTAAAATCCGGATATCAATTAGAAGCAATTTTTTATTGTCCGGAAGTCGGTCACAGTAAAGATCTTGAACTTCAATCCGAATTAAAAATCGATGCCGAAAAAATAATATATATAAGCCAAAGTATTTTTGAAAACCTTGCATACAGGGAGTTTTTTGATGGTGTCATTGCACTTTTTAAGTCGCAAACTCGCAAGCTAGAGGATTTGAAGCTTTCAAAAAATCCACTAATTATAGTTGTTGAAACTGTCGAAAAGCCAGGTAATCTAGGTGCAATTTTTAGAACTGCCGATGCAGCCAAGGTTGATGCGATTATTGTTTGTGATCCAAAAACTGATTTATATAATCCAAATGTAATAAGAGCTAGTGTCGGGTGTTTGTTCTCGGTTCCTTTCGCAACAGGATCGGGTGAAGAAGTTTTTGATTGGATAAAAGGTAAGAAAATAAATCTATATGGTGCGGCTTTATCGGCGGAGGAGGTTTACTCCTCCAGAGATTATACTGGACCAACTGCAATCGTTGTCGGAAGTGAAGCAGATGGTTTGTCTGAGTTTTGGCTTAAAAATAGTACCCAAATAAAAATCCCAATGCAAGGAATCGCCGACTCCTTAAATGTTTCGGTTTCAACTGCCGTTATAATATTTGAGGCGGTAAGGCAGAGGAGATTATCAAAAAATAATGGTTAAAATTTTAATATTGGACATTGGTGGGATTATAAGAAAGTCTCCGTCAACAAATATTCACGAGGATATTGCCAGCCACTTCAATTTAGACGTAACTGAATTCCTCGATGTTTTTTGCCAGTGCTAGATAAAATCCGAGTTGGAGAGATTACGGAAAGTCAATTGTGGTCTCCTGTTATAGCAAAATTCAAACTAAATATTAGTTCAGAAGAATTGAGTAATAAATATGTGGAAATGCATGTGGATGAGACTCACAAGTATCGTTTAGCCAACTTGGAGTTGTTAAATTTCCTTAAAGAATTCAAAAAGGCAAAAAAATTTAGATTAGCGGCTTTTTCAAATACAAATCCATTAAAGGCTGCAGGAATGAAGGTTACTGGACTTTTAGAAGTTTTCGACCATTTGATTTTCTCGCATGATTGGATATCTTAAGCCTGACGATAATGCATTTATTGAGGCAATTAGAATTTTAAATGAATCTCCTAAAGATCTATTTTTTATAGATGACAAAGATGCAAATGTGAAAGCCGCCAAAAATTTTGGTATTAATGGAGCTGTTGCTAGTGATACAATAGATTTTATTATTTCTCTAGCTTTTATAAACTTTAAGCATTTCAGCTTTAAAACTTTTTGCGTGTGTCATTTTTGTATTATACATAAATTATAAGTCTCCCTTGACATGTTTTATTGTTGTTATAGAATTTTATTGAGATGATAAATCTCAAATTACCTGCAATGTACGTGGGTTCAATAAGCAATCACCACAAGCTTATTTTTGGGAACTCGCGTGAGTTTTTGGCATCGTCGAAAACTTTAGGGTACCCACCGTCGACTTTCGTGGTTGGCTTGGGAGCTCACGGCAAAGCGGGTGGACTCATTCTCTTGCATTATTATTGGCTTTATTGGTAGAATCTCGACATGGCAAAAAAAGGACAAAGACAAATGATGCTTTTTGTTTGTGGAGATTGTAATCGCAGAAACTACATCACTGAAAAAAATAAGATAAATACTCCTGATAAATTAGAAATAAAAAAGTTCTGTAAGTGGTGCAGAAAGCGTACCGTTCACAAAGAGAACGCAAAGCTCAAGTAACTTCTTAATTCAACATTTTCTCATTCCATTAGTTTTTTGTTTAAATATTTTTAATAATTTGTTCATAGCTTTTTTAATTAATTTTTGTATGCTTCGTATATGAAGCTACTTCTTATCGATGATGACCCAAGAGTAATAAGAACTTTATCCAGGCTTTTAAAGGACGACTACATTATAGACACTGCAGTTAATGCGGAAACAGCAGAGGATCTAGCGTACTTCAATCATTACGACATAATAATTTTAGATTTGGTACTTCCAGACATGGACGGTGAAGATCTTTGTGCTTTAATAAAAGCTCGTGTTAAAAACGTTCCAATCTTGGTTATTTCAGGAAAAGAAACGGTTTCTGATAAAGACTTGGCATTTAGAAAAGGCGCTGACGATTACCTTACCAAACCGTTTGATATCAAAGAGTTGAAATCAAGAATGAATGTTTTAATTCGAAGGTCAATGGTTGGAGATACTAAGACGCTTGAAGATTTAACATTGCGTGGGATTTCAATTGATAGATTAAGACGAAAAGCATTATACAAAAAGGAAAGACTTAGTCTGCGCAAAAAAGAACTTTTGCTACTTGAATTTCTTTTACTAAACAGGGGGCGGATATTAACAAGAAATGAAATTTTAGAAAATGTTTGGGATGCATCAATAAATCCATTTACTAATACAGTTGATGTACATATAAAAAGATTAAGAGATAAAATTGAAAAACCGTACAATGAAAGTTTTATAGAAACGATACACGGAGTAGGTTATTTGGTTGAGTAGTCTCTTTTTGTTAATCCAGGAATTTTATTTGCTTTTATTGTTTTTAAACATTTAGTACAGATCTTTGCTTTTGTTTCAATTCCTTCGACTAAAAGAGCAACTTTTCGCAAATTCGGTTGTCTGTGCCTTATGCTTCGATATTTAACTCCCCAGATGAGAGTTATCTTTTTTCCTTTTTGAGATTTCTTTTCGCACACTTCGCATGTTCGTGACATGTGAGTATTAAAGCATTTTTAGGAAAAAAAGACAACTGTATTTAGGAAAAGTAATCAATTTGTTTCTAATAATTAATTAATATTTCAAGATTAGTTAATTTCTTATCTTTATTATATGTGTATGGATATAAAAAGAATAGATTTTAGAAACACTTTTGAACATGAGTTGCCAGAGGTTTTAACTGAAATGCAAAAAGTTATTAGCCCAAAGTGCAAAAAGCTAAATATACTTGGGGAAATAAAAGAATCCGACATAAATGCTGTAGCAGTTGTTGGGTCAAGAAAGATTACAAACTATGGCAGGCGTGTGTGCAAAGAAGTCGTGTCGAGTCTTGCGGCCGCCGGCGTAACTATTGTTAGCGGTCTTATGTATGGCGCAGACATCGAGGCTCACAAAGCGGCGATTGCAGTCGGCGGCCGCACAATTGCCGTCTTGGGATATGGATTAGATAGTCTAGATGAATATCAATACGCAAAAGACGTCGCAAAAGAGATAATCTCAAAAGGCTGTGGATGTATTGTTTCCGAATATCCTGATGCAGACACGGCGAAAGGGTGGACTTTTCCTCAAAGAAATAGAATCGTCTCTGGTCTTTCTCGGTGTGTAATTATAATAGAAGCTGGAATGAAATCAGGTAGTCTAATTACGGCTGGCCAGGCTTTAGATCAAGGTAAAACGGTATTTGTAGTTCCTGGCTCAATTTTCAATCCGGTAAGCAAAGGGTCTCACTTTTTAATTAAACAGGGGGCGACTTTGTTAGATGATTCTCGCGATATTTTAGATTATCTCGAAATTTCTTTGAAAGATACTCCTGTTTTTAAGAAATCACAAAAGCTTGAAAACGAGATGGAATCAAAAATACTCAAGCTCTTAAGCAGGGAAGCTATTTCAGTCGATATTGAAGATCTTTGTTTGCAATTAAGGTCAACTTTTTCGGATATTAACATTGCTTTAACGTCTTTAGAAATCACAGGAAAGATAAGAAAAGATATTTTGGGCAAGTGGGAAATTTCCGTTTGACATATATCGTATGATGTTAGACTGTATAAATATGAAAAATCTGGTGGTCGTAGAATCTCCTTCAAAAACGAAGAAGCTTGCTAGCTTCTTGGGTGATCAATACACTGTTGTGTCGTCTGTTGGTCATATTAGGGATCTTCCAAAATCCGGGCTTGGTGTTGATGTTGAAAATAAATTTGAACCTGAATACGTAATTTCTTCAGACAAGAAAGATGTAGTTACGGATCTTAAAAAGCAGGCGAAAACATCTGATGCAATTTATCTCGCTACTGATCTTGACCGTGAAGGTGAGGCCATTGCGTGGCATGTTGCGCATACGATTAATGGTGATAAGGATTTGAAAATCACAGAAACTAATCTAAATTACGACATTGCAGATAAAATAAAAAATAAGGAAGGACAAAGTCCAAAAGTATATAGAGTTACTTTTAATTCGATAACAAAAGAAGCCGTTCTTGGAGCTTTTGAAAAACCTCGTAAGCTAGACATGAATTTAATAAATGCCCAACAAGGAAGACGTATTTTAGATCGACTTGTCGGATATAGATTATCTCCATTATTGTGGGAAAAGATAAGATATGGACTTTCTGCAGGAAGAGTCCAATCAGTTGCAGTTAGACTTGTAGCAGAAAGAGAAATGGAAATTCAAAAATTTGAAAAAAATCCATATTATGAAATTAAAGGTGAATTTTCTGATAAGGAAAAATTCATTGCACCGTTGGTTTTGATAGATGGAAAAAGTATTTACACAAGGAAAAAGTTTGATCTATTTGCAGGATCATACACAACTTCGCTTACATCTATAGATAGTGAAGTTTCAGCAAATAAGATCAAAAGCGATTTGGAATCAGGATCTTTTATTGTTTCAAATGTTGAATCAAAGGAATCAAAGAGTCATCCTTCGCCACCTTTTACAACATCAACTTTGCAACAATCGGCCGCTTCAAATCTGGGATATGCTCCAAAGAGAACTATGCAGCTTGCTCAAAAACTTTATGAAGCAGGCTATATCACTTATATGCGTACAGATAGTACACAGATTACACCAGATGCTGTTTCAGATGTCAGGAATTTTATAAAAAAATCGTATCCAAAAGAGTACATTTTGGTACACGAAAGATTCTTTAAATCAAAGGAAAAACTTAAAACTCAAGAGGCTCACGAGGCTATTCGTCCGACTGATGTGAAACTGGAATCAGATGATCTTCCTAAGTCACTTACTGAACAACACAAGAAACTTTATGATTTGATTTGGAGAAGAACTGTAGCGACCCAAATGTCTTCAGCAGTTTTTGCTAATACAAAAATATTTGTAGAAGATTCATCACACAAGTACGTTTTTGAAGCAAAAGGTTCAGTCGTAATCTTTGATGGATATTTGAAAGTTTACTACAACAAAAAGAAAGACGAGATTTTGCCGGCGTTAAAAGTCGGACAGTCTATAGATTTATCAAAATTGCTTGTTGAGTTAAAAGAAATGTCGCCTCCTCCAAGATATAACGAATCTTCTTTGGTTAAGGAACTCGAAAGTTTTAATATCGGAAGACCTTCTACGTATGCATCTATTATTTCAACCATTCAGGCTCGCGGATATGTAGGAAAAAATGAAAGAGCGTTATTTCCGACTGATAATGGACTTGTTGTAAATGATTTGCTTGTTAAGCATTTTCCACAAATTGTTGATATTGATTTTACTGCAGAAATGGAAGAAGGCCTTGATACGGTTGCTTTGGGTGAATTGGACTGGAGAAAATTAATAAAAGATTTCTATATTCCTTTTGATAAGTTAGTCGCATTAAAAAAGAAAGAAATTAAAAAAGAGGATATCGTTGTGATGGAAGAAACAGACGAAATGTGTCCAGAGTGTAAGAAAAATAAATTGATCATAAAGCTTGGGAAATTCGGAAAGTTCCTAAGTTGTTCTGATTATCCTACATGTAAATATGCAAGGCCACTTGAATCCGCTGATGCTAACGGCCAATCTATAGATTCTCCGGAGATATTGGATATGATAAAAGATCCATGTCCGGAATGTTCTGGGAAATTGGTGCTAAAAGAAGGCCGTTTCGGAAAATTTGTTGCTTGTGAAAACTATCCAAAATGTAAATTCACAAAAGCGATATTAAATAAAACTGGTCTCAAGTGTCCAGATTGTGGAGAAAAGTACGGTGGAGAAGTCATTCAAAAAAAGACGAAAAAGGGTCGAACATTCTTTGGATGTTCAAGATATCCAGATTGCAAATATGCAACATGGAAATTACCAGAGAGTTAAAAGGTAAGCCTTGACCATTTTGGTCTTACATTATACAGTAGTCTTACTATGCAACATTCAGCAACTATGTCAAGCAAAGGTCAAATTGTTATTCCGAAAGTAATAAGGGATCAATTGAGAATATCTGTATCTGATACAATTGTTATGACGATTCAAAATAATTCTATTATTTTAAAACCATCTATTTCTACTAATGAAGTGTTTGGAATTTTTAAGACCAAATCTCCAATAACTAAAAATAACATAAAGGACATTTTTAGAAAGTCTACTTTAGATAAATTCAGTAAAAGATGATTACCATAGATACAAGCGCATTAATTAGGTTTTTCACTAATGATATTCCAAATGATGCAAAAATTGTTAAGAATATTATTGATAGTGAAGAAGAAATTATTATCCCAGACGTTGTTTTTCCCGAAATTGAATACGTATTACTTGGACAAACTTACAATTCAACTAGACTAATGGTTTTAAAGGCTTTTCAGTTTTTATCTTTGAAAAAAAACATCAAGCTTTCTGCTGAAGTTTTATTGGGTATAGAACTTTACGCTAATTCTAATCTTGATATTGCAGATTGTGTAATTGCGGGGACTGCACTAAATATCAAATTAATAAGCTTTGATAAGAAGTTGTTAAAGTTAGTCAAAGATTTTACTTTTTAATTATGTTTTGGCTAAAAAGCATAGTTAGTTTTAGATTCGGCGTAGTCCGGTAAGCATGGGGGTTATCAAGGGTGGAATTGTTGAATCTTATTTCTTTTCTTGACCTTGTGATTTTGCCCTGTTATTATTTCACCATCACGCATTGCCGGATTAGCCTCTGATCCTACGATTTCCGGCAAGAGGGAAAAGAGGCGACCATAAAATCAAATGAATAATAAAAATATAAAACTACCTTCAGTCGAAGAAATGCTTCAAAGCGGAGTTCATTTTGGCCACCAAGTCAAAAGATGGTATCCAATAATGTCAAAATATATACATGGAGTTGAGAATAAATCTCACGTTATTGACTTGTATAAGACATATGAATTATTAGGCAAATCATGTGATTTCTTATATGGAGTCGCAAAATCAGGCAAACAAATCGTTATAGTTGGAACAAAAAGGCAAGCAACTTTAGCAGTTGAGAAATACGCAAAAGAATGTGGGGCATTATATGCTAATCAAAGATGGCTTGGTGGAACTTTTACAAATTTTGATTCTGTCAAAAGTAGTTGGACAGAGCTTCAAAGATTAGAAAAAGGCAAGGCTGTTAATGAATTTGTCAAATACACAAAGAAAGAACAACTTTTGATTGAAAGAAAAATTGAAAAACTAAATCTTGTTGTTGGCGGAATTCAAAATATGGAAAAGTTTCCAGGCGCAATAATTGTTGTTGACGTTAAAAAAGAAGCTACCGCTGTTCACGAGGCAAATGCATACAATATTCCAGTAGTTGGAATTGTTGATACAAATAGCAATCCGACAAATATAAATTACGTAATTCCTGCAAATGACGACGCAATTAAATCAATAAATCTTTTATTGGCGGTTTTATCAAGCGCAATAAAAGCAGGTTATGAGGATCACAAGAAGGAATTAGAAAAGCCAGCCGAGAAACCTGAAGAAAAAACTTCGGTAAAGGCAAAAGAAGTAAAAAAAGATGCAGTCAAAAAAACTAAAGCTAAAGCGTCCAAATAATTATTAGGAGCCCATATGAATTTAGAGGATATTAAAAAACTTCGTAAGCAAACCGGCGCAGGCGTTATGGATACAAAAAAGGCGCTCGAGGATGCAAATGGAGATCTTCAAAAAGCAAAGGAAGTTCTTAAAGCAAAAGGACTGGAAAGAGCAGAAAAAAAGTCTGAACGTGAAATTAAAGCGGGAAGAGTTTTTTCATACATTCACGGAGTAGGAAAAGTTGGTGCAATCATAAAGATCGGTTGCGAAACTGATTTTGTCGCTCAAAATGAAGAATTCGAAAAATTAGGAAACGAAATCGCAATGCAAGTTGCTGCTATGAATCCGGAATCAATCGAAGAACTCTTAAAACAAGATTATATAAGAGATTCATCAAAGACAATAAAGGATCTATTGTCAGAAGTTATTTCAAAAACAGGTGAGAATACAACCATTGCGGAAATCTCACGACTTTCTATATGAATTGTGCTAAATTACCCTTATGAAACATGAAGATTTTTTATCACACCTTTCGAACGTAAAAAGCTTTTTGGCTACAGAGCTAACTAAAATTAGAACTGGTAGAGCAAGTGCGTCTTTAGTAGATGAAATTAAAGTTGAGGCGTATGCGGGTTCTGCTCTACTTCCGATTAAGGAACTTGCCAGCGTTTCAGTTCCAGATTCACAATCGATTTTAATTTCCCCGTGGGATAAATCTGTAGTTAAAAAGATTGAAGCTGCAATTATAGCTTCCGAAAAAGGTTTAAATCCAATTAACGACGGTGAAAATGTGCGAGTCCCAATTCCATCAATTACTGAAGATCGAAGAAAAGATTTATCAAAGGAAATTTCAGGATTAGTCGAACAAGCCAAAATCAAAATTAGAACATTAAGGCAAGACGTTATAAAAGCAGTTGAGGAACAGCAAGATAATGGCGTGATTTCGGAAGACGAAATGTATAGAATGAAAAAAGAAATCGAAGCCGATGTTTCAAAGGCAAATATGGAACTTGATCGAATGGGTCAAGATAAAGAAGATGAGGTTATGAATAAATAACTCATGATTCCACCGATAATACTTTTCTTTCTAATTTTATCTATTTTAGTTTTCATACATGAATTAGGGCATTTTATTGCTGCTAAAAAAAATGGAGTTGATGTAGAAGAATTTGGTTTGGGAATTCCTCCGCGAGTGATAGGTAAAAAAATAGGTAAGACGCTTTATTCCTTAAATTGGTTGCCAATTGGAGGTTTTGTAAAAATTAGAGGCGAAGATTATTCAGACTATGATTCTAAGGATACGTCTAATTTCATTAATAAAACTCCATTTCAAAAAACTATAATTTTACTAGCTGGTGTTTTTATGAATTTTATTTTAGCTGTTGTTCTTTTCTATTTTATATTAGGAAGTCAGGGTTTTAAATCGAATCCAATACTTTTGATGAGTGACTATCTATTTCCATTTGGAAATATTGGGAAATTGTCTTCTGTTGTTACATTTGTGGAAAGTGGGTCTCCGGCTGAAAAGTCTGAAATTCAATTTGCTGACAGAATTGTAATGGCTACGGATGGTTCAACAAAAGCAAATATAAACGGGGTGGATGACCTTAAGAACTATTTAATGGATAAAGAAGGAGTTCCGATTACATTAGATACAATCAATATAAATACTGATGAATTGCATAGCTATGTTGTTATTCCTGAATACAGAGAAGGGGTTGGTCAAGCAGGAATTGGTGTTGGACTTGGAGAGGCTGTAAAGATTGATTACGGAGGAGGCGTGCAAAAAGCCTTTGCAGGCTTTTTGCACGCTGGGAATGTAATTGGTTATTCATTTAAAATGATGGGCGATTTATTCGCACAATCTTTTTCGGAAAAAAGTTTGGCACCAGTTTCTGCTGGTTTTTCTGGACCAGTCGGCATTTTCGGTGCTGTAAAATCAATTTTGGATTATGGCGGAAGCAAAGTTTTCATGACTATCCTTGATTTGTCTGCAATATTGTCATTGTCACTTGGTGTTATGAATCTTCTTCCGATTCCGGCACTTGATGGCGGAAGATGGATGTTTGTTTTGTTCGAATGGGTTACAGGTAAAAGAGCTTCACGCAAGTTTGAAGACAAAGCTCATCAAATCGGATTTATATTTTTAATTGGATTACTACTTCTTATTACCGCTAAGGATTTATTCAATCTTTAATATCCGATATTAAATAAAGCTGATGTCTCGATGAGTTTATGATTGTGTTGCTGAGTGCTTATCTCCTGTTTCGAAAATTTTTAAGTATATTTGATCATCTTTTTAATCCTAATTGCTAGGCTTAATTTATTATGCCAAGTAGACGAGAAAAGCTAACAACCGGATCCTATTATCATATATTTAATAGAAGTGTCGAAGGTATAACAGTGTTTAGCTCCAAGTCTGATTACTTTCGATTCATCTCAAGTGTTTGTTTCTGTAGTGGATTCAAAGGGAGCTTTTCTTTTTACTTTAATGGCCCGTACTCTGATAAATCTATTTACGCAGCGATCGGTTTTAGCAAAATGTGTAGTAAAAATTTAAGGGTCGATGAAAAGGTTAAGGTGATCGCATACTGTATTATGCCGAATCATTATCACTTACTGTTATCACAATCTCGTGATTATGGAATCAGTGATTTTACGAAGTCGATTCAGCTTGGGTATTCAAAGTATTTGAACATTAGAAGACAAAGATTTGGAGCTCTTTGGTGTGGGGCATTTAAATCAATCCATGTAAAAGATGAAGAGCAATTGTTTAAAGTCTCAAGATACATTCACAGAAATCCTGCAGTTTCATCCAAGGTTTCGGTTTCCTTGCAGAATTTAGAAGACTACAAATATTCCAGCTATAGAGAGTATATTGGATTAGACCCGTATGGAATTTGCGACCCTGATGAAATCATAAAAGGGAACTTTACGCCCAAAGAGTACCGTAAATTCGTAACAATTTAATATCGGATATTAAACTGTGATAAAATCCGACCAATGTTTCAATCAAAACTTTTCACAAAATCGAAGAAAGAATCTCCTGCAGATGAGTTAAGCAGAAACGCACAACTTTTAATAAGGGCTGGATATATTTATAAGGAAATGGCAGGGGCTTATGCTTATTTGCCATTAGGCTTAAGAGTTATTTCCAAAATTAAGTCGATCATATCTGAGGAAATGGATGCCATTGGCGGTCAAGAGATTCTAATGACAGCTTTGCAAAGAAAAGAATTATGGGAAGTTACTGATAGATGGAATGATGAAAATGTTGATGTGTGGTTTAAATCTGAATTAAAAGGTGGTCAAAAAGTTGGTTTAGGGTGGTCTCACGAGGAACCAGTTTCCGAAATGATGAAGCAATATATTCATAGTTATAAGGATTTGCCTTTGTATGTTTATCAATTTCAAACAAAATTTAGAAATGAATTAAGATCAAAAAGCGGGATTTTGCGCGGGCGCGAGTTTGTTATGAAGGATATGTATTCTTATTGTAAAGATGCAGATCAACACAATGTTTTTTATAAAAGTGTTATTGATGCTTATATTAATGTTTTTAATCGTGTTGGGCTTTCTGATTATGTATATATAACGTCTGCTTCTGGTGGGGCTTTTACAGAATTTAGTCATGAGTTTCAAGCTATTTCCGAAGCAGGGGAAGATACGATTTATGTCGATAAATCGAAGAAAGTTGCTGTTAATGATGAAGTTTATAATGAAAAAACACTTAAAGATTTAGGCTTGAACGAAAAGGACTTAGAAAAAGTTACTTCAATCGAAGTTGGGAATATATTCGATTTTGGCAAAATGAAATCTGAGCAGTTAGGCCTTAGTTTTACAAAGGAAGATGGAAACTCCGAATACGTTCATTTAGGTTCTTACGGAATTGGTGTCACACGTTTAATGGGAACAATTGTTGAGCTATTTAATGACGAAAAGGGAATTATTTGGCCTGATTCGGTGGCGCCTTTTAAAGTCCATTTGATTGGCCTAAATCTTGATAACGCGGATGTTCTTAAAAAGGTAAATGATGCATATGACAAATTTCAAAAAGCAGGAATTGAGGTTTTATTTGATGATAGAGAAATGTCAGCAGGTGGAAAGTTTGCCGATTCTGATTTAATAGGAGTTCCATATAGAGTTGTTGTTTCAGCTAAAACTGGTGACAAGGTTGAGGTTAAAAGAAGGGGCGAATCCGAATCGGCCCTAGTGTCACTCGATAATTTAATATCGGATATTAAATAAATGGACTGCATTTTTTGCAAAATAATAAATGGCGAGATCCCCTCTGAAGTTGTTTTGGAGTCGAAGGATTTTATTGCAATCAAAAATATTCACCCAAAATCGCCTGTGCATATTTTGGTTATGCCAAAGGCTCATGTTGAAAAAACTGATTCAATATCTGGGAAAAATGAAAGTTTTTGGTCTGACTTTATGCTTTTTGCTAATGGTGTTATTTCAAAGTATGATCTCGATAAGTTTGGGTACAGAATTATAAATAATGGCGCAGGTTATCAGGGTGTTGATCATGAACATATCCATGTAATGGGCGGGGAAAATTGGAGGCCTTCAGACGGACTTTAATTTTCTCTTGCGAATGTATTATGCTTTCTATATACTTCACCTGTTGCAATTTATCGGAGTTTTTTATTTAGGAGGTGTTTTTTTCTTATGAAAAAGGGAGTCGAAATCGATTTGAAGGAATCAAATAAGTCTGTCGAACAGGCACTTAGAGAGCTTAAAATGATAATGGAAGATGATATTGAGTCAATTAAGGAGCGAAGATATTATATTAAACCTGCAAGACAAAGAAGAGAAAAAGAAAAGGTCAAAAAGGCGAATATAAGAAAATACAATAAGTATAGTTAAGAAATGAAATTGTATTTTCTTGTTGAGTACAATAAAGAAAATACAATAAGTATAGTTAAGAAATGAAATTGTATTTTCTTGTTGAGTACAATAAAGAAAATACAATAAGTATAGTTAAGAAATGAAATTGTATTTTCTTGTTGAGTACAATAAAGAAAGTACAATAAATATAGTTAAGATGGAACTGATTTTCTTGTTGAGTACAATAAAGAAAGTACAATAAATATAGTTAAGATGGAACTGATTTTCTTGTTGAGTACAATTAAGAAAATATAACAAATATTCCTAAGAGTACTTAGTAACATTTGTTGGTTGAGTACAACTAAACAAATATAGCTAATGAATTTTATGCTACTTGAAAAATTACAATCAGATTCTATAGAAGCGCTCAAAATCGGTAATAAGCAAAAGTTATCGGTTTTAAGGATGCTTATCTCCGAAGTTAAAAATTCACAAATTGACATTGTTGCTGCGGGAAAAGAACTTACAGATGATGATGCGTTAAAGGTTCTTGCGAAAGAGCTCAAGAAAAGAAAAGATTCTATTGAAGCATATTCAAAAGCTGGCAGGACTGACCTTTCTGAAGCCGAAGAAGCGGAAGCAAAAATAATTGGTGAATATCTTCCGTCTCAAATGACGGAATCAGAAATTGAAAAAATCGCCTCCGATGTAATTGCGGAAGGTGCTTCTGACTTTGGCGCTGTTATGAAAGCTACTATGGCAAAAGTACAAGGCCGCGCAGATGGAAAAATAGTTAGTGAAGCAGTAAAAAAACTCTTATCTTAATGATTTTCTTTGTGATGAATTCCTAGTAAGTGTAATACGCCGTGTTCGACTAGTTCGGCTATTTCTTTTCGAAAGTCTTCGTTTCCGTACTCTTTGCATTGTCTTTTTGCTTGGTCAATGTTTACGATAATATCTCCAATGTAATATTCCCCAGTTGGAGTTTTTTCATCCATATTAAATGATAATACGTCTGTGGGATAGTCTCTTTTAAGATGTTGTTTGTTTAACTTTTGAATTTCCTTGTCACCTACAAGATGGACATTTATTTTTGAATTTTTCTTGACCTGGTCAATCATGCCCAAATGATAGCATAATTTAATATCGGATATTAAATTAGCGTGATACACTGTGGCTATGAAGATGGTTGTAGGTCTTGGAAATCCAGAACCTGAATATTCAAATACAAGACATAATGTTGGCAAAGACGTTTTGAATTCTTATGTTGGAGAGTCTTTGGAGTGGAAGCAAGACAAGAACTTTGGTGTTTTTTTGGCCAAAGACTCTGAATGTATCTATGTTAAACCACTTTCTTATATGAATGAATGTGGCCCGTCTATTTCAAAAATTTTCAACTTTTATAAAATTAATTGTGAAGATTTGCTAGTTATTTACGATGAGCTTGATATTTTTATTGGTGAGTGCAAATTAGCACGGGCAAAGGGTTCTAGGATTCATAAAGGTATCTTGTCGTTGAATGAAAGCTTGGGTTTTTCGACTTTCTGGCATTTAAGGATGGGTGTTCGTGATTTGGATATTCCTTCGAGTGTTCAAAAAAGTGGCGCTGATCCAGCAAAATATGTACTTCGAAAGCTTTTAGTATCCGATAGAAAAAAGATCCAAAATCTTATACAAACATTTGTGTCGCCTGCGATAAAAGAATGGTTGAGTAAAAAATAGGCACTTACACCTTGCTACGGAGAATGGTAGAACTATATCATTCCGATTGTCGGAAAATCCTTATGTTTTATACAGAATATCGTCCGCAAAAATTCAACGAATTAATAGGAGCAGACCACATTATATCTGCGATAACTGGGGCTTTGGCCAAGGGTTTGCCCGCGCACGCTTACTTTTTTTATGGTTCGCGTGGGATTGGCAAGACTACTACGGCAAGGCTCTTGGCCAAAGCCTTAAATTGTGAAAATCCTACGAATTCACCTAGTTTTGAGCCATGTGGAAAGTGTCAAAGTTGTTTATCCATATATAACGGGAATCATCTTGATCTAATCGAAATTGATGCGGCTTCAAATCGAGGTATCGAAAATATCAGAGATATAAAAGAAAATGTTGTATTGGCACCATCGATGGGAAAGAATAAGGTTTACATTATAGACGAGGTTCATATGTTAACTACAGAGGCTTCAAATGCGTTATTAAAGCTTTTAGAGGAACCTCCGACACATGCTTACTTTATTTTATGTACGACCAATCCAGAGAAGGTAATCGATACAATAAAATCCAGATGCCAGCAATTCCAATTTAAAAGGCCAACGATAAATGAACTCAAGCAAAAGCTTTTAAAAATTGCCAAAGATAAAAGATTTGAAATAACGGAGGACCAAATCCAGAAAATTTCTAAAAGCGCTAAAGGTGCTTATCGTGAAGCAGAAACTCTATTGGAGCAATTAATTAACGGAAATTCCAACGTCATTGGTGATATGTTTGAAACTAATTCTGATTATAAATATCTAGGTGAAATGATATTGAATTCTGATGTCGCTTCTGCAATTGAGCATATAAATAAAGTTTATACTGATGGGAATAATCTTGAGGTTTGGACAGAAAAATATATTTCCTATCTTAGGGGTCTTTTACTAGCTAAAGTTGGCGTAAAGAATCTTTCTGGGGAGTTTTTGGACCAAGATGATGGATTTATGAAAAAAGCTTCACTTGATTTGATTCAAAAGATGGTGAAACGTTTTACGCAAGCTTTGTTTGAATTTAAAACAGCGATTATTCCAACGCTTCCTTTGGAAATGGCATTGATTGATCTTTTGATAGAAAATATTCCAGATGAAAAACCAGTGTCTTCAGCACCACTTGAAATTCCTGTCGTTTCTAGGGATTTTCCATATAAGAAATTAATTGAAGCCGTAAAACCACATAATCATTCTATATATTTGATTTTATATTCATGCGATGTTCAAAGTTTTGACGGAAAATATCTTACATTGGTCGCGTATTATTCATTCCATAAAGAAAGAGTTATGAGTATGAAAGTAAAAGATATAATTCAAGCGGAAGCGGAAAAGTTGATTGGATCTCCGGTTGTTCTTAAATGTGAACTTTCTGATAAAAAATTGGATGCAAAAAAACTTACAGATAAAAATCTCAAATCCGTAAAAGAGCCAATGGATATAGAGGAAGTATTCGAAAAAGTATTTGGTGATGATATGGAAGAGAGTTAAAATGACACTTCCAAAATCACTTCAAAATGTTGTAGATGGATTTTCGTCTTTGCCAGGAATCGGTCCGAAAAGTGCTCAAAGATTGGCCTTTTATTTATTGCGGATGCCAAAAGATGATGTTTTAAGATTTTCAAAAGCTTTGGTCGGTTTAAAGGAGAAAACCCAAATTTGCAAGTTATGTTTTAATGTTGGTGATTCTGATTTATGTGAAGTGTGCGGCGATTCGACTCGCGACCGTAAAACGGTCTGCGTCGTCGAATCGCCGCTTGATGTCCTAGCCTTAGAAAAAGCAAACTATAAAGGCATTTATCATGTCTTACACGGTGTTATAAATCCAATTGCAGGAATTGGCCCCGAGGAAATTTTCATTCAACAGTTATTTGACCGTTTAGATGATTCCAGCTCTGGAATTACAGAAATTATTCTTGCCAATAACACTTCACTCGAAGGCGAGTCCACTGCTATTTATATTCATAATGAAATCAAAAAAAAACATGGAAATAATATCCGCGTGACAAGGATAGGAAAAGGGCTTCCGATTGGTGCTGATATTGAATATGCAGATGAAGGAACACTCAACGATGCTCTTCGTGGCCGCATCAGCTATAGTGCGTGATTCAGGTAGTTGTTGACGCATGTACGTGATGTACGTTAGACTCCCTGCATGGCTATCGTAATAATGAACTCAACCGAAGTACGAAAGAATTTTTTCACGATACTTGATCGCGTTGTCAACGAAGGCGTTGAGGTTATTGTCGAAAATAAGAACTTAAGTAGTAATGTTCGAATAATTGTTGATAAGCTGAAAGTTAAGAAGAAAAAATCTAAAATGGATATTTTAGATAGTCTTTATGGTTCCTTAAAGTCCGAAATCCCATATAATCCCGACGAAACTGCTTTGGCCCATGAACTTTACGCTAAATCCTTCCTTGACAAAAAATGAGATATTTTATAGATGCAAATGTAATTTTAAGGTTTTTTCTCAAGGATCATGAAGAATATTCCCGAAAGGCAAAAGTCATTTTTGAAGAAATAAGAAAAGAGAAAGCTTTAGGATTAGTTAATTCGCTAGTTATACATGAAGTTTTATATGTTTCAATCAATATATATGGACAGGGAAGGAAAATCGTCGTTTCTAAATTAATTGCATTGTTGGAGTTAGAAAATTTAGAGGTTTTAGACCTAGATAAAAAAGATCTTATTGAAGTGTTAAATTCATTTTCAAAACTAAAAATTGATTTTCTTGATTTAGTATATGCAAAGGTTTGCGAAAATAATAAAATGGCGATAATCTCCTTTGATCATCATTTTGATAAATTAGGTGTAAAGCGAGTTGAAGGTATATAATATGAAATTTTATAATTCATTATCTCGAAAAAAAGAGGAGTTTATTCCTATGAATTCTCCACATGTTGGAATGTATACTTGTGGCCCAACAATTTACAGCTTTCCGACTATTGGAAATTGGAGAACTTATACATTAAGTGATTTAGCTGTTCGCACTTTTAAGTATTTTGATTACGACGTTAAGCATGTAATGAACTTGACTGATGTCGGTCACTTAAGTGGTGATAATTTAGGTGATTCAAGTACAGGAGAGGATCGTATGGCAAAGGCAGCCGAAAAAGAAGGTGTTGATGCGTGGTCTATTGCCGGTAAATATGGAAAGGATTTCCTTGATTCCATGAGCCTTTTAAATATAGAAATGCCAGATGTTATTGCAAAGGCAACCGATCATGTGAAAGAGCAGATTGATTTAATAAAAAAAATCGAAGAAAAGGGGTATGCATATAAAACTGATGATGGTATTTATTTTGATGTGGCAAAGTATGAATCAGATGGTAATACTTACGGTGAACTTTCAACTCTCGATAAAATAAAAGAAGGAGCTAGGGTTGAAATAAACCCGCAAAAAAAGGGCCCTCGTGATTTTGCATTATGGAAGTTTTTTGCAAAAGGTCAAAAACGCCACAATATGCAGTGGGAATCTCCTTGGGGAACTGGGTTTCCTGGTTGGCATATCGAATGTTCGGCCATGAGTATGAAGTATCTTGGCGATCAGTTTGACGTTCATTTAGGAGGTGAGGATTTAAGAAGTACTCATCATCCGAATGAAATTGCTCAAAGTGAATGTGCAACAGGTCACAAGCCTTTTGTTAAGTATTGGATTCATGGAGCGTTTCTTTTAGTCGACGGCGGAAGAATGGGGAAAAGCCTTGGAAATGCTTATACAATCCACGACGTAATAAATAAGGGATACGACACATTGGCTTTAAGATATTTCTATTTAAGTGGCCATTATCGAAGGCAAATTAACTTTACATGGGAGGCTTTGGATAGTGCACAAAATGGACTCAATCGCCTGCGAAGGGAAGTCTCAAAACTTGGGTTTTCTGAAAATGCTCAAGCAAAAATGATCGATAATGAGTACAAAAAATCCTTTGAAAAAGCCTTAAGCGACGACCTAAACATGCCAGAATCCCTTGCGATTTTATGGAAACTGCTCGGGGATGAAACCATCTCACTTTCAGACAAAGCATCACTTGTAATTTCATTCGATCAAGTCTTGGGATTGAAGTTAGTTCAAGAGGATGTTGAAAATCCAGATGATATTATTTCAACCGGTCAACTCTCAAAAGAGGTTCAACAATTAGTCAAGGATAGGGAAGAATATAGAAATAAGAAGGAATGGGAGAAAGCCGATGAGGTAAGAAACCAAATTGGAGAATTAGGATATGAGATAGAAGATACTCCGAATGGAGTTAAGTTTAATATCCGATATTAAACTTATCGAGGAGGCCTAAAGTTTAAGCTCCGATTTTAAATTCTATTACGTCACCGTCTTTGACGATGTAGTCTTTGCCTTCTAGACGAAGTTTTCCTGCATCTTTTGCTTTTAGCTTGGATCCAGATGTAATGTAATCCTCATATGCCACTATTTCAGCTTTTATGAAGTTTTTTACAAAATCAGTGTGAATTGCTCCTGATGCGTTTTGTGCGTTTGTTCCAATTTTTATTTCCCAGGCACGGACCTCTTTTTCCCCTGCAGTTAAAAAGGTAATGAGTCCGAGTTTCTCAAAGGCGGTTTCGATGATTTTATCAAGTCCAGCTTCTTTTATTCCCAAATCAGATAGATAGGCTTTTCGGTCATCTGGGCCAAGTGATGAAAGCTCCGATTCTAATTTCGCGTTTATGAAAATGACTGGGTTTTCTTTAAAAGTTTGATTATTTTGTAATTTGAGCCTTTCATCAGTTTCATCAACATTAAATACATAAACCATTTCTTTGTCTGTTAAAAGAAATAGTGGCTTAACAATTTCCTCGTACTTTATTTTGTCTATTTGAGGTTTTAATTCGATTGCAAGTTTTCCACTATTCAGATGGTCATAATATTTTTGGAGTATCTCGTTGTCATTTGATTTTATTTTCAGCTGTTTTTCAATGCTTTCTAGGTCTTTTATAATAAGTTCGCTATTTATGACTTCTGAGTCTGTCTCTGGGTCTTTGCTGTGTTCGCGGATTATATTAGTATCTGAAAAATCACGAACAACTTGAAGAATCATATCAACTTCACGAATGTTTGCTAAAAATTGATTTCCAAGCCCTTCGCCTTTGCTGGCACCTTCTACAAGCCCTGCTATATCAACAAATTCTATGTTTGCATAAACTTTCGGAGGGTGTATCCCTGTATTTTTAAATACAATTTCCGCAAGCTTTTCGAGTCGCACGTCATAAACATCAACAACTCCAATATTAGGGTCAATCGTCGCAAAAGGGTAATTCGCGCTCAAAGCTTGCTCACGCTTCAAAATTGCATTAAAAAGTGTTGATTTACCGATATTGGGAAGTCCGACGATTCCTACTTTAAGCATAGAGTCCTATCAAATTTTTGCATATTGAAAAATAGTATCCGATATATTAACATATTGCCATCACTAGGAGGAAACGACCCTTAGACTGCGTGTCTATGAGCTACGCCCTCCATTTTTATTTTTAAGTTTAAACTCCAATTTGCTTTTTTCTCGATTTAATATTATTTTGTATTCTTGAAAGTCCTTAAGCAAAGAAGACTCCGAATATCTATTTGGAATAACAATTGAGAGCAATTTGCCATTTTTTTCTAAAAATTTGTGCAAACAGCTAAAATCACCGTCTCCTGAAACAATTACTGCTTTATCGTAGTTTTTATATTCAATTGCGGAAGTGTGCAGTACCAATTCAGCATCCACATTTCCTTTAGTTTTCCCTTGGTTGTCTTTCACTGTTTGTTTAAATACCAAAATGTATCCATACGATTTTAGACTTTTATAAAGTAATTCGTTTTGTTTTAGATAGCCAATAAATAGAAACGCTTTCTCTACATGAAATTTATTTTTTAAATATATTCTAAATTTTTTGAAATCTAATTTCCAACCCTTGTAAATTAATTTTTCATTTTTGACAGTATTTTTACTTGTTCCCAAGTTTAAGTTTTGGCCATCTATAAAAGCATAAATAATTAGGTTTTTCGTTTTCATTGTCGGATTATAACTCCACATTAAAATACCTTGAGGGTTTTGTTGCTAGTTGTCTATAATTTTGCTCCATGTTATTATTTCGCTTGTTATGAATACATATGAAGCAATGATCATTTTCAAGCCAGAGCTTAAAGATGATGAAATTAAGAAGAATATAAAAGATATAAAAGAAAAGCTGTCGTCTTTCGGTGGAAAAATTTTAAAGGAAGACAATTGGGGAACGAAAAATTTTGCTTACGAAATGAACAAAAAAACAAAAGGTTACTACTATATTTCTACATTTGAATTAGATTCTCTTAAAGTTACAGACCTTACTACATGGCTAAACCTTCAAAGCGAAGGCGTTTTAAGAAGTATGATAACAGTTGTTAATAAATAAGATTTATTCAGATCATAATAAAATTAGAAACTTTTAACTCTATTATGGTAAATTCAGATAAGTACTTTAGTTAGAATTATGAAAGGTAAATAAAGGTATTAAAATGGCTACGAGATCTTTAAACAAAGTTCAGTTGATTGGTAATTTAACAAGAGATGTTGAATTAAGGTATACAGCAGGCGGAGTTCCTGTTGCAACATTTGGAATTGCTACAAATCGTTCATATAATGATGCTAGTGGGAATGCTGTTGAAACAGCTGAATTTACAAATTTGGTTGCGTGGTCAAAGCTAGCAGAAATTTGTTCACAATTACTCAAAAAAGGCACAAAGGTATATATAGAAGGAAGACTTCAGACTTCGAAGTGGGACGACAAAGAATCAGGAAAACCAATGCAAAGAACAGAAGTAGTGATAAACGATATGATAATTCTTTCACAACCTGGCGGAAATGCTGGAAGTGGAACTCCTGTTGATACAGGTTCCAATTCAGCTCCTGCATCACCAGCATCTTCTTCTGACGATATGGGGCAGTCTGTTGATTTAAATGATTTAGATTTAGGTGATCCAGTTGATGGTTCAAATAGTGAAAACAAAAATGCTTCAGTTCAAGATAGTTCAGATACTCCATTTTAATAAATATGGCAAAAAGTAATACAAAAAAACCTTTTGTGAAAAAGATAGTTAGAAAAATCGAAGATTCTTCTTCTATTAGTGTTGCAGAGATAGATTACAAAAATGTTCCAATTCTCAAAAAGTTTATTGGAGCACGAGAAAAAATAATGTCTAGAAAAGATTCTGGATTAAGTGCTAAAAAACAAAGGAAATTACAAGCAGAAATAAAAAAGGCTAGGATAATGGGACTTTTGCCTTTTACAGATCGACACGCATTGAGTTAAACTTAAGACATGATTCTGCCCGTATTCATTTCTGGATATTATCTACATTGTTTGGTAGTTGAGGAAGACCCTTTCAAGGTTGTAAGCTCTTTTGTCTACAAATTCCCATATGTTTCAAATTTTTCTGACTCATTTATTACTCAAAATAAACTGATTGATGCTATTTCTGATATTACCAAGTTAAAAAAGATAAATAGAGACAACTTACTTGTAGTTTCAAACTCAAAACAAATTAATAATATCGATTCTGATATGATTTTGTCTGAAATCACTTCTCAGGCACCCATTCTTATGTGCTTTTTAGGTCAATATGGCCAATCTGATCAATCAGGTTTGGACAATGATGAAGTTAACCATTTGTTTACGCAAATTTATCTTAGAGAAGACCTTGACGAAAAAGTTAAATTAAAAATTGATACATACAAAATCAAAGAATTTCTAAATGCAAATATTAAAAATCTAAAATCAGTTGATCAAATTGTCGTTTGCAATGATTTTGCGAGTGATTCATATAAACAAAAAATAAAAGGAGCATTTATTTTTGAGCTTGCATCTATTATTGAAAGTCCAAGCGCCTGGGGAATAACATTTGACTACGATTATGAGCTAATTTTGAAGCTTGCTTATTTGATCAACAAGCAGATTAATTTAAAGGACTATATTAGTAAATCGCATGAATTACCTGATATCAAAGTATTATTTGCACCAAATGCGACTGATGCTGAATTTTCAATAGTTGAATCAGATAGCAAAACCCATTCAGGAAATCAGTCTATGAAAATTAAGCAAGACTCTATCAATCCAATTAAGGTTCCGGCAGATAGTTTTATAAAACTCAAATTAAATGGATCCAAGATGCATTTTGCTGGGGAATTTAATTCAGGGAAAGATGGACTTATTATCTATAGTAAGGGGAAAATAAAATGATAAGACCAGAACAAATAACATTTAATAAATCTATATATTACGTATTTGACATACCTTTGGGACACTTATCGGCTGTAAAGGAAGGCGATAGTGTGAAAGTTGATGAACAGATAGCAGTTTTGGATAAGAAAAATGAAACAGTTTTTGTTGAAAGTTTTGGAGACATTATTGTAAAAAAGGATTCTGTTGTAAAGCCTGGTGACATTTTATGTAAAAGGAAAAGTGTTTTGAAAAACGAAAGTATGAAGTCTGAAGTTGACGGAACGGTCGTTTCTATAAATGAAAATGTTATTGAGATAAAAATATACAATCCTGAAACAAAGTTGGATGTCCAAACTAAAGCTCCTTTCGCTGGGAAAATAGAAAAGATTGATCAGGGCAAAATACTAATTAGCTTTTCTGCAATACAATTAAACCTGTTGGCCGCGAAGGGAAGTTCATCATGTGGGAATATATATTATAAAGATGAAAAGGATTTGTTAAAAAAGCCGAAATCAAAACAGGAAGATTTATTAGATGACGCTATTGTGGTCACAAAAATTGGGTCAGTTAATCTATATCCAAAAGTTTCAGCACTTGGTGCACTTGGTTTAATTGTAAATTCAATCGATTTTCAAGCATACGATAAGATTTCTGTGTTGGAGGTTCCGCTTGGTGCAATTGGTGGTTTTGGTGACTTGATAGAAGACGAGACTCTTGTAAAATGGTTTAAGTCAATTGAGGGACAAAAAGTTTGGTTTGATGCAACGCTTAATAGATTAGTTGTCCCTTCTGATAAATGCCCATCCTGGATAAAAACAAAGATATGAAAATATTTAAAATAACTCAGTCACTTATCACGACGATCCTTTTGGTTCTTTTAGGTGCCTTTGGCGGATATTACTTTGGCGTTCGAGGTTATGACGTTAATGTCAAAAATGGAATTTCCAAGGTTGAAGTCATTAATAAAAATGACGTAACTTCAAACAATGTTAATTTTGAGAGATTTTGGGAAGTTTGGGATTTGATAAATAGTAAACACATTAAAAAACCATTAGATCAGGAAAAATTAGTCAAAGGTGCTATAGATGGAATGATAGCGTCAGTCGGAGATCCATACACTTCATATTTTGATGTGCAAGAAAACACCGAGGTTACAAATTCATTAAACGGTTTATACGAAGGCATTGGTGCACAATTAGGGTTTAATGAAGCTGGTCAGCTTATAATAGTTGCTCCCCTTGATGGTTCACCAGCACTTTTTTCTGGAATTAAATCCGGCGATCGTATTTTAGCAATAGAAGGCACAGACACCATTGGAGCGTCCATTGAGTCAGCTGTAGATAAAATAAGGGGAAAGGCTGGAACACAAATAGCACTTCTTCTAGGAAGAGATGGTACTGATGGACCATTCGAAATTAAGATAACTAGAGATACTATAAAACTTCCGAGTGTTAAGTGGGAAGATAAGGGAGATGGTATCGCCTATATTAGACTCTCAAGGTTTGGAGCAGAAACGAATAATGAGTGGACAAAGTCTGTAAATGAGATTGTATCTCAAGTTCCAAATCTTAAAGGCGTTATCTTGGATGTAAGAGATAATCCTGGTGGGTTTTTGGATAGTGCTGTTTTTATTTCATCTGAATTTGTTTCTGACGGTGTTGTTGTAAAGGAAGAAGTTTCTGATGGAACTTCTCAAAATTTCAAAGTAGACCATAAAGGGCAGTTTGTTGATTCTAGTTTAAGATTAGTAGTTTTGGTAAATCAAGGATCGGCTTCAGCATCAGAGATTGTTGCAGGTGCTTTGAAAGAAAGAAGAGGAGCTTTAATCGTTGGTCAAAGGTCATTCGGAAAAGGTACCGTTCAAAAATCAGAAGAATTTGCTGATGGAGCATCGCTTCATGTAACGATTGCAAAATGGCTTACTCCTGATGGCAACTGGATTGATAAGCATAATTCTGAATTTAAAGATAGTATTTATAATGAAGTCAAAGATGAAAAAAACATTGTCGGTGGTATAAAGCCTGATTTCATTGTTGATTTTACTGATGAAGATATAAAAGCAGAAAGAGATCCTCAACTTGATAAATCTATTGAAATTATAAAATCCGATGATTTATTCAAGTCAAGCATAATTTCAAAAATACTTGAGCAGATAAACGCATCGTTATGATAGTATATATCCATGTCTGACGCCAAAAAGTTTTTTCTGATTGTTCTAATTATATTTGTAACTTACACTGGTTACTATTATCAGGATTCAATTTCCGCGTATTTTTCTAGAGATACTAAAGTCGTTGAGATTCCAAAAGACGAATCAAGCTACTCCAAAAATATCTCAATTCTTGATGAGGAAGATGCTGTTATAAATGTTGTGGAAAAATCTACTCCATCTGTTGTGTCAGTTATAAGAAAAGAATCATATTTTGATCCATATCGTGGTCCAATTTATTCAAACGATTCAATCGGAACAGGATTTGTAGTTGATGCTAAAAATGGAATTGTTCTTACGAATCGGCATGTTGTGGATTCATCCGATGCTGAATATAGCGTGGTTTTTGGCGAAGGAGAGAAGTCGTATGATGTAAAAAATATTTACAAAGATCCGGTTAATGATTTTGCCATACTTAAATTAGATGTAACTGAAGGTGCAATTTCAAACGAATTGGTTTTGGGGGATTCTTCGAAGTTGAAAGTTGGTCAAACAGTTATTGCTATTGGAAATGTTCTTGGACAGTTTGGAAATAGTGTTACGAAAGGTATTGTTTCAGGACTTGGGCGTGCAATAACGACTAGCTCCAATATTTTTAGCGATGGCGAAACAATTGAAGATGTTATTCAAACTGATGCTGCGTTAAATCCAGGGAATTCTGGTGGTCCACTTTTAGATATAAATGGATTTGTTATTGGTATTAATGTTGCGATTTCAGAAGGAGCAAATAACGTAGGATTTACGATACCTATAAATGCTGTTAAGCCGGTTATTGAGCAGTTTAATAAGGATGGGAAAATAACGAGGCCATTTTTAGGTGTTGGAGTATATATGATTACAAGTGAAATAGCTGAAAGCCAATCATTGCCAGTTGGAGCTTATGTCCAGGAAGTCGTGAAAAATAGTCCTGCATCAAAAGCTAAAATCAAACCAGGTGACATTATATTGAAAGTAGGCGATGTTCGCATAAATGATGAGAATAGTCTTCCAAAAGTTATTTCATCTTCAGTGATCGGTGAGCCGATCGACGTATTAATTCACAGAAATGGCAAGGAATTTACTCTGTCTGCTCGTCTTTTAGATCGCGAAGACTAGATAGAATCGGCATTATTTCTCCAATTAATATTTTTTCTAAGTTATGCCAACTTTTTTTGATGCGATGATCTGTTACACGATCTTGTGGAAAATTGTATGTTCTAATTTTTTCTGATCTTTCTGCGCTTCCTACTTGGTTTGACCTAATATCATCAATGCTTTTTGCGTTTTGATCGTGTATCATTTGTGACAATTTTGATTGTAATGCAGACATTGCCCGCTCTTTGTTTTTGTGTTGACTTCTTTCATCTTGGCATTGAACAACGATTCCTGTCGGAATGTGTGTAATTCTTATAGCACTTTCGGTTTTGTTTACATGTTGACCACCAGCCCCACTTGCTCTAAATGTATCTATTCTAAGGTCTTCTGGCTTTATTGTAATTTCGGCTTTTTCAACGATTGGTAGTACGGCAATTGTTGCAGTTGATGTATGAATTCTTCCTGATGATTCTGTGCTTGGAACTCTTTGTACGCGGTGCGTACCACTTTCATTCCTTAGAAGTTGATAAGGTGTGTTTTTGCTTTTTGAGGCGTTAGAATCCTCGGATTTGACTTCAAAAACAATTTCTTTTATGTTTCCGATTCCGCCTTCGTTTTTTGATAATTCAGAAACTTTCCATTTCATTTTTTCTGAAAATCTCCTGTATATATTGTATAGATCGCTTGCGAATAGCCCGGCTTCGTTCCCTCCAGCACCAGCTCTGATTTCCATTATGCAATCTCCTGATTGAATTTCGGCCTCAGTATCTTTGAGTGGTTTAGATAAGGCCTCTTTTTGTTCTGAAAGTTTTTGAATTTCTTCAAGAGCCATGCTTTTTATTGTTTTATCACCAGTTGACTTAATCAGTAAATCAAGCTCATGGATTTTGTTTTCAAGTTCTTGAATTTGAGTTTGTATGTAAGAATTATCCATTTTTGCTATTAGATGCTTATTGCATCGATTTTAGCATCTCTTTAAGGGATCTTGGGGCTTCTTCTCTTGATTTCTCTCTTTGGATTTTTTCTTTTAGAGCTTTTATGCGTTTTTGTCTTTCCGTTTCAGCTGTTTTTTGTTTTTTAATAAATTTATCGACCCTTCCTTCAGCGTCAATGAATTTTACGTCGCCAGTCCAGAATGGGTGACATGCGCTACAAATTTCGACAGACATTGAATCTACTGTCGCTCCAACAGTAAAAGTATTTCCGCACGCACATGTGACGACTGCGTCTTCGTTGTATTTTGGATGAATGCTCTTTTTCATAACTGGGATATTCTATCAGTTTTTTTTAAATTCCGCTATATAAATTCCTACTAATATCGTTATTGCTCCTACGATAAATGAAATTGAAATGTTTTCGTGCAGAAAAATCATTGAGATTGGAATGCCAAATAGTGGTTGAATGTAATAGAATATTGCGGATTCAGATGCTTTTAAGCTTGCTAGTCCTTTTTGGAAAAGCATATAAGCTAGTATTCCTGAAAAGATTGCCATATAGATGATACCTATGATGTTTGGATATTTAAGGTACTCAATAATGTTTATTTTAAACCTGGAAACAAATGATGGGATGTTATCGTTTATTATGCATTCGTATTGTTCCGGACTTTTTTGACTAAAACATCCAACAAAGTTGCATTTGTAATCAGTTGAGTATTGTCCAGAGTCTATGTCAGAAAATAAGCAGGACCTTGTGTTTCCATAAATTGCTTTTTTATATATGTTTTTTTGTTCAAAGATCCCGAGGGGTGTAAATATTATTGCGGCGATTGTGAACGATAAAATGGTAAGTATTATTGGATTAACAATTTTATCGTGAGATAAATATTTTTTAACGTAAATGATATATAAACCATCGAATAATATACCTCCAAAAAATAATATGTTTCCAAGTAGTGATTCTTTATTCATTGAAATGATTCTTGATGTTTCAAGAATCGGTGTTGCAAGGATTATTAATGTTCCAATAAATGCAATTAAAATGCCTTCGATCCTTCTTTTACTAAGGATTTCTTTTAGTATTATAAATCCTAATATTGCAACCAAAAGAGGTGAGAATGCTGTCAAAACAGACCCATCAAGAGACTTTGTTTTTGATAAACCTAGGAAAATTAATGATAATGCAATTACATGGCCAAGTATAGATGAGATAAATATATGTTTGGCACGATTAAGGTCAATTTTGTAGTGATTAAGTATGTAAATTGATAGTGGAATGGTTAGAATCCCGGCAATCCAAAATCTTATCATCAGAAAAGAAAACGGAGGAACATACGAGACGGTTGCTTTTATGACAGGCGTCGCAATTCCCCATATTGCAACGGCAAAAAATAGGTAAATTTTTGGCAAGCTAGATTTGAAAGGCGGCATTAAATGTATTCTAGCATGTGTTTTTGTCTTTTTTTCTTGGTGTATCTTGCAATCCCAATCATGATTAATAACAAGAGGGAAGCCGCCGGAGATCCATAATTGACAAGGTCTTTTTGTAAATTTGTAGTTGATTTAAATTGAGATCCTAAAATATTTTTTGCACTGATTTGAGAAAAGTTTTTTTCTGAGGCAAGTTTTTCAAAAAGGCTTGTTGCTAAAAGTGCATTTTCTCTTGATTGTGAAACGAATTGGTTATCAAACATTCTTGTAGTCCCTGCAACTATCATTATTCCCTTGTCTTTATCTGATATTCCGCTTATTGCAACCAAAGGAATTGTTTGAAGATCTGTTTCGCTAAGATTTTGTTCTAGACCTATGTTAAATGTTCCAATTTGTTTATTTCCAAACACAGATGTGGAATAAAGTGTTTCCCAGTCCGGAGATGTTATTTCTAAGCTACTTGACCACGGGAAAATCGCTGTTCCAGGAAGTTCTTTTGTATTTTCTGATGATAAAACTCCAACAGTCCAAAATGGATATGAAACAACTATTACGCCTGATTCGGTTCCAACTTGTGTAGGTACATTTGATCTTAAGTCATAAACTAGATCTGGATTTACTTTGATTCCGAATTCGTTAAATAAGTCTCCATTTATTTCTTCATTTTTCGATGCAGATGTAGTTTGTAGGTCGATTTGAATTAAGTCTGGCATATACAATATATTTCCACCATTTTTGACAAATGAGATAATTGCATCTTCGGAAGCTTTTGAATAAGAAGTAGTTTGTCCTGCAAAAACGATTGCTTTATATACAGATAAATCTGGGACTTTCGCAGTTTCTTCACTTGGAAGAGCGACTGTTGTTACCGTGTAATCTGAACCGATCATAGATTTTAATGCTGCAAAGTCTTGGTATAAATCTTTTTCGCCATTTCCTGTTGCGAAGGCGATAGTTGGTTTTGATGATTCTTTGACTTTGCTAATTGCTTTTGTGAGTTCAAATTCGAGTGAATTAATATCATTTACGTAAGGAATTATTTCTTTTTTGGATTGGTCAGAATCGTTTGATATTACAAGTGCCATGTATCCTTGTTTTACTTGGTATTGATCATTTCCTATAACATTAAACTGAATTGGTGTAATGCCGTTTGCGTCAAGTTCTGCTTTATGGTCATCGGGTAAAAGATATTGAACTTGGATTTTATCGCCTCCGAATGCGGTGTAATCGTTTAATGTATTTTTGAGTTCTGAAAATGCGGCTTGGAATTGTTGTGGAAGGTCATTTGAAGCATAGACATCAATTCGCACTTTGTCTCCGGACTTTAATGTGTCTTTACTGATTTGTGAAAGTGTATATTTTTTGTTTGATGTTAAGTCGACTCGACCTTTTGCGTATCCGGCAGAATAAATTGTAATTGCGGAAATCAGAAGTATTAAAACTAGGGACTTTAATGATTTTATTATCGCAGCTTTCATTTTTGAAAATCTTACTTTTTCTATGTTTGTTATCCCGATGTTTATAGATATGTAAATGAATAAAGCAAAATAGACAATACTTGGGATTTCTAGTACGCCCCTGATAATTGAGAAGTAGTTGTCAGAGATGCTTAGATTAGATAATAAATTTGACACGGAAACAGGAAGGTTTATTGATATTAAGTCTGTGCTTATTATGTTTAATAAAAATATTACGGTTGCGGTTGTTAAAAAGGCTGATATTTGGTTCTTATAAAAGCTTGATATTGCGACTCCAAGTGATGATAAGGTGAGTATAAGTATTAGTGCTCCAAGATATCCTGCTACGGTTTCACCAGTATCTATTTTGCCGATTGTTGAAATTATGAAAGCAAGTGGCAGTGTTAATAAAATTCCGATAGATGAGAAGATCCATGCTCCAAGTATTTTTCCAAATATTATTTCTTTTGGAGTTATCGGTTGGGTAATGAGGTATTCGAGTGTTTGTTTTTCTTTTTCGCTTGCAATTGAACTCATGGTTACGGCTGGAACAAAGATTGTCAGTATCCATGGTAAAAGTTCAAATAGGCTACGTACTGATGCTGTTCCAACTACAAAGAATGTTTTCAGGAATAAAAAGTATAGAACCGAAACTAATATTGAAAGTAATAAGTATCCTTGAGCATGATCTAGGTATGATTTTAATTCTTTGTTTGCGATTTCTATTATTTTATTTAGATTCATTTTTATTTGGAATTGAATGAAATACTTGTTCTAGACCATCTTGGATTTGCATTTCCCAGATTGTCCATGAATTTTTAGAAGCTATTTTTGATATTCCAGGTCGCAGCTCTCTATTAGAGTAGACTAAAACCGTTTTTGCTTTGGTTTTACCTTCTATTTTGATTTTTTCGTCTTTAGATTCAAGAATTTTTTCAAGCGATTCTTTGATCTTTTCGCCTTCAATTACGATTTTAAGGATTTTGGTTCCTGCGAGTTCTTGTGGTGAACCCTGGGCGATTAATTTCCCATCATTGATTATGACCACTTTATTGCACATTGCTTTAACTTCTTGCATAACGTGTGTGCTTATTAAAATTGCTTTATCTTTTGATAAGTCTTTTATTAGTTTTCTTATGTCTTCGCGTTGATTTGGGTCAAGGCCCTCTGTTGGTTCATCTAATATTAAAACTTGTGGATTGTGAATTAATGCCGATGCGATTCCAACCCTTTGTTTGTATCCTTTTGAAAGCTCTCCTATATTTGACGCGAGTTTGTTTTTAATTCCGACTGAGTTTGCAACTTCTTTGATTCTTGGAATTATTTTGGATTTTCTGAGCCCTTGAAGTTTTGCGGTCATTGATAAATAGTCAAAAACAATCATGTCATTATATAAAGGATTATTTTCTGGCATATATCCGATTTGGCTTTGTGTTTTTTGAGTATGAAATTGAGTTGATCTACCATTTATTGTGATACTTCCGGAAGAAGGGAAAAAATAAGATGTAATCATTCGCATTGTTGTGGTCTTTCCGGCGCCATTTGGTCCTAAAAGTCCTGTAACATCGCCTTTATCAATTGTAAACGACAAACCGTCAACGGCTTTTACCTTATCAAAACTTTTAGAAACATTTTTTAAAACAAGCATAACATACAGTATATAGGGGTAGCCCCTGTTTGAAAAGGGTAGCCCTTTTTTTTGATTTTTGACATTGTTTGGCAGAGCCTTTGTGTATTATGTAGTTGCAACGGATGTCCAAGAATTAAATATTAGATATAGAAGTGCCGATATTGTGGATCACTTCCAATGGAATGATTGATTTTTTGATTTCTAGTTTAAACTTATGATATGAGTTCAAACACTAGTGTGCAGAGAATTACTGAGTCTAATCCCGCATCGGAAGTTATTATAAGGAAGTCTGAAATATGGGTAATTCCGCTAGAACAAATCAATAAAATTAGCTCTAAATTATCACCGCCTGATATGTACGCTCTGGCATATAGATTCTATCATTTTATATTATGGAGGATTCAAAAGGGCAATAATTACAGCAATAGATGAGATATCACGAATAGGATATGCAAGGGTATACAAAACAGCAAATTCA
>Ga0210057_1001010_pt1 | contig 44189 bp, 47 predicted proteins | sample CryGeyCG2114_010_2_FD_183968 | JGI IMG/M metagenome (GOLD analysis project Ga0210057, IMG submission 183968) | Groundwater microbial communities from aquifer - Crystal Geyser CG10_big_fil_rev_8/21/14_0.10 (SPAdes) (version 2) | ecosystem: Environmental > Aquatic > Deep subsurface > Groundwater ...
TGGAGAAGGAAGAGAAGTTGAGCGATGACCAGCAAATTATTTATTCATTCAGCCTGTTCAATCATCACGGGAACGATGACTCGGACGATCAGGAATTGTTGCTGAAGGTATATAACGAGGTAGTTAACCCATTCTTAAAAAAACACGGCGATGATATTGCTAAAATCTGTCAAAGATTAACAGATGCCAATTGTCGGGAGGCCTTTGTACAGTTTGCAGCAAGATTGGCGGCTAAAAAAAGAATGGCGGACGCGCTAAGGATTGTCCGTGTCTTTATCAACGATCCAGACCCGTATCTTCCGGGTAAAGACCCCCATGATCCAGAAGATAAATACAATGAACACAAAAGTATATTGGAAGGCAAGGAGCCAAGTTCCATTCGATCGGTTCGTGGTTGGTGTGGATGGGTTTTGATGAAGTGTTCAATCCTTGATGGACGAGACCAAGTGCTTGAGGTGATTGAGCTTACAAAAAAGCTAATCAATGATCAAAATTATTATACGATTCACATGGCTTGTTTTGCCCTAGGTCAGATAGCTCGTAATCGCCTTACAGTTTTGCCGTCTAACCGAAATATTCTCTTTTTTAACGACGATCAAAAAACAGCTCTACAAATGGCAAAGGGAGTAGAGGCTATCGCTTTTGATTTATTAGATAGACTTGTCACCTGGCCTGCTTTGGTTCAGAAGGCCATGACTAAAAGCGTCTTACATGTTTTTGATCCCATCAGAGCCCTTAACGAGCAAGATTCGCTTAGGATTGTAAACGCTTTGGCAAAACTTCCGGCCGATGTCACAGAGGAGTCTGCGCCCTTGTTCATCTATTACGCGGAATTCAGAAAGAATGCGTACACAAGTTGGAGATTCGGTATGCCAGGATTATATGACGATCTTGGGCCGGAAAAATATGATGAGAAAAAATTTAAAGCTATTTTAATCGAGACCATCAAGGAGTTACAAAAGAGGGACCCGGACAGTTGTTTCCGGTTTGCGTCATCTGTTGAACATGCCATGCGCGAAGCTTCGGGCGATGAAATTTCAAAAAATACCGAAATTGCTCTGGAATATCTTGAATTGCTCTCAAACGTTTATGCACATAATGTTTTTAATTTAACCTATCAGATTCTGGAGAAAAAATTTGGTAGTCCGGATAAATATATTGACAGGTGGTATAGCCTATTAATTAAATGCTTGGGAGTTGAAAAAGAATTTTACGAAGAGCAGGCCAAGAAGGGCAATATGGCAAATGTCTATTGGTATCCGGCTCTATATCACTCGCGGATAATGGAGTTAGTGCATGAAAAACTGGGTCAGGCTAAGTTTATGCAGGTAGCCAAGATATTCTTTTCTTTCCCGAAAGAACTAGATCTCCGTGAGACTGCTAATTTAGTATCAATTATCCAACAAATCGCAAAAAAAGATAAAGATGCGAAGGTAATTATTAAAATGCTTATTGATAAAAATCCAAGTAAATACTGGTCGTTGAAGGATAAAGCCAAAAAATCAACATGAAAATAAACAACACACTCAAACTTATCATCGCCATAGTAGTCTCCGAACTTGCCGGTATTATCGGCTCGGTCTTTACGACTCCGTCCATTGCCGGATGGTATGCAGGGATCGTCAAACCAGCTCTCAATCCTCCGGCATGGGTATTCGGTCCGGTCTGGACGACGCTATTTGCGCTTATGGGTATCGCGGCGTTCCTTGTTTGGAAAAAGGGACTGGATCGCAGGGATGTAAAGATCGCCCTCGGCATATTTCTCGGCCAGCTGGTCTTGAACACGCTCTGGTCGATTATCTTTTTCGGACTGCATAGCCCGGGTGGTGCGTTTATTGAGATCATATTCCTCTGGCTCGCCATCCTCGCCACGATCATCGCCTTTGTCAAAATCTCTAAACCGGCCGCTTGGCTTCTCGTGCCATATATTCTCTGGGTCAGTTTTGCCGGATATCTTAACTATTCAATCTGGCAACTTAACTCACCGACAAGCGGAGAACAAGTGGCTTGTACGCAGGAAGCCAAGCTTTGTCCGGACGGCTCGTATGTCGGACGCACCGGACCCAAGTGTGAGTTCGCCGTATGTCCGGGTGGAAATAACGACCCTTGGAAAACCATGACGGACAGCAAAACCGGCATGACGTTCCAGTATCCGGAAACTTTGCTTACCACATACATTCACGCACAAGACTGGCCACCGCAGGTTCAGGTTTTGAATGAACTGTTTACCTGTACCGAAGCCGGATCGGAAACCGCCCGGGCCGGCAAGACCGAAAAACGACTTGTGGATGATCGCGAATATTGTCGCACGAGTATTGTGGAAGGCGCGGCCGGCAGTATCTACACGCAATACGCCTATGCGTTTCCGCTCTACTCAACTGGTTCAACGCAGGCAGATAGAAAGACCATCATTTTTATTTTCACTATTCGAGCCACACAATGTGGCAATTATGACGAAGCCGAGCGCAAAGCGTGCGAAGGCGAACGCGAGGCATTTGATCTTGATAGCGTTGTAGACCGTATGGCGAAAAGCATAAATTTCAAATAGATATGAGCGACGATATTAATCCAATTGTAGACAGTGCCTCGGAAGATAAAGTACCGGACGAGGACGTTAAAGAGCTGATGGAAAGCCACGATCTTGATCAGGACACGGCCGAGCGTGTGCAGGAGATTATGGACGATCTTGGTGTTGACGAAGATGATGCCGTCGAGATTGAGGAGAGCCTTTAATTTCTTATGATCCCATCACAAAAGAGCATTGATGAGCTGAAAGAAATTGCCAAACGGGAGTTTGGCGTCGAATGGACTGATAAAGAAGCATCGGATGCCGCCTATAATCTCCTAAATTATTTCGATACGCTCATGAAATGGGCTGGCGATGATATTAAGACATATTTGCGTCTTGAGAAAGAACCTCAAGGTTTCGCTATCGAAGGCGATCAACTTATCACCTGCGGTCTATGCGGCAAATTATCGCCTGCGCGAGAATGCTGGAAAGATAAACACGGTCTCAAATGCCGGTTATGCCAAAAAGCAGTACGCGACGGCATTGTGCCAACCTCAATCTGCCGGAATAAGGATCGGTGGTTTTCTTTCGAGGCGCTAAAGGAGAAATTCGGTATTCATCCGGCTACTGCCCGGTCGCTTGTGAGAAAGGGTGAACTGAAATCCCGGGTTATTATGAACGATATCGGCAAGCCGCATTTCACTATTTTTCTGCGAGAGGACAATTACCAATTTCTTAAAATCGATAAGGATGTACCTCCGAGTGATCTTGAGGAATATGATAAGGATGTTGCTAAGTGGGCAGAGGATTATAAACAAAAAATGGCCGAGCAACGTACCAAATGACTTATACACAACCCGGGGTCTTGTAGGGATTTTGGGAGGAGTGCTATAATAAATTAACAACTGAATAACTTTTTGCCTCAAGGGGCAAACCTGAAAGGTATTCCGAGTTCAAGAGCTCGCGATTCGTTATCACATTACGTGGTGACAGATCGCGAGCTCTTTTGCGTTTCGGGGGGTCAGTACAAATATGAGAATAAAAAGAATTCCCAACTTCCAAACGGAAGTCATCTATAGGGAATCGCCAGACAAGAAGGATCGCATCCGTCAGCTTTGGGATTTGCTTATTTCCCTGCCTGATCCGGAACCGGTCCCGTCTGCAAGCCAACCAAATAATAAGAATACGTATGAAAATCAAAAAATCACAACCAACATATAGCACCACGAATTTCTACTTAAGCTGTTTTCTCCTCGCTCGAGGGATACAGCTTGTGGGATTGAACCAAACCGAGGAACCGGGCCGTCGGTCTTTTGTGTTTGTAGAGTCGGAAATGCGGTCCGTGCTCTCGGATGAATATAACTTCGATCCTGAAGCCGAGGTCAGTGTGAGGGATTTTGTGGGAGCGATCCGCAAGCTAAAGGCGCTTTTGCACGAATAATATGGCCAATATACCGAACACAACCCAAACCCCGAATATCATCTTCAACGGTCTGATGAAAGAAATGTCTGACACCGAGCTCCGAGTGGTACTTATCGTTACCCGGGCCACGCTGGGCTGGATTATGGATCGGGAAAGGGGAATGCGGAAAGAAGAGGACTGGATCTCGCACTCGCAACTCAAGCACAAGACCGGCCGTGAGTCCGGAGCCATATCCAAGGCGATTGACCGGTGTATCCAAAAGGGCTGGATAGAAGCCAGGGATCGCGACGGCGAGCTTCTGGATACCAAAGACAAGCGACGGGGCAAAAATATCTTCTATCGCTTGGGTCCGGCCATCCTCTTAAAGACATCTTCGGAAAGCGAAGATGTGTATGTAACCTCTTCCAAAAGCGAAGTTCATAAACCGAATTTCGGAAAGCAAACACTACAAAAGGTAATCCCTACAAAACTAACTATACAAAAGACTATCGCTCCGGTCGCGGAGAATATCGAGATTCCGATGACCCTCAAGGAATTTGTGGATTGGTGTAGCAAGAGTAAACACAAGCACATCCGGATCATCGGCAACTGGGCAGATACCATAGAGCCGGATTTTAAGACTAAAGGGCAGTGGGAGGCATTTATAAAAAGAAACTTAAGACCGGCAAAGAACCTTGAGCCGTTCGAGGACAAGCGACTCATAGAAGGATTCAAGAAAATCCAAGAAGCGGCAAAGCAAGGTTGGCTCAAGAAATACACGCTGGAGACGCTCTTTAAATTTATCGTATGAAATACAGCCAGTCGGCCGAAGCCGTAAAAACCGAATACGATCTTGGAAATAAAGAAGACCATAAGGCGATCAGAGAATTTGAGATTGTGCTTGAGCAATTGAAAACAGCACCGCTCAAATATCCTTTATGGGTTTATGGAGAGCCGAAAGAAGTGATTCCGGCATTCAAATTCGGCAAGCGGGAATTTCCGGAAAGCATAAACCCAAGACGTGTTTGCAATGACATCGTCGGTCTCACCGATGCCGGTATCGTGCAACATCTGCTCGAGGTCAAAGCCATATCGCGGCGGAATGTGAAAAAAGAACATCCGAATTATGGCTGGGCGGTGGGTCCCGATCTGAAAGCTTACGAGGACTTTTATCAGAAAAAGAGAGCTCTTGGGGATCTTAAAGATAAGCGAGCATACGCCGAACAAAAAGACGATGAGTCATTTGACGCACTGGCGGAGAGCCGAGAGAAATTAATCAAATCAATGAAGCCATGAATAAACACACCGAAGAAATGGAGAATGCCATAAATGTGCTCAAAAGAAACCCGGTCAAAGGGGCAGAATTAATAGTCTCCTTGCTTCAAAGCAAAAATGACATGGTCAAGCTTGAGGCGGCCATATTCATCCTCGATCGGGTTCTTGGAAAGCCAAAGACGATGCCAAATAGAGGCCGGAAAAACTCTACTTAACCCAACTTTTTATGGCCAAACTGAAGCACATAACCAAATACCACGAGCGTGCGCTCGAGCTGAAATACAAAGGCTATTCCTATCAAAACATTGCCGAGGATATCAACCGGAAGTTTGAAAAAAGTAGAAAAGCCAAATTTACCGAGCAAAGCATCAAGGATTGGTTCAAGGAATCCGGAACACTTTGCGAGACGTACCGGCTCTACGCCCAAGAACTGGATGCTTTCCATCAGGAGACCGTAGACATAATCCGCAAAGCCGGTGTGCGTGTCCGTGAGCAGAATTTCCGCCTGGCCAATGAAATGCTGGTCGCCCTCATGGGAAGTCAGAATGACGGCGTAAAGCTCGCGGCCATCAAGGAACTGTTGGATCGCGTCGAGGGTCATCCAAAGGAAACCCTCCAGCTCAACAAAATCAACTTCAAGGAGATGAACCCGAGTGACCGCTGGGATTTCATCCCTTATGAAATGCAACTGGCTCTCGCGCGCAACCAATATCCCGACGCTAAAGCCGAAATTATAAAAAAGTGGGTTGACACCGGAGAATGACCGCTGTGGGCAACTCAAGCTTAGCTTGTTCGAGGAATTAGTATAGGGTGTTCGTTGACCAGAAACATAAGCATAAGAATTATGAAATCAGTCCTTTACGCTCGGGTATCGACCGAGGAACAAAAGAATAATCAGACCATCGATACGCAAATCCACGGAATTGGCGGTATGTTGCAGTATGCCGCGAATCACAAACTGCCGGTCCCGGACGAATCGATGATTTTCGTAGATGACGGTTTTAGCGGAGCGACACTCATCCGTCCGGCCCTCACCGCTTTCCGTGAGTATCTGAAAACACATGACGATGTCGGATACTTTTTGGTCTACGATGCCGATCGAATTGGCCGAGACACCTATAACCAGCTCATCATCCTCGAGGAACTCAAAAAGAAAAACGTCACCATCCATTTTAAGACCGGTGAGCTCGGATCAACGCCAAACGATAAACTACTTTTTACGATCCTTAGTGCATTCAGTGAATTTGAGAGAGCCAAGATCATGGAGCGAACCCAGCGCGGTATGAAGCGAAGGATCGAGTCTGGAAAATTCAACGGCGGCCGGCCGATGTTCGGATATAGATACAACTATCCGATCGGAAAGCACGAACTCGATGAAACTGAAGCCAAAGTCGTAAAAATGATTTATGACTGGTACACCGAAGACAAGTTGAATATCAGACAAATCCAAGCCAAGCTTTTTGAACTCAAAATCCCGACCAAGTACGATGCCCTAAAAAATACGGAAAAGAATAAGAAGATGAAAGGATTGAAAAAGTACCCAGTTGGCTGGTGGAGCGAGGTGACGATCCGGAACGTTTTGGCAAACGAAGCTTATACCGGCCGGTGGTACTGCGGTAAAAACCGCACGATAAAACTCGACGTGGCTAATCCCCGGACAGGTAAGCCGAAAGTTCGTCAGGTTAGACGGGACAAAGAGGAATGGCATCCGATAGAAATACCAAGGATCGTATCCGATGAACAGCACAAGAAGGCATTACTGCAGGCGCGAAAGAATCTGATGTTTGCCAAACGATGCACCAAGCAGACATATTTATTACAGGGTCTTATCCGGTGTGCCAAAGACGGTCTCCGGTACCGCGGTCATCAGGAAAAGAGCGGTGTGATTTATTACTACTGTAAGAGCCGGGCCAACAATACGCCGCAAGAAAACTGCAACAGTCCATATCTCCGAGCCGATCAGATAGAGCCGATGGTTTGGAATACAGTGAAGTCCATCCTCGAAAATCCGGAAGAAGTATTTAATACCTTCCGCGACGAATCAATCTTGAACGAGGAACGAGCCAAAAGCATAGAAGGCCGATTGGATTATATCGACGGCGCGATTAAAAAGCTGGAAGTTGCCAAAAAACGGATCACCGAAGCCTTCAAAGCTGAAGCGATGACGCTTCCGGAATTCAGAAAAGAGAAAACCGACATCGAGCTAAGTGAGGAAAAGCTAATATCCGAACGCGACGGTCTTAAGATGAAACTGAACGTCCAGCATGACGTAGGCGCGAAAATCGATCTGTTCAAGGAAACCTGTCATAAGTTTTTGAGTAAAATAAACGATCCAAAAATAGTGACAGAACGGCTAAAAAAGGATATAATAAAGCTCGTTATCGATGAAGTGGTGATCGAAGGCGAGAGCGTCAAGATTTTTGCCACCATCCCTCTGCCGAATAAGATTCACGAACGGGAAATGGACAAAACTGACATTCCCGGTACTTTTAATGCTGGGGCCACGTTAGGCCCGGTGAACGAAACGAATATGGCTAGAATTTGGAATAAACACAAACAATCAAATACCCCTCTTAAAAGAAAGGTCTTCGTAGCAATGTCGGGGGGAGTTGACTCTTCAGTCGCGGCTTTTTTGTTGAAGCAAAAAGGTTATGATGTTACCGGCGTGTACATGAAAAACTGGTCGGAAGAAAGTTTTGGAGGAAAGTTTTCAAAATACTGCCCGTGGCGCAAAGATTTAAAAGATGTTAAAAATGTTTGTAAAATATTGGGGATTCCGGTAAAAGTTTACAATTTCGAAAAAGAATATAATAAAAAAGTCATTGATTATTTTTTTGAAGGCGAGAAGCGGGGACTTACTCCTAACCCGGATGTAGTTTGTAATCGAGAGATAAAGTTTGGTTTATTTTTAAAACGAGCGTTGAAAGACGGCGCTGACTACATTGCGACCGGGCACTATGTGAAGAAGCGTAAAGCGGAAAGCGGAGAGCAAAAAATTGAAGACCGAAATATCAAGTATAAAATTTTTAAAGCCAAGGACAAGAATAAGGACCAATCATACTTTCTTTGTACCGTTATTCAAAAACAGTTATCCAAATCTTTGTTTCCGCTGGGGGATTACACTAAACCCGAAGTTCGAAAGATCGCAAACAGGTTAGGTTTTAAAAACGCCGAGAAACCAGAGAGTATGGGAATCTGTTTTGTTGGGGAAGTGAATTTTGATGAATTTCTAAGAGCTCGGCTGAAGGAGAAACCCGGCGACGTTGTCGATATCAATAATCGGATAGTCGGCAAGCACAAAGGGTTACCATTTTATACTATCGGTCAACGGCGTGGAATAAACATCGGCGGAGGACTTCCATATTTTGTTGTTGGAAAAGATCTCAGAAAAAATCATCTAATCGTAGGCCGTGGATCAAAGATTAAAGAATTGTATCATCGAGAGATTAAATTAAAACAGGTTAGCTGGATTTCCGGCAGGTCGCCAAAATTACCCACTAAAGGAAACGCGCTTATTCGCTATCGACAAGAACAACAAGCGTGTACTATAATCAGGCGAAAAAAAGATATAGTGGTCAAATTCAGCGCAAAGCAGCGCGCCGCAACCCCCGGCCAATTTTGCGCAATGTATAAAAAAGGAGTATTATTGGGGGGAGGAGTGATTGTGTAACTTTAAATTTATAATTTAAAATTTTTAAACAAACATGGATACGCCAAATAAATCTGATCAACAATCAAATCCAGAACCACAACCTACTTCAAAACTAAGTGGTAAGTTAGTTTTTGGTATTGGGGCAGTGATTATTGTTTTGGTTGCGGTGATAGTTTTTCTTTTAATCCGCGAGCCTGCGACGGTTACAACGGATTCTGATTCCAAACTGCCGATTGCGACAGGATCGCAGGATACTGGTGACGAGACTTCAAGTTGGCAGACGTACCGCAGCGAAGAGTTTGGTTTTGAGATGAAAGTGCCCGTTGATTGGACCATAGAATCACAAGGTGCAAGTGAAGAGTTATTTTTCTTTTCAGAGGAATCAAGAAAAGAAAATTCTTTGCGGGTTGAAGAATGCAAAATGATTTCAGTGAAGAGTGGTGATCAGGCTCTAGAGTGCGCTCAAAGAAACGTGGACTTATACTTTACAAATGTGAACTATGATCGTGGAACTTCGTCGGAAACTATAAACGGTATTGAGTGGCATGTATATTACGGTGAGAATACTGGCTGGGAATATGAGACTAAACAGGGTGAACACGGTTTCAATTTTAGACCATTAGAGCAGCTCGAATTGCCAGCAAATAAACAAGATTTTATTAACATCCTCTCTACTTTTAAATTCCTTGACCAAGACCAAACAGCGGATTGGCAGACATATAGAAACACTCGCGTAGGATACGAATTTGAGTTCCCGTCAAGCGGTCTATCGCTCGATTTAGACGAGACTATCAAGTATCCAAGTGCACTTTCCGTCGGAAACGATCTCGTCCAATTTGCGACTGGAGGCGTTACTTATGGAGTTAGATCATCTATTGAGGTTCCTTATACGTCTATCAAATTCTGGATTCAAGACCCAAATAACTCAAATATTAGTAGCAATTTGAGTGACTATACAAAAATTATTTTTGGAGACAAAGTAGCCTATACCTCGAAGACAGACCTGGCAACTTATACTTTGGCAAACGGAAATATATATATGATAACTGCTCATGAAGGGGTTGCCCCGTCTACAGATATAAGTGACCCGATTTATCAGCACCTGATTTCCACTTTTAAATTTATTAATTAAGTTAATGCAATGGATTCCGGATAGCCTGCGCTTACGCTTATGGCTTCCGGAATGACAGAAAAATTATGAAAAAAAAAGAAGAATTCAAGGTCTCTGGAAAAGAATTAAAAGAAAAAGTTAAACATCTAATCAAAGAGGGGAACGTGCGTAGGATTATTATCAAAAATAGTGAAGGCAACGACCTAATGGAAATCCCTGTTAACTTCGCAGTCGTTGGCGCGGTGCTTGCCCCGATGCTCGCGGCAGTCGGTGCGATAGCTGCTTTTTTAACAGATTGCACTGTCGTGGTAGAGCGAAAGAAATAATTAAAATTTAAGAATATGTTTTTAGGAATTATTCTTATTGCGGTTGGAGGTATTTTTCTATAAGAAAATTTGGGTTACTTGTCAGTGGAGGCAGGGGCGATTATTTGGCCGATTGTAATTGTTGTTTCGGGTTTGTGGTTTGTGGTCGGAAAAAAGAAGCATGGTCGCTGTTGCGGGTTGTGGTGTCGTGGTTTTAAAAATTGTGGATATGAAAAAGATAAAGATGTTAAATAATTAACTAAAAAAATATGTCATTTGTAGTTGGAGTTATCGTTCTAATAATTTTTGCATCTATCAAACAAATCAACCAGTACCAACTTGGCGTGAGGTTTACTCTAGGAAAATATACCGGGCTAATGTCTCCGGGTTGGCGGTTAGTGATTCCGGTGTTTCAAAGTTATCAAAAAGTAGACTTGCGAGTTCGCGCGGTGGATGTGCCGGACCAAGAAGCGATCACGAAAGATAATATTTCGGTGCGAGTAAACGCGGTTATTTATTATAAAGTATCACACGCTGAAAAAGTGGTGTTAGAGGTTGAGAATTTCCGCTACGCTGTCTCCCAACTTGCCCAAACCACGATGAGGAATGTCGTTGGAGAAGTTCAGTTGGATGAACTTCTTGCAAATCGGGATGATGTTTCCAGCCGGATCCGAACAATAGTTGACAAAGCAACCGATCCTTGGGGGATAAAAGTTGATTCTGTGGAATTGAAAGACGTGACTCTTCCCGAAGAAATGAAAAGAGTAATTGGAAAGCAGGCGGAGGCGGAAAGGGAGAAACGCGCGGTTATTATTAAAGCCGAAGGAGAAGTCGCGGCCGCAGACAACATGGCCAAAGCCGCGCACGTGTTAGCCGGGTCTTCTGGAGCCTTGCACCTAAGAACTTTGCAATCGATAAACGATTTATCCTCTGATCAGTCGAATACCATTATCTTTGCTGTTCCTTTGGAAGTTTTACGGTCTTTTGAGGGCAAAGGAAATAAATAATGGGTCCTTGTTTGACACGAATTTTGAATCCTGTTATTATATTGTTACTTTAAATTTAGAGCCAATATTAAAGAGTTTTTTCATCTTTAAGCTATAAAATAGGGTTGAAGTTGAATAAATTAAGGAATATTTACCGAATAAAAAATTAGGAATGGAAGGAAATAAGGGGAAGGAAGATGTGATAGTTTTAGAGGGAAAAATCACAGAGGCTTTACCAAACGCACAATTTCGTGTAGAATTAGAAGCTGGACAGTCTGTTTTGGGATATATATCTGGACGGATGAGGATGTACCATATACGAATCCTCCCAGGCGATCGGGTGGAAATGGAGTTTACTCCTTATGATCTGACCCGAGGTAGAATAACAAAAAGGCTCTAGCTGTCTCGAAAGAGATACTAGATTTTTTATTTTTAAACTTTACAGACTACCGATTAATTATTTTGCTTGAAATACGGTATCCGTACATTTGTAACAAGTAGTAATTAGCATAATTTTATGAAAGTCCGAGCATCAGTAAAAATTATGTGTGATAAATGCAAGGTGGTTAAACGAAAAGGCGTTGTTCGTATTATTTGTGAAAATGCCAAACATAAGCAAAAACAAGGATAATTATGGCTCGTATTGGCGGGGTAAATTTACCTCCAAATAAAAGAATAGAAGCGGCCCTTACGTATATTTACGGGGTTGGTTTTGTTTCCGCGAGAAAAGCTTTGACGGCTACCGGGGTTGACCCAAACAAACGGTCCAAGGATTTATCAGAAGCGGAAGAGAACAAATTGCGAACTTTTATCGAAAAGAATTTTAAACTGGAAGGTGAACTGCGACAGCAAGTGTCTTTGAACATTAAATTGTTAAAAGAAATCGGTTCACATCGAGGAATGCGTCATTCTAAAGGATTGCCGGTTCGCGGGCAGAGAACCAAAACCAATTCCAGAACTCGAAGAGGCAATGTTAGAAGGACGGTCAGTAGCGGACGAAAGCAATCGGATCAAAAAACATAGCGCGACGTAAATATTTAAACGTATACTAATGATATGAAAAAGACTGAAATTCCAAATCTATTTATTAGTATAATTATAATTAGGATTAATTAGTATATTAGGATCGAGAATTATGGGTGAACAAAAAGTTAAAACTTTAGCGGGAGACGAGCTCAAAGCGATTAAAGAAGCCGGTTCGGGTAAAAAGAAATCCAGGAAGACCACTTCCGGGCAGATTTATATTTCGTCAAGTTACAATAATACAATTATCACCATAACTGATGATAAAGGGAATGTGTTGACTTGGGGTTCCTCTGGTATGGTTGGTTTTCGTGGTTCAAAGAAGTCTACCCCATTTGCCGCGCAACGTACCATGGAAGAAATGTTGAAAGCTATGAAAGGTATTGGGATAACCGAAGTTGATATTTTCATAAAAGGTATCGGTACCGGACGGGAGTCGGCCGTGCGTGCGTTGAACGGATCGGGGATTAAAGTCCGAATGATCCAAGACCGCACCCCAATCCCGCACGGAGGAGTAAGAAAAAAGAAACCTCGGAGAGTTTAGTTTTATGGATTACAGATTTGTACAATGTACAGATTATAAATTTATCCGTATATCTATTTTTATCAGTAATTAGTAAAGTAGTGGCAAGACTAACAGGACCAAAATCTAAACACGCAAGAAGACTATCATCGCCTATTTTTCCAAAAGACGAGAAGATTTTGACGAAGAGAAATTATCCAGCGGGGATGCATGGACAGAAAAGACAAAGGTTGTCTCAATACGGTATCCAGCTTTTGGAAAAGCAGAAAGCGAAGTGGACTTATGGTATTTTGGAAAAACAATTTCGAAATTACTATGAAGAAGCTGCCAGAAAGAAAGGGCAGACCGGACTAATGCTTTTGCAATTATTGGAAAGACGGCTTGATAATGTGGTCTTCCGTTTAGGTTTGGCAACTACCCGCCCGCAAGCAAGACAGCTGGTTTCTCACGGTTTTATTGAAGTCAATGGTAAAAAGGTAAACATCCCTTCTTATCAGGTAAAAGCTGGTGATAGCGTAAAAGTTCGCGAAAATAAACAAAAGAGTAAATATATGATTGTGAGAAAGACCGAAATGGGTAAACACCAGACACCGGAATGGCTGTCATTTGATAAAAATGATTTTTCCGCGAAAGTTTTAAGCCTTCCAATAATCGAGGAGGCTGATAGGACGGTTAATACACAATTAATTGTTGAGCACTATTCAAGATAATTTATAATCAGAGACTCACTTTAATGAATCTTTGATAAAAACAAATATGGAATCACTACCACTACCAAAGAATCTAAAATTTATAAAAGAAGAAGGAAACCAGTCGGTTTTTGTTTTAGAGCCTTGCTATCCTGGATACGGCGATACAATTGGAAACGCTCTCCGAAGGGTGATGCTTTCGTCGTTACCGGGCGGAGCAGTAACAGCAGTAAAAATTATCGGTGTTGATCACGAATTTTCTTCTGTGCCAGGAGTAAAGGAAGATATGATCGACATTATTTTAAATTTGAAGAAACTATATATAAAAAGCCATTCTACTGAACCGATTCGACTACATCTGAAAGTTAAAGGCGCGAAAGAGATAACAGCTGCCATGATCGACAAGAACGATCAAGTGGAGATTGGAAATCCAGATTTAAAAATCGCGACCTTGGATGGTAAAAATTCCGAAATAGAAATGGAATTAGTCGTTGAACAAGGGAGAGGTTACTCCACTGTCGAAATGCGCGAAGGAGAAAAATTGGAAATTGGAATGATTGCTATTGATGCATTTTTCACTCCGGTTAGAAACGCTCATTTTTTGGTGGAGAATATGCGGGTCGGGAAAATGACGAACTACCATCGCTTGACCTTCACCATATTAACAAACGGAACAATTTCCGGTAAAGACGCGCTGGAGCAATCAGCAGAGTTGCTGGTTGATCATTTTAAACTTTTGGAAAAAGACGGATTGGAACAAGCTGAAAAGGAAGCGAAGAAAGAAATAGAATCTGAAAAATTAGAAGAGGTTCAAAAGTCTACAGAAGAACCAGCAAGCGCAAAGGTAAGTCTTTCTCCTGTGACTGACGACCTGCTTTCTTTGGGTCTTTCCAGACGGTCTTACAACGCCCTTTTGAAAAATGGAGTAAAAACATTAAAGGATTTGAAAGAATTAAATGAGGAGAAGTTAGAATCCTTTTCAGGTTTGGGAGATAAATCTATAAAAGAAATATTAGAAGTAATCCTTACGCTTTAAGAAGAAATTAATTTTTTACGATGAGACACAGAAAAAAGACAAAAATCGGTCCGAAAAGAGATCAAGCTAGACGTCTGATGCGTACTATGGCGTCGTCTTTTCTTTTATACGAACATGTTGAGACCACCGCAAAAAAGGGAAAACTTTTGAAAAGTGTGGTAGAAAAATTGATCAGTAAAGGACGAACCGCGGATTTACATAAAAAAAGACAGTTGTTTTCTTTGTTGCAGGTAAACGCCGCTCGGAAAGTTTTTGAAGTCCTAGGCCCAAAATATAAAGACAGAAAAGGCGGTTACACCCGACTGTACAATCTTGGAAAATATAAAGACGGAACCGCGAAAGTTCGGCTAGAATTAGTTTAAAATTTTATGAAGACTACAATTAAACAACCTAAAGACGTTAAAAGGAACTGGCACGAATTTGATGCTTCCAAATTTACTTTGGGTCGGTTATCGACGAAGATAGCAAAAATTTTAATGGGTAAAGATAAACTGGATTATACCCCACATGTGGATATGGGGGACTACGTTGTAGTGGTGAATGCCGAAGAGGTCAAATTTACCGGAAGGAAAATAGATCAAAAAAAATATACCCGTTATTCCGGTTATCCGGGCGGAATCACAACTACCAGTTTGAAAACCATGCTTGTTAAGAAACCAACTTTTGTTATTCAAGAAGCTGTCCGCGGAATGTTAGCAAAGACTAAATTGCAAAAAGCCCAAATGAGAAGGCTAAAAGTGGTAATTGGCAGTAAGCATGATTTTAAGATAAATAATATCAAAGCAGAAATTTAATTCGATGATAACAAAGAAGAAAATAACCGAAAAAAAACCAGTTGTTAAAAAACCTAAGAAAAAGGCAGTGGTTTCTGCTGAGGCAAAAAAAGAGTTGAAACAAGAGAAAGTTGTAAAAGTAGAACCGATAGAAGTTGAAGCGAATGTAAAAAAGATGAAAAAGGAAACTTATTTGTACGCGGTTGGACGACGGAAGACCGCTATGGCGAAAGTTCGTGGTTATAGTGAAGGAAAAGGGATCACGGTAAATACAAAAAATTTACCTGTTTATTTTGGTACAGCGGAATTGCAAAAAATCGTATTATCTCCACTAAACGCATTGGGGGTTGAATCAAAATTATCTTGGAAAATAAATGTAGCTGGCGGTGGAACCCATGCCCAAGCAGAAGCGGTCAGACATGGTATTTCACAAGCTTTGGTAAAAAGAAACGAAGAGGATAGACCGCTTTTAAAAAAAGCCGGATTTCTAACCCGCGATCCTCGAGTAAAAGAACGAAAGAAACCGGGATTGAAAAGAGCCCGCAGAGCCCCACAATGGGCAAAACGTTAATATCCAAAAACCCTTCGTAAGAAGGGTTTTTTAGTAATTAGTAAATAGTCCTGGCCTATCACATTAGAAAGAGAGATTTACTTTTAGATGTATATACAAAAATACGGAATTTGGGCTGCTGGGTATTTTGTAATTTCAGTGGAATTGGACGAACAACAAGTCAAAAAGTAAATTAATTGCCAAAATAAGAAGTAAAAAACATAGACAGCCTGGCTATTTTAACCGATTTTCATGCGACTAAAACCCTGCTTTTCAGAGCGGGGAGGAGGTCATTGTTCACACAGAATAATTTGTGCTATACTTATATATAAGATATTAACATTAATTTTATTCTATTATGGGCTTAAGAAATTTATTTAAAAGAGACTCGGGGGGTTCCGAAATCACTACTCTCGGTTTGGGAAAACGTGGGGAAGAAAAGGCTTCTGAAAGGCCTTTTGATTCAGCAAGCGCTGAACAAATGGACTTGTATACAGGTCAAGTAGAACATGGATACAAGGCTCGGGGAGCCAAAAGAGCTGAAGTGCTAATTAACTTTGGCAGGAAAATAGGTCGGAAACTTGAGTCAGCCGTATCATATACTTTTGCCATTCCGGACATGGCCGAAACCGCAGTCCGCGAAAGCAAGGATAGAGCTCGGGAAACCGTGACTAATCTGGCTCCCGATTTAGGTGACCAAAGTAAAGCTTTTGAAACATCTAAGCCGACCAATGTCGGTGCCGCTTTGAGCGATTGGGCAGACAGACAAAGGGAAAGAGTTTGGCAAGCCGTTGCTAAGACAAAAGGCTTGGAAAATTACAGTGAAGCAGACGCGGACGAGATGACAATCCCTTCGGTTTTGGCTTTAAACGGAGAGCAGAAGAAAGTTTTGGGCGGGCCGGTGGTTGAGAACAGGCTGGCAAAGGCGTGGAAAAAATTTTCCGGCATTGCCGAGCTGGGCATGAAACAAAGATTTGACAGGGTTGCCCGTCTAAGCATGCAGGCTAACCAAGGCAGATTCGAAGGAGAGAGATCTTCCGCCAATCAGATTGTTGAAGCTTTGAATGACGAAAATCAAGAGAGCTTTTTGACGGCCAAAGAGTTTGAAGAAGTTCAAGGATTGGCCAAGCGACATAATTTAGATGTGAAGTTTAAGAATTTAACCGTTCTCGCGGACGAAAAGTCGGTAGCGCAGGAAAAGTTGAGAAAAAAGCTGGAGATAATGCGGGTGGCGCCGGAAGTTATGACCACGATCGAATTTACTAGGTTATTGGCAGAAGCGAATGAAGCCGGCGTTGACGTACGGGATATAAAAGTTGAAATTGGCGGATCTAGGGCGCCAGAAATGGCTATTGCCCAAGCCGCATAATTATTCATTAAAATAAAATGGATAACAAAAAAAAATTAGCGGAATTGATAAATAAGTTGCCTATAGCGCTCTCCGAAAAGCAGGATCTTCTGGGGAAGTTGGAAGCGGGAAAGGAGAGCGCGGTCAAGGCCGGGATAAAAAAAATTCTGTCTGAAACGGCAAAACAACTTAAGGCTTCGCAGGATTTAAGCAGTGCTACGCGATCTTTCGATGTTGAATTGGGTGAAATAGAAAAACAGACCGGAGAATTGGTTAAGTCGGTTGCCAAAGATCAAACGGATTCTGATTTGGAAGAACTGAGAAAGTATATTAATTTATAATTTATTAAAATTCCCGTTGGATTTCAGGCTTTTTAATTTTGCAGTTGGCATGGGTTTACGTATCACGGGTATAAATAGGACATTATAACTTGCCTTTCTATTGTCTTAAATATTGCTCCCAGTTAAGGGAATAATAATAAATGTAGTGATAAACCTTTTCGCGGATTACGTAAGTTTTACCGTCCAATTTCTTTTTACCGTCGATTGTTGACAACGGCTTATTATTTTGCTAGTATTTTTATACTCCAAGTAAGTTGGGTAGCTAATCTTGGCGGTTTCGACCGCCTGGATAGGAAAGTCCGAACACTCAGAGACTTGATAACCCCTTAAGAGTTATTGAATTTCAAAGGTAGCGGGTAATTCCCGTCGTGGGTGACCATAGAGATGCGAGCAGAGACGGTTTTGCGAGAAATCGCAAAACCGCCCTTCGAAGATCCGCAGGGAGCGTAGTAGGGCGACGCTCGGTATAACCTCGAGCTTGCTCGAGTGAAACCGAGATTGAAACGGCTAAACTCTTACTTGAGTGCAAGACCAAATAGGTCGCATTGAGCCGTGGTGGCAACACCCGGCCCAGACAGATGGCTACACAAAAACAGAATTCGGCTTACAGACTTACTTGGAGCACTAAAAACCCTGATAATCGTTGGGGTTTTTTAGTCGACTAAAGTATCGAAATGCAATAGTATAATGATACGAAAAAAAAGGAGAGATGATATGAATACCAAAGTTGTCTTTTCTGATGAAATTGGGAATTTGATCCCCGAAGTAGTGGGGGGTCTAGGTCAGTTTCGATCGAAAGCTGGATCGCCTTTGATTGTGGCAATGATCGGACCGGTAGGGTCGGGAAAAGGCAAGGTTGCAGAATTTCTGTCCAAGCGATTCGGTGTTCCCATCGTGAGCGTTTCAACGGCGCACTTGGCCGCACAAAAACATCGGCTCCCAGACATAGGACAAGTCTCGTTACTTACTGCCGCGGCGATGAGAGAAGTCTTAGACTTCAAGCGGGCAGTAATTCTGCAAGCCGACCATGCTGACCAAGAGAAGCTCGATCTTTTGCAACAAGAGGAAGCAAATATTCGGATGGCTCGGTTGGTTTTCATCCAGTTGGTGATTTCCCCCAAAAACTTTTTGAAGAAAGTACTACTTGCGTATACGAACGGACATGAGTGTTCCCCTGACAGTAAGTGGACGGAAAGGTTTGTCCGTCTTGCTGAATGCATGCCGGTGCATTATTCAAAAAGCGGGACTGTCAGTTTCAGGTCGACACCAAAAACACCACTGATAGGGATGTTTAGCAGGCTGATAAAGCTAACCATGCGCAGTGACTGGAGGAGATTTTTGATCCAAAAGAAGGGCGAGATTGTCCGGACAAAGGTCTAGACGAGTAGGATTACCAATCTTTTTTATTGAAAGAAATGCTATAATTTAGTATAATAATTGAAGTTATTAAACGGTTTCGATTTACCATCACCCCGTCCACCTGAGGTAGGCGCCCCTCCTCTGGCAGGAGGGGATATAAAATCCGTATGAAACGATTAGAACTTGTATTTAATATCATCTCTATTTTTGTAGACGCGATTATGATTATTCTTGCCGGATCGATCGCGTATTTTTTGCGATACCGGGTAGAAAGCTTTTTACCTCAATACCCAATCCAATTTGATTTGACTTCTGGTGAATTTTTAAAAAATATCATCATTGCTGTCCCGGTTTTAATTCTCATAATGTCATTTTACGGTTTGTATAAACTAAAAAGTACCAGGGGATTTCGAGAAACTTTTGTAAAGGTTGCGGCTGGAATTTCGGTTGGTCTGATGGTTTTCGTCGCAATTTATTTTTTTAACCAACATATTTTTCCTTCCAGGTTGATAGTTTTAATGAGTTGGATTTTTGCTATTTTGGCAGTCGGCTTGGGAAGATTTGTCGTTTTGCTTTCGGAACGAGCGTTTTTACGACGCGGAAAAGGTTTGCATAAACTGGTTTTGATATTAGGCTGGAACAAGGATTACAGTTTGAAAAGAGAAATCAAAAAAAGACCTGAACTGGGTTATCAGATTATAAAAACTCTAGACGGCAACGGTGATATTGTTGCTCAATTGCAAGCAATCTACAACGAGCAAGGGATCGATGAGATTATTCAAGCCAACCACGACCTGGACCGTACAACCAACGGCAAACTTTTAAAGTTTACCCATGACCACGGAATCACTTTTAACTACGTTCCCGATATTGTAGAGGCGCAAAAATCAAATATCAGTTTGCACGATATCGCCGGTATCCCCATGGTCGGATTAAAAAATACTCCGCTCGATGGGTGGGGGAAGGTCGTAAAGCGGATCCTGGATGTTGTGGCGAGTTTGGTTATGATAATTTTATTGCTGCCGATTTTTATTTTTATTATTTTGTTGATAAAAATTGATTCTCCCGGAAAAGTTTTATATATTCAAAAACGTTACGGGCAGAAAGAGCCGTTCGATTTTTTTAAATTCCGGACAATGCATCAGCATTTATCGGTAGGAGAAAATTACGGCGGCGAAAATGCCCAGAAGGCCAGAGAAAAACTTTGGGAAGCAAATGCGAGGAAAGGGCCGTTTCTTAAAATCAAAAACGACCCAAGAGTTACAAAAGCCGGAAGATTTTTACGCAGGACAAAACTGGATGAGTTACCACAGCTCTTCAACGTGCTTTTGGGCGATATGAGTTTGGTGGGCCCCAGAGCGCACGTGTTGGACGAAGTAGAACTTTATCGTGAGCGATACAGGAGGCAGTTTACCATCAAACCGGGAGTAACAGGGCTTGCGCAGGTAACACAAATCAAACAGCCGGATTTGCCGTTTGAAGAAGAAATTCGCTTGAACACATTTTATATAGAAAACTGGTCAATGGGTTTGGATTTACAAATACTTGTTCGAACGGTGGTAGTCTTACTACAACCACCGGGTAAAAGCGGAGATTATTAGGTTTTTTTGAAATACGAATCTGTGCGAATATACTAATAAAATAGGACTTACGGTATTGAGCCAATCCCTTGCGGGGGTTTTAGAAACTATGATTATCTGATTCCGACTGGGACCTCCCCTACCACTCCTCATGAGGAGGGGAAATCTGATCTTTATAAGACTTAAATCCTATAAATTTCAAATTTGTATATTCGTATCTATTAGTATTTCATAAATGAAGGTTGCTCTAGTCCATGATTTTTTAACTCAACTTGGAGGGGCCGAACGGGTGCTTGATGAATTGCACCAAATGTTTCCACAGGCTCCTGTTTTTACTTTGGTTTATGATGAAAACAAAACACAAGGAAAATATACAGATTGGGACATTCGAACCAGTTTTATCCAAAAATTACCTTGGGGAATAAAGCGTTACAAATGGTATTTGGCTTTAATGCCGAAAGCGATTGAATCTTTCGATTTTTCTGAATACGACTTAGTCTTGTCTGACGCCTCCGCGTTTGCAAAAGGGGTGAAGGTAAAAAAGCCGACCAAGCACATTTGTTACTGCCACACACCCACTCGATATTTATGGCAGATGACAGATGAATATATTTCGACTATCCAATACCCGTGGTTTATTAAAAAAATTGCAAAACCGTTTTTGATGCGGCAAAAACTATGGGACTACAAGGTTGCGCAGAAAGTTGATTTTTTTATTGCTAATTCCCTGGAAGTCCAGTCGAGGATAAAAAAGTATTACGATCGAAACTCTGTAGTAATTTACCCGCCTGTCGATACAAATTTTTTCTTTCCCGCAAGCGATCAGCTGAAAGCTAATGGTTATTTCCTTACCGCAGGGAGACTCGAGCCATATAAAAAAATTGATCTTGTCGTAAAAGCTCTTAAAGAGCTCGATAAAAATCTTGTTGTTGCCGGAAGCGGTTCACTCGAAAATGAGTTGATGTTGGAATCTGGTAAAAATATTCGTTTCTTAGGAAGAGTGACTGACGAAAAATTGCGAGATCTTTATCGAGGCGCACAAGCATTTATTTTTCCAAGCCTGGAAGACGCGGGGATAATGATGTTGGAATCTTTAGCAATGGGGACCCCGGTTATTGCATACGGCAAGGGAGGCGCGCTGGAATTTATAAAACCAGGACAGCATGGTGAGTTGTTTTATGAACAGACCAAAGAATCACTCAAAACAGTTCTAGAAAATTTTGACCCGAGTAAATACAACCAAGAAGAGTTGGTTAAACAAGCGGAAAGGTTTAGCAAGCAATCTTTTCGGTCTCAAATGAATTCATTTATTTATAAAGAAACTTAATTTAACCTGTCATTGCGATCCGTCCGCCACGGCGGAAGGAGAAGCAATCTTAAAGAAAGAAAGGATTGCTTCATCGCCATCCAGGTTGGCTCCTGCAATGAGGTTAATCTAATTATGCGTATTGGTATTGACTTAAGAACTTTATCAGATGGAAAAACAACTGGGGTAGAAGTATACACCACAAGCCTTTTGAACGAGATCTTTAAGATTGACAAAGCGAACGAGTATGTTTTGTTTTCAAACTCTTTTAAAAACACCACTGATTTTGCCTTAAGGTTTGATTACTCAAATGTTACCGTAAAACATTACAACTTTCCTAACAGATTATTAAACGCTTCTTTGCGCTTCCTATCTTATCCAAAAATCGATAAACTGGTAGGAGGACTTGATATGTTTTTTGCTCCCCGGTATTTATTTTCAGCGTTAAGCCCGAAGTGTAAACTAATTATCACAACCCACGACTTATCTTTTGTTCACCGTCCTGATTTTTCTACCTGGCAAAGAAGACTCTGGCATAAAATTATCTCTGATAGATCCGTAGCAAAAAAAGCCAGTTATATTTTAGCCGACTCTCAATCGACCAAAAATGATATCGTAAAATATTTTCAAACTCCTGAAGAAAAAGTAAAAGTTGTCAGACTGGGATTGGATCATCATCTTTTTAACCTAAACTCGGATGACGGAGAAGAGCGGAAGTTTAGAGATAAACGCAAATTACATAGACCATTTATTTTGTATCTCGGAACGATCGAGCCGAGAAAAAATATTTTAGGGATCCTCGAGGCGTATGAAAAAATTCGAAAGACTACGGACGACGATTTAGAACTCGTTTTAGTCGGACGATTGGGGTGGTTGTACGAAAAAGTATTGAAAAAGATTAGCGAGTCGGTATTTAAAAATGATATTAAAATAGTTAACAACCTTAAAGAACCCGAAAAACCGCACCTTTATCGGATGGCAAGATTGATGATTTTTCCAAGTTTTTACGAAGGGTTTGGGTTGCCGCCATTGGAAGCTATGGCATGCGGGACGCCGGTTATTGCGGCGATGAATTCGAGTTTTCCGGAAGTTTTGGGTGAATCGTGTGTTTATGTAAACCCGCATAATTCCAACCAGATCGTACAGGCTTTAACGGTTTTGTTGTCTGACGATGAAATGTACGGGCAATATTCAAAAAAAGGAGCGGAGCAGGCGAAAAAATTTAGTTGGGAAAAAACCGCGCAAGAAACCGTAGATATATTTAATCAAATTCGGAACACCAACATTAACTTTCTAAACAATAATCATGGAGCAAAATAAAGTCTATAGAATAGGCGTCGATATGCGGATGGCGGGGGAGGGGTTTGGAATAGGAAAATATGCTCTTGATTTATTTTCAGCACTTCTAAAAAGAAAAAATGATTTTAAATATGTGTTATTTTTCGATAAAAATTTTAACTCGGGAGAATATGAAAAGTTCAAAAATTTGGGAGCAGATTGCAGATTGGTATCTGCAAAATACTATTCGTTCGGCGAACAGGTGAATCTGCCGAGAATTTTGAATCAGGAAAATTTGGATCTCGTACATTTTCCAAACTTTAACGTCCCGGTTTTATACAGGAAAAAATTTGTAACCACAATTCATGACTTAATTCATCACAGGTTTCCGGGAAACAAAAAAAAGAATTTTTTATACCGGCTCGCATACCGTTTTATTATTTGGAGAGCCGCTCAAAGCGCGAAAAAAGTAATCGCGGTTTCTAAATCGACAAAAAGTGATATAATTAAACTACTTGGAACGAAAGCTGAAAAGGTTGAGGTTGTTTACGAAGGAGTTTCAAATATTTATCGAAGAGGCGTTGGTTATAATCAGATAGAATCTGTAAAGACGAAACTGGGGATAGTAAAACCTTATTTTTTATTTGTCGGGGTTTGTCGTCGTTATAAAAACCTGGAATTTCTAGCGGAAGCGTTTGCGAAATGGTCAAGAAAAATTGGAAACAAATACCAATTGGTCCTGGCAGGAGCGGTCGACAAAAATTATCCAGAAGTTGCAAAGCGAGTTCACAATTTGCTAAATCCTCAAATTTTAATCGCTCCCGGAAAAGTTTCAGACGAAGATCTGTCAGCCCTATATTCCGGATCCGATGGATTTATTAATCCGTCACTTTCCGAAGGATTTGGACTGCCTTATCTGGAAGCGCAAAGCAGTAAGACTCCGGTTATTTGCAGTGACATCCCGGTGGCAAGAGAGATTTTAGGGAATTCGGTGTTGTATTTCGATCCGTATAATATTGAATCGTTGATTAATGTTTTAGACGAGTTGTCAAACAATAATTCGTTAAGGCAGCGGTTAGTTGAGTTGGGTATGAATAATGTCTCTGCTTACACATGGGACAAAGCGGCTGAGGCTACAGAGTTAGTATATAAAAAAGCTTTATCGTGAGTAAAAAAACAACTTTGAACATAATTTTGGTCGGAGGGGGTACAGCTGGATCTGTCTCGCCGCTTTTAGCTGTGAAAGATGCGGTTTTAAAACTAGAACCAAACACGAAGTTTTATTTTTTCGGGACTCGATCAGGGACGGAAAAGATTTTAGTTGAGAAAGAAAACTTGAAATTTTATTCTATCCCGGCAGGAAAGTGGAGAAGGTATTTTTCTATTAGAAATTTTTTTGATATCTTTTTAGTCTTGTTTGGATTTATTCGTTCGTTATATCTTTTACGAAAAATTAAAGCCGACATTGTATTATCCGCCGGATCTTTTGTTTCCGTTCCGGTTTCATTCGCCGCCTTCATTTTGAGAAAGAAAATTTTTCTCCATCAGCAAGACCTGTTACCAAGCTTCTCTAATAAATTAATTTTTCCATTCGCCAATAAATTGTCAGTTAGTTTAGAGGAGTCACAGCGCAATTTTTCTAATGAAAGCGGTTTTTTTAAAAAAATAAAAAAACAATCGAAAATTATTTACACCGGAAATCCGGTAAGAGCAAATATTACATCCGGGAATCGAAAACGAGCGTTAAAAGAATTTGGATTAGAGTCAAATTTCCCAACAATTTTAGTTTTGGGCGGCTCGTCAGGCGCCGCGACAATAAACAAACTTATCCTTGAGTCTATCGGCGAACTAACCAAATACTTCCAGGTTATTCATGTTATTGGTAAACATAAAGTTAGGTCTGTAAAAAATATCGACCATTACCACCCTTATGATTTTTTAACGGCTAATTTACCAGACGCTTTTAAAATCGCTGACATCGTAGTATCCCGAGCCGGGTTTTCAACGATAACTGAGCTATCGGCATGTAAGAAGGTAAGTGTTATAATACCTATGCCGAAATCTCATCAAATCGCAAATGCAAATTATTTATTTTTCAAGCGGGCCGCGGTGGCCATCAGGCAAGAAACGCTTAATCCCAAACTTTTAATCACATTTTTAAGAAAATTACTTTTTGATTACAAATTGCAAATATTGTTGCGTGAAAATATTGCAAATTTAATGCCCGTAAATGCTAGCGAGAAATTGGCTAAACAATTAATTACTTTGGTAAAAAATGTCTAATTCAATAAAATCATTTGATGATATAAAAAAAATCCACTTCGTAGGCGTTGGGGGGATCGGGCTTTCGCGGCTCGCAAAATATTTTGCTTTAAAAGGGAAACAAGTCTCCGGGTCGGACATTGCCGATTCGCCGGTATTTGAAAATTTGAAAGCTGTTGGAGTAGATATAAACATTTCTCATGATAAAAAAAATATTCCGTCTGACACGGAAGTATTAATTTACAGCTCGGCTATTGGGGCTGAAAATATTGAAAGGCAATACGCGATTGAGCAAAACATCGCGCAACTCGAACATTTCGAGGCGATTGCAATCCTTAGTAAAGACCATCAAACTATCGCGATTGCGGGTACACATGGTAAATCGACGGTCACGACAATGATTGGTTTTGTCTTGGAAGAGGCAGGTTTGGATCCGACGGTTTTTGTTGGTAGTAGAGTAAAAGAATGGGGTGGAAATGTTCGCATCGGACAAAGTGATATTTTCGTTGTTGAGGCAGACGAATTGAATAGGCAATTTTTACACCTTAATCCGAAGATGTTAGTTATCAACAATATCGAACCGGATCATTTGGATTATTATAAAGATTTTGCGGATATCGCATCGGCTTTTTCAGATTTGTGTTATAGAATTACGGATGGCGGCGTATTATTTTACAATAGCGATGACTTTGGTGTAACTGATGTCGCGAAGCGAATAAAGGATCGCACAAAACTGGATTTCGGAAAAAATGCTAAAAATTTAAAACTCAATTCTATTAACACCAAAGCCGGGGCTATCGAATTCGAGGTTGTTTATAAAAAACAAAAAATCAACCTTTCATTAAAAGTTCCCGGTGAATTTAATGTTTACAATTCGCTGGCAGCGATCTCCGTGGGGTTGAGATTAAATATAGCGCCGGAAGTTATTAAAACCGCTTTGGAAAGGTACCATGGTATCTGGCGTAGATTCGAAATTTTAGGTAATGCTTTCGGGGCTGAAATAGTGTCTGATTACGGGCACCATCCATCCGCTATTACCGCCACTATGAAAGCAGCTGTTAACTGGTATGCTGGTAAAAGAATTTTATTGGTTTACCAACCTCACCAAAAAAAACGTACTCAAATATTTTTTAATGAATTCGTCAAAGCTCTTTCGGAGGTAAAAAGCGCGGGGTTGTGGGTAGTAAAAGTTTTTGATGTCGCCGGTCGGGACGATGAAACTGAAGAAAAAATCAGTTCGCTGGATCTGGTTCAGGAAATTTCTAAAAAACGTTCGGATGTGGAGTATCTTCAAAGTTTGACGGTTACGAAAGAGAAAGTTTCAAAAGCGACTCAAAAATACGATGTTATAATTTTTATGGGCGCCGGAGATATTTATAAAGTGGCCGAGGAAATAGTAAAAGCGTGAATGATTTAGTAAAGCTGGCAAAAACTAAATACAATATTGTCTTGGAGGAAAACAGGCAGCTTGCGCCATTGACAACTTGGAAAATCGGCGGACCCGCTAGGTATTTTTTTTCGGCAAAAACACCCGGCGAGATTGGCGCCGCGATCAGGTTGTGTAATCAAGAAAAAATGCCTTACTATATTTTAGGTGGTGGTAGCAATCTTTTGGTGTCAGATGCTGGGTTTGAAGGATTGGTTATAAAATTGGAAATTTTGAAAATGGAAGTTCAAAACGATAAAATTATTGTCGGAGCGGGTGAGACAATGGGAAAAGTCGCCGCAATATCAATGCAAAACAATCTTTCCGGGATTGAATGGGCGGTAGGGATCCCAGGGACTGTCGGCGGAGCCTTGTTTGGAAATTCAAACTGTTTTGGCGGCTCGACCGGGGAAAGTGTCAGGAAAGCAACATTACTCGGCCGGGACGGCGAGATTAAAACCGTAGAAAAGGATTACTTTCAATTTGATTATAATTATTCGAAATTGCAAGATACAAAAGAGATTGCTTTGGAAGTAGTTTTTGGACTAAAAAAAATTACCAAAGAAGAAATGAATTTAAATCGAGGTAGAATTGTAGAAACAGCGGTAGAACGCTCCCAAAAGCAGCCGTTGGGGGCAAAGGTCGCCGGTAGCACCTTTAAAGCTCTAAAACAAACCAAGGATAATATCCAAAAACTCGATGATAAATATCCAAGATGGAGGGAGTCTGCGTTGCGTGATGGTTTTATTTCTACCGGATTTATTATCGATAAATGTTTGGGTCTGAAAGGATATAAACTGGATAAAATGAGAATTTCCGAGGTGCATTCAAATTTTTTTGAAAATTTAGGAGAAGCGACAGCCGAAAATGCAAAAAAATTAATTGACTTTGTGAAAAAAGAATGTAAAAATAAATTGGATATAAATTTGGAGGAAGAAATTAAGTATGTGGGAAAATTTAAATGAATATCACAATCAAGACAACAAATTTTAAACTGACGAATGCTATCCGGGAATATGTGGAAAATAAACTCAAATCACTGTACCGACATAGCGGAAAACTGCAAATCGCGAGAATTGAGCTTGAATTTTTAGAAACGAAACATACTGGTGAAAAATATCGAGCGGAAGCAACAGTTGACGCTCCTCACGCGGTGTATCGCGCCGAAAGTACGATGACTGATTTATACGCGTCTATTGACACGCTTATTCCAAAAATAGTAACGCAGATAGAGAAAAATAAAGAAAAAAGTGTGTCGAAAAACCGAAAGGCCCAGAGGGAATTAAAAGCACAACAGTAGTATGGTGAAAAAGAAAAAGAAGTCCTTGAAAAGAAGAAAGAGACGAAAAAAACAAGTAAGGAAAAATTATAAGAAAATTTGGAAGCTTGGGGATAAAGAAGTGGGCACCAGGCCTTTTGATATTGACCGAGAAGGAAAATTAGTTGTTAGACAAGGGAATTACCAGTACAAAATTTTTGATTTGGTAAAACGCTTTGGAACCAGTTTGGAAATTATTTTTCCGTTTATTATTGAGGAGAGGTTAAATGAGATTCATGAAATATTCGCTTACTATTTAAAGCAAAACAAGTACAAAGGCAAATTTAGATTTCATTATCCAATGAAGGTCAACCAGAATAAGGAATTCGTTTTGCCGATTATTTCGGAAGGGGGTCATATTGAAGTGGGAAGCGCCAACGAGCTGTGGTTGATAAAACGGTTGTGGGAGCAGGATCAGTTTTCCTCGCGGATTCGAGTTATTTGTAACGGACCAAAGACAAAACGATATTTAAGTTTGATTGAAGAATTAAAAGGAAAGGGGTTAGAGATTATTCCGATTATCGAGAATTTTTTAGAACTTGATTATTTACGAGGGTATCGTGGCGACTTGGGTGTACGGGTGGACCCAGATTTAAAAATCAAATCACATTGGGACAAACGAGTCGATCAGTTTGGTTTTTCATTTCAAGATTTGCTAAAAATCGGAAAAATAAGAAATTTAAAAGTTCTTCATTATCACGCAAGTTCGCAAATCCAACGACTGGAAGATTTGGTTGGGAGCGCGCGATTGGTGATGAAGTACTATATCAAGCTAAAAAAAATAAACCCTTCTTTGGATACTTTAGACATCGGCGGGGGGATGCCCGTTGCCTACGAAAAGAAAAAAATTTTTTCTCTGGAAAGCGCGGTTAAAGGTATTGTAAAAACCCTGAAAATACAAGCTGAACGCGCGGGAATTCCTCACCCAAACATGGTTGTTGAGTGGGGGAGGTGGGTGGTGGCTCCCGCGCAGATAACAATATTTAAAATACTGGCAGAAAAAAAGATCAACCGAGGAGTGGCAAAAAAATGGTATTTTGTTGACGGTAGTTTTATGAATGATTTGTTGGACACTTGGGCAATAAAACAACGCTGGCACGCAATTCCCATAAATCATTTACACGCAAAAACGTTCGAACGCGTATGGTTGGCAGGCTCTTCATGCGATTCGGATGACAAATATACAGCCGGCGGGAGTTATGTTAGACTACCAAAACGTACCGAAGTGGAGAATGGAGACGATTTGTATGTAGCATTTTTTGACACAGGAGCCTATCAAGACGCGCTTGCTTCAAATCATTGTTTACTTTCTAACCCGGCGCAACTTTCTGCCGACAGCGGTCTAATCACTGTCACACGGACACGTGAGACTGCTGAAGATGTTGGTAAAAGATTTGGGTGGTAAAAATACATGATCAAATATAATGAAGATAAAATTCAAAAAGTTTACAGCGGTGCTGATGACGGTTTTGATCCGTTACACTCCTTAGATTTGGATAAAGTTACAGATTTTGATGAATTGGCAACCGAAATGAAATCAACCGCTTTTGGCGGACGCGCTTTAGGCGAGGCGGCGGATATCTTGCGCGAAATGGTGACAGACAAAGATACGTTTGTTGTAGGGACTTTTTCCGGAGCAATGACCGCGGCTAAAATGGGACTTTTGATTTGTGAAATGATTGACCGCGGCATGATAAACGCGATGGTTTCGACCGGCGCGCTTATGACCCATGGAATGGTCGAGGGATTAGGTATGAGCCATTTCAAATACAAAGTTGATCAAATGACCGACAAAGAGCTACGTGAAAAAGGTTATGATCGGATATACGATACCTTAGAGCTCGAAAAAAACCTCGATGATTTAGAAGGGGATATCCATGCCGTATTATCAAAGTTTGAGCCGGGGCAAACAGTTTCCAGCCACGAAATAAATGAAAAAATGGGGGAATACCTGATTTCAAAGTTGAAACCAGAACAGAAATCAATTTTAAAAAGCGCCTATAAAAAAAATATTCCCGTTTATATCCCGGCCTTTTCTGATTCAGAATATGGCTTGGATTTCGCTCTTTTCAACAGGCTGCAAAAAAAAACAGGGAAGAAAAGTTTGGTGTTTGATCCTTTCGGCGACCTGGAACATTTTACAAGTTTATTCTTAAAAAGCAAGAAAGCGGGGATCTTTACTGTTGGCGGTGGTGTGCCAAGAAATTGGGCTCAACAAGTAGCACCATTTCTCGATTTGATCCGATGGAGAGATAAAGATGGAGCCGACCCTTCGAAATATTTCAACATTAAAGACCCGTGGAATCAATCCGAACCTTACAACCGAATGTACTCATATGGCGTCAGAATTTGTCCCGAACCCGCGCATTGGGGAGGACTTTCCGGTTGTACGTATTCCGAAGGGAGTTCTTGGGGTAAATTTATGCCCGTTAGTAGAGGCGGTAAATATGCTGAAGTGATAGCCGACGCAACAATTGCGTGGCCGGTTATTTTAAAAGCAGTAATGCAAAGAATGGATAAAGCTAAAAAAAATTGAGATGATTTGGATATTTGATCGAAAAAAATTGTTCAAGTTAAAGCCTCCCGTGGGATTGCGAATAGTGTATTTTGAAGGAAAAGGTTTATCCCTTTTTTCGAACAAAGTATATAGAAAAAACGAAAGGATTATCAAATTGGAAGGTATATTAAAAACCTTATCCCGAATCTCTTCAAATGGGGGGCTTATTCCTTGATAGCTATGATTTTGTTGTGGGGGACTTTATAAACCATGGTTGCAACCCAAATGCTTTTATTGATTTCGAAAAAAATGGAATTTAAAGCACTTGAAAGAATACCCAAAAACAAGGAAATTATTTATAATTATTTAACTACAGAATATGATATGCGGGTATTTAGGACTGATTTTGAGTGTAAATGCGGTAGTAAAAAGTTTTTCAAGCGCATTAAAGGATTTAAATACTTGTCTAAATATAAGAAAAATTTACTGAAATTTTTATTTTCGCCCTATCTTTTACCAAAAATTAACAATAAATAGCGTGAAAAAACTTTACGAACAATGGAAATATAACTTTGGAGCCCTTGAGAAACAAGATTTTGAAAAATCAAAACTTGCGATTTTTCAGTTTCCTTATGATTCAACGGTGTCGTTCGGCTCTGGCGCAAAAGAAGGGCCGGTTGCGATTGTGCGAAACTCTCGGTTTTTGGATGAGATGTGGTCTGATGAAAAAGGGGTTCTGCTTGATGGGTTCATAGATACAGATATTTTTTTACTGGATGAATTTATTTTATCGCGCAATTCTGCCAAAGAGGCGGTTGATGGTGTAACAGAGGCGGTAGGGGATTGGGCGGTGTCGAAAAATAAATTTCCTCTTGTTTTAGGAGGGGAACATTCAATAACGTCCGGAGTTACTCGCGCGCTCAAGAAAAAAAATAAAAACTTTGCGGTTTTACAAATTGACGCGCATACAGACTTATTAAATAGTTTTGAAGGTTCAAAGTATTCACACGCTTGCGTGATGCGTCGAATACTGGACCAAAATATAAAAATTACTCAAGTAGGGATAAGAAATACCAATCCAGAAGTTAAAGAATTTATGGGCCGGGCGGACACGAAGAAAAAAGTGACGACTTTTTATGGCACTGATGTTCCAGTTGCCAAAATTTTAAAAAGCCTCCCAAAGGATGTATATATAACCATTGACCTCGACGGCCTAGACCCTTCAATAATGCCTTCTGTGGGCACCCCGGAGCCGGGAGGGCTGTCGTGGGAACGACTCCTTGATTTGTTAAACGGTGTATTTAAATCAAAAAACATCATCGGTGCGGACGTGGTGGAGCTTGCCCCGATCCATGGTTTCGAAGCTCCAAATTTTCTCGCGGCAAAGTTGGTATATGAACTGATCAAGCATAAATTAACTTAATCGTATTTGACCTTGAATATTTATAGACATATAATAAAAGAGTAATCATAAAAAACGTGGGCTTCCCGCGTTTTTTACTAAGGAGGAAGGTGGAGAGAACCTCAAATAGTTCCCGAAAAAAAAGGGCCCAGAGGTATAATCCTCATAGTAGAAGGTGCTGGCTATTCCGCTTGCGGATAACCATTCCTTCGTTGAGAGCGAAAATACGCTGGGTCAAACTAATGGCCGCAACATAAATCTCCGGAAGGGAAAGGAGGGTAATATGGATCATAAAAATCGAAGTAGAACCGTCGTCCCACCCAGGGAGAAAGGCAGGTGATCCTACGGCTACCACAAGGCTTCGCTTTTGACGGAGCGGGCCTTCGGCTCCAGCGAACTTGCTGGAGCCTTTTTTATTGGTAATGAATTATTGTGGAGTTTACTTAGCCCAAAGCTTTATATTGTGCGACATAGATAAGTAAGAAGTTAAATTAAATTTTTTTTGATAAATTTTATAATTATATTTTAAATAATTTATAAATATTTACTATTACATACAGTCATCCTACTGGGAACCAAGATCTATAAACAAGTTCTATAAAATAGATTAAAGTGTAGATTCTGAATTTGATTCAGAATGATAAAAGGAATAAATAGAAACAGATTAGGAGTCGAAAAAAATAGCCTTCTGGGGTTTTTTAGTGACTTGATTGCTACCCTATGACCTTTAAAAAGGCTTTGAGAGCTTGTACGGGTTTTTGCTAGGTCGTAAACATAAGTTAGAGTGAATGTATAGGCGGACTTATAGATGTTTATATAATATTTAGCAATAGGTGATTGAGTAATAATTCGAAAGAAAAAGTTTGTAAAGGAGTAGGATACGAATAGCCAAAATTCATACAAGTCCTATTTTAGTTTATATACGTCGTAAAAGGTATATTGCACGACGCACTATATATTTCATTTTATTCGTCCCCTAACCACCTCGTAAGCTTTTATGGTGCTAATAATTTATTTAAATAACGTTAAAGATATAATTGTTTGTTTGTCAGGAAGCTTCCTCAGTTTATTTTTTAATTACTTTATTGATATCGGTTTGCGTTATATCTGTATTAGCAACTAGATAATAAAGCTTATCATTAAATTGCTTGTAGGCCCCCAGTTTAATGTTTAGTGCGTTGTTTAGATTAAACATGTCGGAGGGGTAAAACACGTCTACTCCAAAATTTCCATCTGGAGAGAATACATAAAAATCAACTCTTTTCTTTGAGTTCCCAATATGCCTCTCTAAGTGGACGAATATTTTGCCAAATTGCGCTACCAAAAGATTACGGATTTCGTTTTCCGCTTCAAATCCCCTTTTGATTATAATTTTGGCAATTCTTGATCGATTTTCACCTTTTCCATAGTGAGTAATATCATAACCAAATTTTTTTCCCGTACTTTTTCAAGCCCACCGAATGAACGTTGTATCGACCGAGATGTTGGTAGATAATCAATCTCATCAATTTCACGTGCTGTTGGAAATTTCCCATTTATTTCGAGGAATTTATCAACACCCTCTTTAATCTCCTCTATCTTCCAGCTTCCAGCGTTTTTTTATTGTTTATTGAAAGAAATCAAAAGGGTCGTAGCTATACCCAAAAGGAATGCGGTAGGGGCCGTAGATGTCTTGATAGGCGCCTTCTTTGATGCCAAACCCTTCTTCGTCAAATATTGTTAAATGCAAATGGTATCCCCTTTCCGGTCCGTACAATAATCTCGTGGTATTGCCGGTGTTTCCTTGAAGACCTATAAGATCACTTGCTAAAACTCCTTGCCCTGGACTTACGGATATTTTATTTAAATGAGCATATAGAACCATAATGTTGCGCATCCCGTTTTCATCAGTATCAACAGTGTGTTTAACTACAACCCAGTTACCATAAGCCGTGTTGCCTGTGCCGGTGGAATATACCACTCCATCCCCTACTGATCGGATAGGTGTATTTGGGGGCGCGGCAATATCTATTCCATTATGAAAAGAGTATCCCAAAGCGGTAAAGCCGGTGTTACCATAACCTTGCGTTAAAACTCCACTCATTGGCCAAGTAAGACCTCCGGTAATAGTTGGAAGAGTTTTGTCACCAAGTTGATTTCTAATATTTAAATCTAAATCAAAAATTTCCCGCTGGATTTGCGCTTCTTCTTCTGAAACTTCGCTTAAAAGTTGTTGATAGCGCCATTCCTGACCCCGGGTATACGAAAGCAGCCCTTGTTTTTGCGCGGCTTGAGCAAGCAAACTGTTTTGGGTTTCTTTGGCTTGCAGTTTTAGTATTTCTAACTCTTCTTTTTTAGATTCTAACGCTTCTTGTTTAAGAATTAATTCAGCTTTTATTGTTTTCAATCCTGATAGTAATTCTTGGTTTTTTTCTTGAAAAGTTATTGTGTTCTCGACTGCGTTTAAAAAATCTGAAAAATTATTGTTTGCTAAAATCAGCTCTAAAGGAGACGCTTGGTCAGCCTCATAAATGTCGCGGATTAAACTGGTAAGAAGCGATTTTTTTGTTTCGATCTGGTCTTCCGCCAAAGAAATTTCTTTTAATGTTCCCGTGATTTCCAAATTAGTAAATTCGACTTCCGCTTCTAAAGCTTTTATTTGCTGCTCGGTTTGCTGGATTTGCAGATCAAATAACACCAGTTCATTGTTTAAACTCGCGACTTTTCCGCGTTGTTCAACCACATTTTCTTGAAGCGCGTTAATTTTTTCCTTAATTTCCAACAATTGTCTCCGCTTTTCATTTTTTTGTGATTCTAAATCATCAACCGAATCTTGAGCATAAACAAAAGCCCCTGATCCCAACAGCAGGGATAAAGCTAACAAAATAGCTAATAAGTTTCTTTTTTGTTTCAAAGAGTTCATAACACTTAAGATATGATAGCAGAAAGCGCGAAGACTTTCAAGTTGCCCAAATTATACTAAAAAAAGGTTTTTCCCCTTTGCTTAATCCATATGTATCCACCGATCGCAACAATTAATGCCCCGGCCGTGTTTACAATTAGATCGCTCATGGTGTCTATTAGTCCGCTTTTTTGCATATTAAAACCAAAAAATAAATCCATTGCGAACTCGAATATTTCCCAAATAGCGCTCATAGTCATGGAAAACGAAAAGGCAAAAAAGGAAATAAACCCCGGGCTCAAGTTAACGTTTTCCGGACTATTTTGGTTCAAAAGATACAGAAGGACAAACCCGATTAGGCCCAACAGCATTCCTGAAGAAAAATGTAACATGAGGTCGTACCACGGAAATCGATCGTAGTACCCACGAAGACTCCCTAAATAGAGTGATAAAAACACAAACACGGATAAAGCGATATCAAGTTCAAGCGGGGTGCGGGTTTTATATTTTCTCTTAACTAGGACCGGGATTGTCATTAATAAAAATATAAAAGCCGTGCTTACGGCGTTGACTAACTCATCTTGAAAAACAAAAACTAAAAAAGCGTATAAAACTATGCCTCTTAAAAAATAATCTGAAAGTTTAGGTTTTTCAATTTTTTTTTGTAAGTTAAAAACCATCATCTAAAGTGAGGAGGATACTTATCGCGGATTCAATCCTTGCTAACGATTTTTCTAATTTTAAAATCTCCATAATCTCAAACGGGCTGGGAGAGTTTTTTTGCCCAGAAAGGGCTGCTCGTAAAGGCCACAAGGCTTCGCCGGTCTTAATCCCCTTCTCTTGGATAAAATCTTTGATTTGTTTTTCCAGTACTCCCGCGATAAAATCTTTTTCATCGATTTTCGAAATGAAATCTTTGAGGATAGCAAGATTAATTTTGGTTTGCTCCGCCGTCATTTTTTTCCATACAAGTATTTCCGGATCGTATTTTGGCTCTTTAAAATAAAAATCAAATTCATTCAATTTCTCATCTAAATCAGACGGTCCTTGGACGCGTTCAATGATTTGAGGCCAAATTGCTAAAAGTTGTTTTATAACCTTGCTTTCATCGCTGTCAGAAAATTTCTTGGTGACGATTTTTAAAGCCCTTTGATACAACGGATCGTTTTCCGGTTTGATCCCTAGTTTTTTTTGCCATTCGCGATTGATAAAATCAAGTTTAGTTACATCAAAAATCGCTCCGGCTTTATTGATTTTTTTAATCTCAAAAACTTCCAGTAAATTCTCAAGCGAAAATATCTCCGCGGTTGTTTTTGGGTTCCAGCCGAGTAAAACTATAAAATTCAAAAGCGCGGGTTTTAGGTATCCTTTTTTTAAATACTCGTGGACCGCCACATCGCCGGTTCGTTTTGAAAGTTTTTTTCGGTCCTTGTCTAAAATCAATGGGACATGAGCGAATTTGGGCGCTTGCCACCCAAGCGCTTCGTACAATTTGATATGGATAGGGGTGGAAGATAAAAATTCCTCGCCACGAATCACATCAGTGATTTCCATTTCATGATCGTCTATAACATTGGCAAAGTTATAAACCGGATAACCGTCAGATTTTAAAATGATCGGGTCTTTTATCGCGTCGTTTTTAAACTGCATTTTTTCGTAAACCGAATCTTCCCATTCTGTGATTCCGGTTTTTGGCGTTTTAAATCTTATCGCGGTACCCTTCTCCCCTTTTTCCTCGTAGGCTTTTTCTTGTTTTAATAGTTGCTCGACATATTTTTTATATGTTGCCAATCGATCAGATTGTCTGAATATTTTATCAGGATTCATTCCAAAGTCAGCAAGCGTCTTGAGAATGTTTTCTTCAGCTCCCTTAACAAATCTCTCACGATCCGTGTCCTCTATGCGCAATAAAAACTTTCCCTCGTTCTTTTTTGCCCATAAATAACTAAAAAGCGCGGTGCGAAGTCCGCCGACATGTAAAAAGCCTGTTGGGGACGGGGCAAAACGTGTTTTAACTTTTGTCATTTTATAAATTTATTAAAATTTTTAATCACATGTTTTCCGATTCCGTGTCTTATTGGGTGCAACCAATCCATCAGGTCATCGATCTTTACCCATCTGAAATCGACAAATTCTTCTTTATCAATTTCTACGTTTTCATTTTCCAAATGTCTTAGAAAGAAAAGTGTTTGTTCTTGGCCTTTAAATTTTCCCTGATATTTATTTAAAGAATAAAACAGCGGCCACTCGTATCTGTTTACATTTTCAATATGACCTAAATTTTTTAAATTTTTCAATCGAAGCTCTTCATAAACTTCCCTTAATACGGCCTTATTTTTATCCTCCTGTTCCTCCACTCCACCTTGAGGGAGCATCCAATGGTGGTTACCGGTTTCATCTTTTTGTTTAGGCGTCTTACCAATAAATATTTCTTTATCATTGTTTACTATGCAAGCAACGACACTTTTTCTATATGGTTTTGTTGATAAAATTTTAAAACGAACACAATACCATGGAAACCTGACAACCGCCGTAAATATGCGTTTTATGCGGTAAGGCTGGGTAACAAGCCGGAAGGCCCATTCAAGTCCTATATAACGCAAAAATCCGGGCGGAAAGGGCTTTATACCCGCGATATAGTCAAATGTACCGCCAAGCCCAACTGCCACCGCAACCTGCAGATTTTTTAGGTTTGTGGCTATCCATTTTTCTTGGATTATCGGACCAAAAGCCACTAGTAGTATATCAGGTTTTAATTTATTGATTTTTTCAACAATCCCCTTCTCATCCGGAGTGCCAGCATACGTACCGACGACTTTTAACCTTGGAAATTTGACCAACAATTTTTCCTTAACCTTTTTCGCGGTATCGAGGTATCCTCCCAATAAGAATATTGACTGACCCTTTTTTTCCGCGTTGCCCGCGATATCCCAAATGAATCTACTGCCTGAAATTTTTTCTTTGATAACCGATCGAATGTACGATGGCCAAAATAAAATCGATAAAAAAGTAGTCTTCAACTGCCAGCCGATCTGCAACCACTGGAAAAATTTATTTTTTGCAAGCGGCATCGAAAAGAATTTCGACCCCCAAAGGACACCGGTGCTATCTGCCAAGTTTAGCGCCGAAGATCTCATCACCGCACGAAGGTACGAGTCATGCTGCGCGAAAACTAAAAATTCCGCGTTTACTGTTACTATTTGATGCGGTTTTTTGGTTTTTGTAAAACCATCGATTTTCTCGAGCGCTTCCTTGGTGGTTAAGTTGTCTATGTTTATCCCTAAAACATCGATTTTGTTCTTTTCCATATCTTTGATTATACCACTTTTCCTGCTAAACTAAAACTAATTATATTTGCGAAACGATTGACCTTTTTTACCCTTTTCGCTTTAAACTTTTAACTTACAATTATGTCTTGGTGGATATTTGCTCTTATAGCCGCGGCTTTTCTGGCTCTGGCCGACATTCTGGGAAAAAAATATTTAAATAAAATTCACGCGCTGGAATTCACCACAGAGCTTTCGTTCTACGGGTTTGTTTTGTCTTTATTTTTTATTCCCTGGGTACAATGGCAGATGCCGATCGAAACTTTCTGGCTAATCGCCCTAAACGGGTTTGTTTGGACATTGGCTTTTTTATTTTTTAACAAAGCTTTGCGTAACGGTGACGCGTCGGAAGTGATCCCCCTCGCGAAACTAAAAGTCATTTCAACATTGATTTTTGCCGTAATAATTTTATCAGATATTCCCCAGCCGATTAATTTCGTAGGACTTTTTCTTATTTTTATAGGAGCTTATTTGATTGAACTCAAACCGGGACTAAACATCCTTAATCCCCTACGAGCGTTTCAGCACTCCAAACACTTATTGATGCTACTGGTATCCGTGACTTTGTACGGGGTAACCAGCGTACTGACAAAAATTATTTTACAAGACGTTTCTGTGGTAACAACGATATTTTTCTTAAACACCTTTTTGCTTTTGGGGTACATAGTATTAGATACGCTTTTCCATAAAGAAAATATTACAAAGTTAAGATTTAATCTAAAGGATCATGGATGGGGGGTATTTTGGACCGCGCTCGCTTTTTTTATCGCCAGATTCAATATTAAAATGGCGCTTCTTCTTGGGTCAGTCGTTTTGGCGAACGCCGTGTTTGGGCTTAATGCTTTAATTGTTGTTTTGGTCGGTGGAACTCTACTCCGTGAAAAAGGTCTTCATCGCAGATTGTTTGCGTCCGGACTACTAATAATCGGCGCGGTGTTAACTATTTTATAATACTTGCAATTATTATCTCAATCAGTCCTATAGTTTTATGGTACGTACCATGAAACTATAGACAGATACTTTTCCATTTCATATGATCGCAAAAATCATTCCGGCCACTAGAATATCGTTTGGTAAAAATCAAGAGTTTAGTTATAGTGTTCCGAAAAACCTGCAAGGTCAGATTCAGATTGGAATGATTGTAAATGTCCCGTTCGGTAAAAGGGATGAATTGGGGGTTGTCAGAGACCTTTTAAAATCTGAAAAAACAGCCTATCCGCTGAAGCCTGTAAAAAGTATCGTTTGGATTGAACAGGTTTTTACCGATAAGCTTTCAGAACTTTCGAAATTTATTTCGGAAACTTATCTGGTTTCTCTCGGCCTGGTGATAAAAGCGATAATAACCAAATTCGCGACTCGCCCTAAAATGATTGAAAGGTTCGTAAAAGTGGAACGATATAACCCGAGTTTCAAGTTAAGCGATGACCAAACCAACGCTCTGGCTGAAATATTAGAATATAAAAATCGGAGTAAATTATTTTTGCTCCACGGGGTGACGGGAAGTGGAAAAACTGAAATTTATATTCAAGTAATTCAAGACCTGCTAAAACAAGGCAAGCAGGCATTGGTAATGGTTCCGGAGATTGCCTTGACCCCGCAAACTCTCGCGCGATTCGCGGAAAGGTTTGATCAAAATGATATCGTTGTCGTACATTCAAAAATTTCTTACGGACAAAAATTTTTAATCTGGCAAAAAGTCTTCCGCGGGGAAGCAAAAATCCTTATCGGTCCCCGCTCCTCGATTTTTGCGCCATTTAAAAATCTAGGAGTGATAGTAATCGACGAGGAGCACGACTCTTCCTACAAACAGTTTGACCAAAACCCGAGATATCACGCTCGCGAAGTAGCGTGCAAACTCTCTGAAATTTGGGATTGTCCTTTGGTGATGGGAGATGCCACTCCTACGGTCGAAACATATTTTGCTTCGCAAACTCTCGATACTAACAGAAAACCAGTCACGAAATTGGAATTGTCTAACAGAATCAAACAAGAATTACCGCCGGTTACGTTGGTTGATATGCGTCAGGAGGCAAAGATGGGGAATTTCTCGATTTTTTCAGAAAGCCTTGTTAAAGAAATTGAAAAGGAGCTCGCTTTGAACCATCAAATCATCCTTTTTCTAAACCGACGCGGAACCGCAACATCGATGATTTGCAAGGATTGCGGATCATTGTCTATGTGCAAGAGTTGCGCTGTGCCTTTGGTGTATCATCAGAGCAACCAAAAACTAGAATGTCATCATTGCAACAAAAAATACAACATCCCGATTAAATGCGCCAAATGTCAAAGCCATAAACTGCGTTTTATGGGAACAGGCACGGAAAGAGTCGAGAAAGAAATCCAACGAGTGTTTACTCAAGCCAGAGTCAGAAGAATAGATCGTGACGCAATTACAAAAAGATTGGAGTTGGAAAATTTGTACCATGATTTTCGCAGTCATAAATTTGATATTTTGGTGGGTACCCAGCTTTTGGCAAAAGGCTGGGACCTTTCGCAAGTAGGTTTGATTGGCGTGATAAACGCCGACACAATACTGCAACTCCCTGACTTTCGCTCCAACGAACGAACGTTCCAATTAATAACTCAAGTTGCCGGCAGGACCGGACGCGGAGATTTCCCTGGAAAAGTTATTTTGCAAACATATAACCCAGAAAATTTTGCTATTCAAGCCGCGCTAAAACATGATTACAAAAAGTTTTTTGAAACCGAAATTGTCCACCGGAAAGAATTTAACTATCCCCCATTTTCAAAACTTATAAAACTTACGACAAAACATTACAACGAAAAAATCGCCTGGGCAAAAGCGGAACAAATCGCAGAGAGCTTAAAGTCGGCAGAAGGTGTTGAAATTCTCGGGCCTTCGGCCGCTTTTATCCCACGAATGCGCGGTCAATACATCATTTATGTTATAATCAAAATACTTGCTGGAGAAAAACAACAATTAGCGTTTCAAAACATAAAAAAAAAGCTGACAAAACTGCCAGTCGAGTGGAGCATCGACGTTGATCCTGACAGTTTATTGTAATATCTAATAGTAAAAATTTTGATTCGGCAAATATACATTTTTGATTTCTCCCTCGCTCAAATCTCGCCACAGACTTCACGTACTATGCCATTATTCTCCACCTAAAAACGTTATAAGCCATTTTGTAAAGGCCCTTTTATTTTTTGATAATTTTGGCAATTTATTTTAGGTCGAACATAGTTTCTGGTATAATTCAGTCAGTTTAATAATTTAACCATATTATTATGTCGGAAAAATTAGAAGGTGTCACTCCGCAACAAGAAAGTAAAGAAATACAAGCAAAAAGATTTGAATCTGCGATCAAAAAATTTTTCAGGGAACAGTGGACTAGTGGTCCTGAAATAAAGAAGCTGAACCATGGATATGATTTTGATATCAGCGCACCTAAAACAGACGAGATTAGACCCGTGCAATCAGGTAATTTTAAGATAAGTTGTTTCGAAACATCGCCCACTTCCGACTCTGAAAAATTAAGATTTCATTTCTATGTAGGAAACAAGGATTTTTTCATCAGTGGTAAAGCAGCTTATAGAGTTTATGAGTTAATAAAAGAGGAATAAATTGCTTAAAATACATTAAGGAAAAGAAATTTTTATCTACGTCATATAAGAGCGTATATCCGGTTGCGGTTTTTATTCAAAAGCCTCCCCCATACTTTGCTCCGCGGAGTTTATCCCGCCGAATGGCGAGGATTCGCAAAACATCAGATATTCGCAATGTCTTTCGCCCGCCTGTGGCGATTCTAGCCACTGGAGGGATACGCCGCGAGCTTTATTGGAAATTATTTTTTTGAGATTAACTTTATAAAAACTGCAGATCTTCTTTATAGTATGGGAATAAACGATATAATCGAAAAAGAATCTGGTATTCACGGCTCTGGTGTTTATGCGGGGCGTGATTTTAAAACCGGGGAAACTGTTTTGCGGTGGGATATTTCAAACACCTTGCCACATAAAGAAGTCGCGAAGATGACCGAAGATGAAAAACGATATATTTCGTATATGGATGGAAAATATATTATCATGCAAGATCCTGAAAAATATGTTAATTGTTCTTATAATGCTAACACGACCGCAAAATAGTTTTATGATACTGCCAAGCGCGACATAATAAAAGACGAGGAGATTACAGGGGACTATAAAGAAGAGTTGCCTCCGAATGTGCGTATGAAATGTTATTGTGGTAGCAAAAAGTGCGTGGGCATTATCGAGAGCTAGTGTCAAAAAAATAACATTAGATAATAACGCATATCAGGCTCCATTTTTTCATTTATTAGAAATAATAAGGAGTGAAAAATTTTCTCGACCCTTCGACCCAAAATTTGCAATTCAGAAAATATTTTTCGTGCTCTAAAGCAAGCCGCGGGGTATTCTGTCAAAAACAATAAACTCATCTATAATTTTTAATATCTAACTATGCCACGATTCAAGTTAGTCACCTCCCCCAACGAAATCCTGCGTAATAAAAACGCGGAAATAAAATTTCCGTTATCTTCTGACATAAAAAAACTTATCGACCAGATGAAATACGATGTAAAAAGATTTAACGGAATTGGGCTTGCCGCCCCGCAAATTGGTAAAAATTTAAAACTGGCGATTATCAATCTTGAGCACTATAACATTCCGGCATTTCCTATTATCAATCCCAAAATTACATCCAAATCTTTTCGAAAAGAAACAATGGAAGAGGGGTGCCTTTCTATTCCGGGAAAATTTGGTGTTGTAAAAAGACCAAAAAAAATTACTGTAAAATTTTATCGAGAGGATGGAAAAAAAGTCAAACTCAAAGTCGACGGCTTGACCGCCAAGGTCTTTCAGCATGAGATCGACCATTTAAACGGGATAATTATTTTGGATAAGTGGGATAAAAAAACAGTATATACCCCTAAAAACACCGATGCCAAGAAAACCGAATGATCTTAAAATAATTTTTTTTGGCAGTTCCGATTTTGCTGTCCCGATTTTAAATTCGTTAATCCAGAATAACTGGGATGTTGTTTCTGTCATAACTCGACCAGATCGTCCAAAGGGAAGAAAGCAAGAACTCTCCCCCACCATCGTCAAACTCTTCGCGCAAAGCAAAAAAATAACCGTGTTGGAATTTAAAACTCTGAAAGAAAAAGCGGTGCAAAAAACAATCAAGGATTTGGGTGCGGATATCGCGGTAGTCGCATCTTATGGGATGATTATCCCTTCTGATATTTTAAGAATTTGCCGGAAAGGATTTATAAACATTCATCCTTCGATGCTCCCAAAATATCGCGGTCCCTCCCCCATCCAGTTCACAGTTTTGAATGGAGAAATTAAAACCGGAGTTAGTTTTATGGAAATGGACCAGCAGCTGGATCATGGGGCGATTATAAAACAATTCCCCGTGAAAGTGACTGATGACGACGATTATAAATCGTTGCATGACCGATTGAGTGATGAAGCGGCCTCGCAAATAAACGACTTATTACTCGCTTGGTGCAACAATGAAATACATTCAAAAAAACAAGACGACCACGAAGCGACTTTTACAAAAATTCTGACAAAAGAAGATGGAAAAATTGTATGGAAACGGCCTGCTGAATCCATTGTCAGGCAAATAAAAGCCTTTCGGGTTTGGCCAGGGACTTGGACTACTATCGGCTCAAACAGGCTTAAAATAATCGATGCTGTTGTCTCTGAAGAACGTTCAAGGTTATCACCTGGATTTATAAAGATAAAAAATGGTAAAATAACTGTGGGCTGTGGAAACAATTCATCTATAGACCTTATTACCCTGCAACCAGAGGGTAAAAATGAAATGAACGCCAAAGATTATGCAAATGGATTCAGCGGAAACAACGGAAAAACCATGGGTATATGAGATAATATTGCTAAGTTACAAATTATTTTAGGATCTTGTCTAGAATAGCGTAGTCGTTCTATGCTGGTTCTATGACCAAGCGGTTGATTAAAAACAGTAAATTATCAAATAGGCAATTAGGCAAGCTAGCTGATTTCTTCGTGCCGGAGGCACCGG
>Ga0210057_1001011_pt1 | contig 44182 bp, 31 predicted proteins | sample CryGeyCG2114_010_2_FD_183968 | JGI IMG/M metagenome (GOLD analysis project Ga0210057, IMG submission 183968) | Groundwater microbial communities from aquifer - Crystal Geyser CG10_big_fil_rev_8/21/14_0.10 (SPAdes) (version 2) | ecosystem: Environmental > Aquatic > Deep subsurface > Groundwater ...
AAAGCTCCTCCGAGCTTTCTTTTTGTTCCAAAAATTCTGGCGCCTGTTAATCCAAAATATGAAAATTCAAATTGTGCACAACCCCCCATTACAAGGTTTTTAGACTTTTTCAGAGATGACTAAATAATTCCAAGAATTGGACACAAATTGTCGGGCAGAAACTCCTAGTCCCTTACTTTTTTAACCTGGCTTCAATTTTCTTCTCAATCCCAATAACCAAAGCAATCCAAGGCTTATTAATATAGCTAAGGGCCCCGAAGCTCGACTAGCCCTCTCATCGAGTTTAGCGCTTAAGCTACATCCAAAAGGACCCTTGGCATTCATGCGATTGACTTGGCGGGTTTCGGTGGACGCTTTTGCGTCCGAGGAGCTCGTGCTTTCAGGACTTTGTACAGGTTTTTCCCATTCTGATAAATCTCTAAGCGCCTCGACTTTTATTTCTGGGCGATAATAAAAACGAATACGTTCGTATTCGGGATTCTCTTGAGACCCTCTTTTGGGAGTTTCAAACCGATGCAATGAATCCGCCGATCTAATTTCAAAAATATAAAGACCCTCGCTTTCTAAAAACACTTCCGTACTTGTTCGAGGATCAAAGGCCGTCCACTCCGTCCAAGAAAATTCTGACTTAACGTCTCTCGACGGGTAGCGATATCGATAGCTATAAAACACATTCGCCGCCTGTTCGAAAACTTGCTCCCACTGAATCTTAACAAGAGGCTTCCTAAGCAAATAATCATCAGGCCCAAGAATTCGCGTTCGAAGCCGTGGTAGCTCGCTATCATCATGTTCAACATCACCGGTTAGAATGGGTGATATTCGATCCGGAAGCCCAATATGATAAAAAGCCATTCGTTGGTACACTGCCGAATCAGCTTCCTGTAAAGCGGGCGTTTCCATCGTGCTATCGTTTTCCGATCGAACCTCAAAAATATAGAGACCTTCCGTATCGAGCTGAAGATCCACGGAACTTGTCAAAGCCATTTCGCTCCAGTCACTCCAAACCGGTCCCGCCATACTCGAAGTCGGAGGACGCAGACGGTACTGATACCGAACCTCGGACATCTGAGGAAAAGACTGCTCCCACGCTATATGGACCTCGTTTGACGTCACCAAATAAGGCAATCTATTTACAAAACGAGTACGCAATCCGATATCTTTTCGCTCGATCTTATCCGCCGAAGGTTCATATGAAAAATGAAGCCGCGGATATTCGCCCTCGTGCTCCTCCTTGTCTAATACAGTTTCCTCCACTCCCGACACTGATCTCGATCGAATCTCAAAAACATACGAACCAGGTCGTTCCAAATTGAACTTAGTGGACCGACTTTCCCGAAACCCGGACCAATTTGACCATTTGAGTTGATTAGCTTCACCATGAGCCAAGCGATAACTGTAAAAAATTCTCTCCGTGACGGCTTCCTCTTGATCCCAGCGAATCTCTATAAAATCTTGATCACGTACAATTGTAGGCGTGGGCTTTAAAAACCTTGTTCGCAGTTTAATTTCCGATGGCGCTGGCAACTCCTGATCGATACTCTCAAAAGCTTGAGAATTGAGCTCGAGACCTATAAAAAACTGATTCGTGTTATCCCAACTAAGATTCGTCAGGGACTTAATACTAAGCGGCAGAAAATTTTCGAGATGTAAAAACTCTGGCTCAACCACCGAAACAGCCGACAAGTTGCCACTCTTCCAAGACAAGTTAACTCCAATTGAGGTCAATGTCGTTTCGAGAAACTCTCGAACAAAGCTTTTTTCCTTTTCACTCATAGCGGCCCATCCGATAAGAATGTCTTTCAAGAATAATTCTTGGCCTGCTAAGTTTTTTTCGAGCAGAAGTTCCACCTCAACATTTTCAAATAGAATCTTCTTTTCTTTCTGAGATTCAGACGAAAAACCCTCTTTCTCCTCCATAATTTCTAATAGCAACTTAAGCGACAAGTGATCATCATCGACAATCTCAAGCAGCGGAGGCGTCTGAGGCGCAATATGAATGACCGGCAAAACCAAGGGAACTCGATTATGAATGTCCCTAGGAAGATCAACTGAGCTTTTGCAAAACGCTCCGCTCCACCACATTTCGTAAAGAGCGACATTGATCACTTCCAACGGAAATATTAATTCGGCCACGGGCTTACGCATTTTATCGCTAGAATCCGCTCCTAAGGCCAGCGGCAGTTCCCATTGCGAATTTGCCGCCCGCCAGCTCAGCGCCCACGGAAGCGATTCATTCCTATCTCGCGTAAAGAAAGAATTTTCAGGTCTTGCGTCCAGCGACGCTACAGAATTTGGCAAATCAGCTTCACGATCCAAACAGCTTGCTCGACCCCTTGTTTGATAATTCAAACGCAGAGCCAACTCAGAACCTGTTGGAAGAATCTTAAGATGCTGAAGATCAATGCGATAATTAGCTTGAGCTTTGCCGGACTCCAATGAGCGTTCAATCTCCCAGCTCAAACTATCTTGCAAAAATCGCCCCCCTAATCCACTCAAAACCATCGAACGAAGTCGACCCTCAATCGCCGGCCGAGTTCCCGTTTCCAAATCGACAGGTTCATTTCCTTCTACCCACTTATTCGACCAAAGCTCTTGCTTTCGAAGATACATATCCACTCGTGGCACTTTGTCATCAAAGCTAATTTCAAAACTCGACGGAACTTGAGAGTCCATAGACCAGAATGCCTGAAAGCCCTCGTCTTCATTTCTTTCCAGTTTGATATTAAATTTTAGACGAATGCCCCTAACGATACCCGAAAGCAAAACTGGATATTTATCCCAGGCGCGCCAGTCAATACCTCTAAAGACTTCCCCAATATCATGAATAGGTCCGCGCAAAAACGCCTGGTCCGCGACGATCTCAAATTCAATCAAATCCAAATTGGAGTCGAAAGTCATTTTTCGACTCCGAATATCGAAGGTCAATTCATCGAGTTGAATGGTTCGTTCCGTTTTATAGAAAAATTGAAGGAGTTCTCCCTTCCAACCAGGAAAAACAGAGGTCGTTGGTATCTGAATATTGAATTCAACAGGTGTTGGCGAAGGATCCTGAGAATTACGTCGAAGATCCTGCAAATCATTTTTAGTTAACGTAAACGTTGCCCCGAAAAGCAAGTCTCGGAGAAGTCGAGATCGATTGAGCGAGTAGGTGTCGCCAATTTTTAAATCAGATCGAGATCCTATTCGCCTCATAATTTCTAACAGCACCGAAGGTGAGGCTCGCAATAGGACCGGCGACGAAAATCCACTATCGAGGCTTTTTGGCTCTCCCAGACTTTCGCAGTAATCAAGTACCGCCCGATAATTGGTCGGAAATCTTAAATTGTGTTTTTCCCCCGAAGGAAGTGTTTGCTCTCTTATCCCCTCATACTGTGGGTTTGCGTCCTGAGCTTCCCCCGCCCATTGAGGTTTTCGGACATACATCGATCCATCCGGCATTTCGACATATTCGGTTTGGGCCCCTGCAACAACAAAGAATAACATTCCATCAGCAGCCGACAGGCTCAGAGGAAAGAGCTTTTCCTCTGGCAAATCCGCAACTTCTGGCTGGGCAGGAGCGGCCCAAGAAAGCATAAAGGCTATGAGTAAACTTGCCACCAAACTACCGAGTGATAGCTGATTTTTGGATTCCTTCCTACCTCTAATCCTACCTCTAATAAGTAGCCTAAAATACTATAAAAACCCACTTTTCAAGGCTTATGGCCAGGACTAAACTTTGCACTTATATGGATATGGATTTTTTGAAGGAACCCCACTACACCGCCGTACAAGAACAATTTGATGAGGTCGCGGAGCTGATGAAACTAGATCAAAATATTCGAGTTCGACTCCGCGTGCCCGATCGAGCCTTTATCATTCATGTGCCCATTCGAATGGAAGATAATATCGTCAGAGTCGTTCAGGGTTTCCGCGTCCAACACAACGATACGCTTGGACCCTTTAAGGGAGGTATTCGATACGCTCCGGATGTGAATCTCGGCGAGGTCGCTTCGATGGCCATGTTGATGACATGGAAATGCGCGCTAATGGGCCTCCCCCTTGGCGGCGCAAAAGGCGGCATTTGTGTTGATCCTACAAAGATGTCCCGACTCGAACTTCAACGAATGACTAGGCGCTACACTTCCGAACTTGTTTCGATGATCGGACCCAATCAAGATATTCCCGCTCCGGATATGGGAACGAACGAGCAAACAATGGCCTGGATCATGGATACCTATTCTCAGGCCAAAGGTTATGCGGTTCATGGGGTCGTAACGGGCAAGCCAATTTCGATCGGGGGTTCCCTAGGTCGGACCGAAGCAACGGGACGTGGCGTTGCCTATACGGTGATGGAGGCCGCAAAATATTTAGAAATTCCATTGGGCGATGCCGTAAGCGTCGCCATACAGGGTTTTGGAAATGTCGGTACGCATGCTGCCGTCAAACTCTCCAAAATAGGATGTCGAATCACGCACCTTAGTGATGTCAGCGGTGGGTATCTCAATCCCAAGGGCATCGATATCGAGCTTGCGATGAACTATGCTAAGGAGCATGGAAATCTTAAGGGATTCCCAGGCGCCGATACTTGCAGTCAGATAGATGTTTTGACCGCCAACGCGGATATTGTAATTCCTGCGGCTACGGCCAGCCAAATTACTAAAGAAGTCGCCGAGAAAATGCGTTGCCGGATTTTGGCCGAAGGCGCTAACAATCCAACAACGCCGGAGGGCGACCAGATTTTAAGAGAACGTCAAAACGAGATTTTTGTCATACCGGATATTCTTGCCAACGCCGGTGGTGTTACGGTTTCTTATTTTGAATGGGTACAAGGTCTTCAAAATTTCTTTTGGTCATCAAAAGAAGTAAATCGAGAATTGGCAAAGATTATGACCAAAGCTTTTCAAGAGGTTTTGACTTTTCATAAGGAACGTAAGGTTTATATGAGAATTGCCGCACAAATGCTGGCGGTCAATCGAGTGGCCACGGCGATGTTGGCTCGGGGACTCTATCCTTAGCGAGAAAAGTTGATATGATGATCTAAAAGACGAACGATGCCGCTGGTATCTTCGACACGGCTTACCCATTCATCGCAGCCTTTTTCAAGACCTATTCGAACACGATCTTTCGAGGTGTCTTCCGATAGAATGAATAAAACAAGTTCTTCCTGGCGATTTTGTCGTTTCATTTTTTCACAGATCTGAAGCGCTTCATCCTTAAGATCTCGTTCATCCAACAGAACCGCGTCCCATTCTTGCTGCGATTTCAAGCTTTGCTCAAAGGCAAAACGTCCGTCAAATCGCTCAATATGCAGAGCCGTCGGGAATTCTTGGCGCAGCTTTTCAAAATATTCCTGATTCGAAGTTACGATCGCAATCCGCTGTGCTTCTTGGCCTGTCTGCAATTCACGATAGTCAGAGATATTAACTATCTTAGACTGAGCCAGATCCTTGATGGCTTTGCGTTTTGATTTCACCATCTCATTCCTTTTTTTATTATAACTAGAAGACGACAATAAGACAAAACAAGAGTCATTTTAACTGCCTACCCAGGGCCGTTGCGGCGGGGCGCCTACGTTCTTTGTCTTCCAGATACTCAAGACAGGCTTTTAAAGACTGCTTCCGATCCATGCCTAAGAGATAAGGCGCGGAGACAAAAATCCTTCTAGACAATTGCGCACTATTTTCCTTTCGACCAAATTGCCCACAAATTTTCTTCGCTATTCTTTTCCATCGAGAGGGAGTCGCTTGAGAAAATTCAAGTCGTTCGATCTCACCTCGACGAACACATTCGCCCTTCTTCTCATTAAGATCCAAAAGCTCCGGAATTTCGGGGAAGGCGCCATCTGGTAAAAAAGGCATAAACTTTTTCAATTGATCTCGAGCCCTTTCAATTTCTTCAATCCAGTATTTGGAGTCCGAGAAAGGTAACCATATTCCAAGCGTAAGAATCGCCTGATCTCGCAAATTATCCCGAGTAAGCTTGAGGCTATAGGCTGAATTCGAATCCTCATTTAGCTGCAAATAAGCCTGATCGCAAAGTGGCTCAGGAACTTTGTCTAGGGGCAATTTCAATCGATCAAAATACAACCAGTGGCTAATGCTTTGATCCCAAATTGTTGGCTGAAGTTTCGCCAAAGCTCTCCCAGCCGCCAGTGAATTGATAATGACATTTTTGGAACGAACGCCCTCGGCCAGCTCAAAATCGGTCCAATTCATCTTCAGATCCACGGCTTCCTCAAGCACCTGTACACCCCATTTGCGGGCATGCTCCGTCAGATATTGATTCAAAGGTTGCTCAAGCTTGGTATTCATTCGATAGGTCTTAGCTTCATCCTTAGACCAGCTTTCTACGCTCATCTGCAAAGCCTGAGCATGACTCAGCCCAGGTCGCGAGCGCGCGCCATCTAAACTGAGAAACTGTTTGAGCGCCAATTGCGTTCCCGCAAGGGATTGGAGACTTTGCCCCTTCCGCTTGGCGCCGTTGACGGGAGCCGACCTCAGGCTCTTTCGAAACTCGACTAAGACCTGGGCTTCGCGTGGAAACTCCCGCTCAACTTCCTGCTGCCACCGCCCCATACTTCCATTTAAATTCAAGCGATGTCTCTTTAGTAGAATTTGATACTGATTCTCGTGAGGACTTAGACCCGACTCTTCAAGGCGAAAAAATCCAACCTTGAACAAGAGCTCATCCAGTCTCTTGCTTCCTAAATTTTCGGGAAATTCGATAGGCCATGAATCCTGGGGTGGCAGCTCGCCAAGGTTCTTAGAAGGCAAAAGTCCGACTCGATAGCTGCGGCGAGCTAAGCCAGCGGCTAATAATAAGCCTTCTGGTTGGGAGTCTCCTAAAACAATATAATCAAACACCATCAACCCCCTTAGCCTAAACGATTGCTTTTCAAGCTTTCAAGGTCGAATATCAAGATCGAGCAGGTAATCTCGCACCAATTTATGCTCCAATTTATGAAATCGCTCCGTTAGCACCTCTAGCGACTCGCCAGGGATACGCCAAAGCTCCGCCTGCTTTAGAATCGGCCCAGAATCCAATTCTGCCACGACTTCATGCAAGCTCACCCCCATCCGCTCTTCCTTGGCCACAAAGGCTCTCTCAATCGCTTGAAGGCCTTTATACTGCGGCAACAAACTTGGATGAAGGTTGACAATTGGCTTAGCCCACGAACGAATAAACCCAGAGCTAATAATCTTCATAAAGCCAAGCAAAAATATTTTATCAATTTTCGCCTGATTCAATACCTCTAGAAGTTCAGCCCAAACTTCTGGGTTTCGAAAATCCACGACGACATTATTTTTGGAGTATCTCTGAGCCTTTTCGATAGCCGGACAACTCTTGTTGGCCACCACAAGCTCGATAGACTGGGATTTCAATTCCCCTTCGGACTCCAAGGTTAAAATATTTTGAAGATTTGATCCCTCACCCGAAACAAAAACAGCCCAACGAGTCAGCATAATTCAACCGACATTTGATCTTGCGGATTCCTTTCGATCAATTCCCCAACACGGAAAAATAATTCTGGCGAATGTTCTAAAAGCTCATCTGCCTTTTTAGGTGTGGCGATTAAGCAAAAGCCAACGCCCATATTCCATGTCGAATACGCTTCCTTCTTTTCAACCTTCAAGCGCTCAACAAAGGCTTGCATCAACGATGGTCTCTCCCAATTGGCCGTATCAATTTTGGCCTTAAGAGTTTTCGGAAAAGATCGTGGGAGATTCTCGACGAGGCCCCCACCAGTTATATGAACCCCGGCCTTCACGTCATCCTGAAGACATATCGGCAAGAGATCTCGGACATAAAGCCTTGTAGGTTTAAGAATGGCTTCACCCAAAACTTCACCTTCAACTTGAGAATCCAAAGTCCAATTTTCTTTAATTAAAAGTTTTCTAACCAAGGAATAACCGTTGCTATGAAATCCCGACGAAGCCACTCCCAAGATTATATCGCCTGCCTTGATGAGATCACGCTTCCAAAGCTTCGACTGATCCACAACACCAACAGAGAATCCCGCCACATCCATGCGATTGGAAGAATAAAAACCAGGCATCTCAGCCGTTTCACCACCCACTAAGGAACAAAGACTCTGTCGACAGCCCTCGACAACTCCCTTAATCAACCGGGTTGCCCGTGATCGGTTCAACCGATCCGTTGCCAGGTAGTCCAAAAAAATCAAAGGCTCGGCCCTACAGGCCAAAAGATCGTTCACGCACATGGCAACGAGATCGATGCCTATACCAAAAAAACTTTCATCGCCTGCCATCTCAGCCAACATTAACTTCGTCCCAACGCCGTCAGTCGTCGCCATCAAGACAGGATCTTTTATAGCTTCCGGAATTCTAAAGGCAGCACCAAAGCCACCAATACCCGTTAGAATTTCAGGTCGAAAACTGGACTGAATGGCCGGACTCAATTCTTGAATCCAAGTGGCAGCCGCCTCGCGATCCACGCCAGATGCTTTATAGTCTGACAATTATCTTTCCTCCGGAAAATAGTTCTTCCAAAAACTCTCGGATCTCTTCGGACAAAAAAAGCTTATGCAAGTATCCCCATAGCGACGGGAGTTAAGCAGCGTCCAAAAGCCTTCCACTCGGCTAAGAGACTCCCTCTTGTCATGCTCAGCAACGACTAAACCACGGCTCGCAAGGATAGGCTCGGTGTGCAGTCTATTTAAAGTCGCTAGAACCCAATCCTCACGATAAGGGGGATCCAATATAATCAAATCAAACTCGCGTCCTTGCTTGTTGAGCCAGGTGATGGCATCTAAAGCACCTTTGCAAATGACTTCTGCATTATCGCTTTGTTCAAACTCTTGAAGGCTCTTTTGAATTTCCTTGGTTGTTTTAAGGTGATTATCAACAAAACTAACAAAACCGGCGCCTCGCGAAAGCGCTTCAAATCCCAGCGCCCCCGTTCCAGAAAACAAATCCAAAACCCGCGTCTTCTCCCATTCTGCGGGCTTCCTTGCTTCCAAAATACCAAAAATCGCCTCCCGAACCTTGTCCGAGGTCGGCCGCATTTTGGGATTGACCCGTCGAGGCAGCTCACGGCCACCCCACTTTCCAGCGATGATCTTCATGACCCACTCTTATAATCAAGTGGGACATAAAGGTCCATCCCCTAGCCTTCAAAACACTAGAATTTGGCTATTTGAGCTCAAAAACTACTGGCACAGCTCTTGCTCTATTGAGGGCCGACCTAAATTAATTAGGGAAGGGGATAAGAGATGAATCAAATTATAAGCATGAATATTAAAGTGCTCGTTATTGGACTGAGTGGCTTTTTTGTAAGCCAGCCAAGCTTTGCTCAATTGAGCGATCTTTCGAAAGTTAATTCCGTATGGAGGTCCGGCAATATCGATACGATTAACCGAGGCTTTGAAGCCTTTTACGGTTCCAACGGAGCCCTTAACCTTCAAAATATGAACAACCTTGCCAAAACAGCTCCAGATACTTCAGCCGCCGCCAACGAGGCTTTTACAAAGCCAGCTGCAAGTTATCAAAGTACGATGAAGCGCGATTTAAAAATTGATCTACACTTTGGGCAGTCTGCAAACGGCGTTGAAACACAAGCTTACAACAACATTCTAAATGCTCATATGATTAACCAAGCCATGCAGGGAAAGTCTCATCTTCGAATTAAAAGAGAAGGAGATTTAGCTGTTCACTTCACTACTTCGACTTCGGATTCTGCATTTTACAAGGAGCTTCAATCTCAACCAGCCGCCGCTGTTGCTAATCCCATCTACTTCGACGACAAAACATCCGTTGCGGATAAAAAGAGACTTCTAAAGGCCCTTAATGAACAGACCGGGGACAGTATGTCGATGACACTAAACAGCGATGGCAGCATTACGATGAAGCAAAAAGTACTTCAGTCTGTAACCTATCAGGTATCTGCTGATAATTTTGGCTACAGCTCTCAATCAACGCCAAGCTACGGAGAATTTGAAAAAACTATTCCAGCCGGATCTAGAGTAACCATCTTTAATCCAGACTTACCCATCAGTCTTGATAAGGCCTCTCAGATCGTTGTTATTGACGGAAGCGGGCGAGAAATTGTATTAAATTCTGCCGATGAATTAACTGAAGAACAGATTAAAACAGCTCAAGGCATTTATATGCATCCAAGTTTCTTCCCAGCCTTTATTCAAAAGACAAATCCTGCCGCTAGCGTTGGAAGTGCAACAACGGCGGAGCAACGAGTCAGAAGCTTTTGGACTGCCGGAGGAAAGAAACTTTCTTCAGCCATCCGATTGGATGATATTTCAGATTTGTTTTTGGGTTCACAGCCTTGCCAACAGGGCGCCTAATTTAAAAAAAGTTTTGTTTGGTCTGATAGCTTAAGCCGAGGCGGAACTTCGCGCTTTGGCAATCAGGCCAACAAATAACGGATGCGGCTTAAACGGCTTAGACAAAAATTCTGGATGAAACTGAACGCCCACAAAAAAGGGATGATCTTTCAGCTCAACAATCTCCACTAGTTTTTTATCCGGCGAGCGACCTGCCACCACAAAAGATTTTTCCGCCAAAGCCTTTTCGTATTTGTTATTAAACTCCAAACGATGACGATGTCGCTCTTGGATACTCTCAGTTTCATAAAGCTTAGAAACCAAACTGCCTTTTTCCAACTCGCAAGCATAGGCCCCCAGTCTCATGGTCCCGCCTTTTTTGATATCATCGCTTTGACCCAGCAGATAGTGAATAACTGGTTCTTTGCCGTCACGATCAAATTCTTGTGAGTTGGCATTTTCGATCCCCAAAACTTTGCGTGCAAATTCGATGCATGCCAGCTGCATTCCCAAACAAATGCCCAAAAAAGGAATCTTACGCTCGCGAGCATAGCGAATGGCGAGCATTTTGCCTTCCACGCCCCGATGACCAAATCCCCCTGGAACAATTATCGCCTGAACAGATTTGAAAAACGACGACAGATCCTTGGATTTTTCCATTTCCTCTGGATCGAGATACTGAATTTTGACCTCGGTCTCCAACGAAAACCCGGCATGTTGAATGGCCTCGCTCAAACTCTTATAAGATTCTTTAAGCGACATATACTTACCCACAAGACCCAGATATATAGTCTGCTTAGGATTCTCAATTCGATGAACGAGCTGCTTCCATTTTTCGAGATCTGGTTTCTTAGCCCAAATATTTAATTTTTCCGAAATCCTTTCATCCAAACCCTCGTCATGAAATCTCAAGGGCACCTGATAAACTTGCGGTACGTCGATGGCCTCAATCACACAGTTTTCGGTTACATTGCAAAATAGCGCAATCTTACGTCGGATATCATGATCCAGTGGCTTTTCGGTTCGGCAAAGCAAAATATCCGGCTGAATCCCGATACTCAAAAGCTCTTTCACCGAATGCTGAGTGGGCTTGGTTTTTAACTCACCAGCCGAACGAATATAGGGAATTAAAGTTAAATGAATATTCAAAGTATTCTCGCGTCCCAAATCGGATCGCAACTGTCTAATCGCCTCCAAAAACGGAAGGCTTTCGATATCTCCTGTCGTCCCCCCTACTTCGACGATACAGACATCAACATCACGCGCGTTAAGGACAATGCGCTCTTTAATTTCGTTCGTAATATGAGGAATGACCTGAACCGTGCCCCCCAAATAATCCCCACGTCGCTCTTTGTCGATTACGGCATCGTAGATTTGACCTGAGGTGAAGTTATTACTTTTTTTGATAACGGCGTTGGTGAACCTCTCATAATGGCCCAAATCCATATCAGTTTCGGCGCCATCATCGGTAACAAAGACTTCGCCATGTTCGATAGGATTCATCGTGCCCGGATCTACGTTGATATAAGGATCCATTTTGACCATGGACACGCGAAGGCCCTTGGATTCTAAAAGAGCAGCAATCGAGCTTGCGGCGATACCCTTTCCAAGACTTGAGACAACACCACCGGTAATAAATATAAACTTAGACTTCATCATTAGACTGACAAACTATCAATTAGCTCCAATACATCCGTGGATGCCGGCTTCTTACGACCCACAATATGGGAGAAAGGCACGGCCTGCATCCGATCACAACGTATACCCGTCATGACCCGGGTTTTTGATTTCTGAAGAAGCTCTACAGCCATCGCCCCAAATCTGGAAGCAAGATTTCGGTCAAAACTCGCCGGGCTCCCGCCGCGCTGCAAATGCCCCAAAATCATGGTTCGAACATCCACGCTGATTTTGGGCGCCAGTGACTCGGCTAGCTCCAAGACATAACCAGGCTTAGCTTTTTCGGAAACAATCACGATACTTCCCGTCTTTCCGCGACGCACGCCAGCCTCAATTTTTTTGACAAGAGCCGAAAGCTTAAATCGCTCTTCAGGAACAACCGCATATTCAGCCCCGCAAGCCAGCGCGGTTTCAAGGGCGATATGCCCCGTGTTCTTACCCATCACTTCAATCAAAAACACTCGCCCATGCGAATCCGCCGTATCTCGGATCTTATCGATGCTTTGTACAGCCGTCTCAACGGCTGTATGAAAGCCAATCGAAAAATCCGTTCCTTCCAGGTCATTATCTATCGTGCAGGGCACGCCCACGACCTTGATGGAAAACTCCTTCGAAAGCTCAGCCGCTCCATTCATGCTTCCGTCACCACCAAGGACAACCAATTGATCAATGCCCAATCGCTCCAGATTTTGATAGGCGCGCCTACGCCCATCTCGCGTAAAAAATTCTTTGGATCGCGATGTTCCCAGGATCGTTCCGCCACGCTGAATAATATTGCCAACCGAACGCAGTGATAAGGGGAGCACATCGTCGGCAATCATTCCTTGAAAACCGTTTCGAATTCCGATCACTTCGGCCTTATAACGATACGCCGTCCTAACAACTGAGCGTATACAAGCATTCATTCCTGGTGCGTCGCCCCCGGAACATAAGACCCCGATTCGACCCGTGTTTTTTCTAATCTTTTCCATAACAGCTAACGCCTCTATAATATGATTAATCACGCCTGGAAATCTATTCGAGAAATCCATTACGGTGTCGAGGGGGTAATGAGCGAAAAGAAGAGATTAAAAGTTAAAAAGAAACCCGAAGACGTCGCTCAAGACCTTCGGAGCCTCGCCTATCCTAAGCACCTTCAGGAGAATCAGGTAATTCTTGAACTTCGCCAGACGGTTGAAAAGCTGAAGATTTTTGATTCTTTAGGCAAAACTCTGACTTCTTGCTTGGAACTCTCGGAGATCTTAAGACTTGTTATCTCCAAATTTGGCAGTCTTGTCGAAACCCCCCATCTGGGTCTCGTTCTTGTCGACCCAGGTTCTAGCGAGTTTTACTTTCAATATCCTCAGTCCACTTCAAGAACCAAAAAGAGCTACCTCATTGGACGAGGCATTATTGGCTCCTGCCTGGAGAGAGGGCGCTCTCGTCTTGTAGAAAACCCGCTTGAAGACGAACAATATGACGAAGAAATCGATTCCTATATTGTCGCGGGTCCAGAGAGCCTAATCTGCCTTCCTATTGTTTCGAGAGGTAGCGTCTTGGGAGTTCTTGTCTTTGTGACGACCGAAGTTGAACCACCGCTGACTCGGGAAAAACTTCTTTTGATAGAAACCTTTGCTGATTATCTCGCTATCGCTGTTGAAAATGCCACCAACTATCAAAAAGTTCAGGATCTTACGATTACGGATGACCTTACTCAGCTTTATAATTCGCGCTACCTTCCGGTGGTTCTGGAACGAGAACTCGCGCGAGCAAGACGTTATGATGAATGTCTTTCGCTCGTGTTTATTGATATAGATGATTTCAAATTGGTAAACGATAAATATGGCCATATGGCTGGCTCGCAACTTTTATCAGAATTTGGAGACTTCCTTTTTCATCAAATTCGAACAACCGATATCGGCATTCGATACGGTGGAGATGAGTTTGTTCTAGTTCTGCCCAAAACTCCCAAAAAAGATGCCATCCGAGTCGTCCAGCGAGCGATCGAAGATCTTCGCGGTCATGTCTTTTTAAAGAATAAAAACCTCAATATTCAAATTACAGCAAGTTTTGGAATATCGACCTTTCCTGAAGATGCTGGCAGCATCGATGCGTTGATCGCCGCAGCGGATCGCGCGATGTATCACGTCAAACGAACGACTAAAGACGGCCTGTATGCTGTCAATTCTGAAGAAGTCTAATCGAAATCATTAGAGTCTATAAGCAGAGAATCTCAAACACCAAATGAGCCGCTAGCAAGGAGGTGACCTGTGTGGGATCAAGTCCAGGCGCGACTTCGACCATATCAGCAGCCACGAGCTGGATTCCCTTAAACACTCTTAAAGCCGAAATAATTTCTGCCGTCGTGAAGCCTCCGATCGCGGGCGTTCCCGTGCCAGGCGCAAAAACGGGATCCATACAATCGATGTCAAAGGTCAAATAAACAGGATCATTTCCAATTTTTTTCTTAAAGGCCCTAAGAAGATCCAAGCCCTTCTCGCGAAAATCTTCGATACAAATATATTCAAGACCTTGATCTCGTCCCCAGTCCAATTCTGTCGCGCTATTCACGGGACCACGAATACCTATCGAAACTGATTTCTTTGGATCCAGCCATCCCTCTTCCACGCCTCGCCGAATCGGCGAAGCATGGGTATAGGCGTTATCCCATAAGCGATCCACCGTATCCGTATGAGCATCAAAGTGAATGCAGGCCAGCTTTTTGCCTAAGGCCTTTGATGTCGCTCGCATATTTCCCACACTAATACTGTGGTCTCCTCCAATGGCAAAGGTCTTCGCATCTTGCGCCCGCCAGGCGCTCGAAAACTCTTCATGTAAGCTAAGATTTTTTTCTAAATCATAAGGCGCTACGGGGGCATCTCCTCCATCAACTATAGAAAAACGCTCGCGAAGATCTTCTTTATAGAACAAATGATAGGGTTTGATATAAGCCGACTGCTCTCGAATGGATCGACATCCAAATCTTGCTCCTGGCCGATAGCTAGTTCCAAAATCAAACGGAACGCCATACAAAACCCAATCTACTTTTCTAGGCTGCGGAGAGAGCGGAAATCTAAAAAAACTGCAGACCCCCGAGTAACGAGGAAATTGTCTGGCGTCAGGAATTTCGGTTTTAAAACTCATAGTAAGAAGCTAGCAGATTGCGAATAACAATCAAATCAAGGACTGCTCTGCCTACTAGCTCAACGCAAGAAACTTTGAACATCCGAAAAGCAAATGCGCAGCATTAGTAAGGGACTGTATCATTGATACAGTCCGTCCAGCTTCCCGGGGACAACGCCAAATGGTGACGGAAAAAACGTAGTTATTCGTGCAAACGGGGGAATGAATTCTGATTAATCTCAAGGTATCAAAAAAAATTAAATAGAAGCCACAGCGTGACAGGAGGCTTTGGATGAGACGGTCTTTGGTTCTAGCTTTGGCTCCTCTACCCGACAGCGCGCAAAGGCCTTAGGACAACGTGGATTAAAACTACAACCCCGAGGCAAATTGATTGGCGAAGGAATTTCACCCGTTAGCAACATCCGCCTTCTTTCTCGCTCACGTTTGGGATCTGGAATCGGAACCGCCGAAAGTAAGGCCTGGGTATAGGGATGTTGCGGCTCATCGTAAACCGTCGACGTGTCTCCGATTTCTACGATTTTACCCAAATACATGACAGCCACGCGATGACTTAGAGTCTTAACAACCGACAAATCATGAGCAATAAATAAATATGACAATTCAAATTGCTTTTGCAAATCCTGCAACAAATTAATGATCTGCGCCTGAATCGAAACATCCAATGCGGAAACCGGCTCATCCAAGACAACGATTTTTGGTTCGACAGCCAAAGCTCTGGCAATATTAATTCTCTGTCGCTGTCCCCCACTAAACTCATGAGGATAGCGGAACAAAAACTTAGGATTCAAATTCACAACTTCCATCAGATATTGAATGCGGTCCAATCGCTGCTTGCTGGTAAATGAAGTCAAAGATTTAAGCGGCTCGGACAAAACCTCCGCGATCGTCATACGAGGATTTAGCGAACTAAAAGGGTTTTGAAAAACCATCTGAATCTGCTGACGGACTTTGTTGAGCTGAACTCCCGTAAGGCCCATCAGCTCTTGACCACCAAGCTTTATAGACCCCCCACTTGCCTCAATGAGCTGCATAATAGCTCTTGCGGTCGTACTCTTTCCACAACCGCTCTCACCCACCAAGCCCAAGGTTTCCCCTGGCTTCAAATCAAAACTCACGCCATCCACAGCTTTTACGAATCGCGTTTCTTTGGAGAATAAACCTCCACGACTAACCGGAAAATGAACTTTGAGATCCTTTACCTCAAGCATTCTTTTCCCCTTCTACGGGATGATAACATTCAAACCAATGAGAGCCATCTTCATTGGATTGGGTAACAGGCGGTCGATGCGTTCGACAATCCTCCTGAACAAAATCACAACGATCAGCAAACGCACAAAAGTCGCCGACCCGAGTCAAGTCTGGAGGAGCACCCGGGATCGGATCGAGTCGATCCCCCGGCTTAACCGTAAGACTCGGAATGGAATATAAAAGGCCTTTTGTATAGGGATGCCGTGTTCGATAAAATATATCATCCGAACTTCCACGTTCGGCAAGTCGACCTCCATACATTACTTGCACACGATCACAGAGTCCCGCTACGACCCCCATATCGTGCGTAATCAAAATAATCGATGTCCCGTGATCTTTGTTAATTTGCTTTAGCAAATCCAAAATCTGCGCCTGAATGGTTACGTCAAGAGCCGTCGTTGGCTCATCCGCAATAAGAATCTTCGGCTGCAACAGCAAACTCATAGCGATCATAATTCGCTGCTTAAGGCCCCCCGATAGTTGATGAGGATAAGAATTGAATCGAAGTTCCGGATCCGGAATCCCCAACTGCTCCAAAACTTCAAGACACCGTCGTCTGGCCTCGGCTGGAGTTTTCTTGGAGTGAAACTCCATCACCTCCATCAATTGAGTCGAAATTTTGAGATAGGGATTCAAACACGTGAAGGGATCCTGAAAAATCATGGAAATCTCATGTCCTCGAATCTTTCGCATCTCAGCGTTGGAATATTTGAGAAGATCATTATCTCCAAAGAGAATCTTGCCCGACCGAATCTTGGCGGGCGGTATGGGCAGTAACCCCATAAGAGTCAAACAACTTACAGATTTTCCGCTACCACTCTCTCCTACAATTCCTAAGACTTCTCCTGCCTCCAACTCAAAATTTAAACGGTCAACAGCCCGAACAATCCCCTCATCGGTATGAAATTCCACGACCAAATCTGAAACTTTCAGAATCGCCATGGGTTTATTGTTTTCCTTTCAATCGAGGATCCAAGGCATCGCGCAGTCCATCGCCAAGAAAGTTGAGACTAAAAAGTGTAAGCGTCAGGGCCAAACCAGGAATGATAACCATATAGGGATACATCAGTACGACACTCCGCGCATCCGCAACCATCGAGCCCCATGACGACATGGGAGCTTGCACGCCAAGGCCAATAAAACTCAGAAAAGATTCTTCCAGCATCACCCGCGGAACTAACAGTGAAAAGTAAACAATAATGGGACCCAAAGTATTGGGGATTAAATGTTTTACAATAATTCCCCAATGACCCGTTCCTGAAGCATAGGCCGCCTCAACAAATTCCAAATTTTTTAAGGTAATCACCTGGCCCCGGACAATTCGAGCCGTGGTCAGCCACGACACGGCACCAATGGCCACAAACAATAATACAAAATGACGACCCGCCATCGCCATCAATAAAATGACAAAGAACATATAAGGCATGCTGTAAAGTAGATCCACAAAGCGCATCATAATATTATCCAGGCGGCCCCCTACGTATCCAGCAATCGAGCCAAAAAGAACACCAATCAACAAACTCACGAGTCCAGCCAAAAAGCCTACCGCCAAAGAGACTCGAGCTCCAAAAAGAAGCCTCGTTAACATATCGCGTCCCAAATCATCAGTGCCAAACCAATGCCTCGAATTCCAGAAAACGCCGCCCATCCAAACGTAATCATCCTTCACAAGCGGAAGACCGTAATCCATTTCGAAGCTGTCGATATTGCGAACGATGGGAGGGTTATTCACTCGATCCAAATCTTGAAATTCGTAGGAGAAAGGCGAAATAATTGGACCCATAACAGCTGCCATCAGCATACAAACAAAGAAAAGAAATCCAGCAACGGCAGCCTTATTTTTGATAAGGCGCTTAAAGGCATCCTTCCAAAGCGAATTCCCTTTTTGAAAATCCTGCGGCTTATTCATACTTCACTCGAGGATCCAAAAATCCATAAACAAGATCGACGACCATATTAAAAACCAAAATGAGCAAAGCAAAAACAATTACACATCCCAAAGCTAGCGTATAATCCCTATTCGTCGCTGACTCGATTAAGAGCTTCCCAATTCCAGGAATCAAAAAAATCTCTTCGACAACAATACTTCCCGTTAGAATGCCGGCCGAAGCAGGGCCCAAATAAGAGACCAAAGGCAGTAAACCTCCACGCAAACTATGTCGAAGCAAAATCACATGCTTAGGCAATCCCTTAGCCTTTGCCGTTCTTATAAAATCCTGCCCCAAAATTTCAAGCATACCGCCTCGGGTAAGTCTCGATATGGAGGCGGCATAGACAAATCCCAAAGTGATGCAAGGAAGAACATAGCCCTGCCAGCTTTCGACCCCTGCGACCGGCAACCAATTAAGACTTAATCCAAAGATGATCATCAAAATATAGGCCATCACAAAATCGGGCACCGAAACACCCACCATGGCCATCCCCATGGGCGCATAATCCAAAAACTTGTTGTGATTTAAGGACGCCGTCAGTCCCGCCGTTATTCCCAGGAGCAGCGCAAACACCATCGCTCCAAATCCTAACGTCATGCTGTAACGAACTTTGGTTGCGATAAGCTCGTTAACAGATCGATCTGCGTAGCGAGTGGAAGGTCCCAGATCGAATTCGAAGACCACCCGCTTCATATACAGCCAATACTGCGTATAAATCGGCTTATCGAGATCATATTTTTCCTCAAGCTTCTTCAGAACTTCAGGAGGAAAGGCACGTTCTCGAGAAAAAGGTCCGCCCGGTGCGAGCTTCACCATAAAAAACGAGAGCGTAAGTATCACAAAAAATGTGACAATCGAGCCCAATATTCTTCTGATAATAAATCGTCCCAGACTAAATCCTCTTTCTGGTTTTTAAGAATAGTAGGCCCTTTGACTTAAAACAAGCTTCAGTCAGTCAAAAGGCCTTTTTTTATCGATTTCCTACTTATTAGATTTATTGAAATACATCACGTAGGCACGGTCTACAAGATTGGGGGTAAAACCCAAAACTTCAGGCCGTACAAAACCAAAGTTTGTATAATAAAACATTGGCAATATTGGAAGATCTTCCAATAGTAGTTTTTCCGTAGTCTCCAGAATTTTCAAACGCTTGTCGTGATCAACCTCACCACTCGAACGCTCAAACAACTTGTCATAGTTTGGCGACGCATAGCCGGTATGATTATTCCCAGACGAACTAGTAAAAAGCTCCAAAAAAGTAGCGGGATCGGGGTAATCCCCCATCCATCCACTTCTCGAAATATCAAAATCCATCTGCCTTTGAGCAGCCAAATAGACCTTCCACTCTTGATTGAATGGCTCAGCGGTAATGCCTAGATTTTTCGACCACATTTCCTGAATGGCTTGAGCAATCCTTTTATGAAGCTCTTTCGTATCGTACTGAAGCCGGAGCGTCCGCAGGGATTTAAGCCCTTTTTCCTTCATATAGGCCGCTAATAAGGTCTTTGCCTTCTTAAGATCCTCAGGAAAGTTGCCAGAGACCACCCCTTTTGGAGAAACATAATCACCCGTTTTTGGAGGGACCAAACTTATGGCGGGAATCTCGCCACCACGAGTTACCTTCTCTACAAGAGCATTTCGATCGATGGCCAGAGCAAGAGCCTGTCGAACTCGAGCATCATTAAGAGGCTCTCGAGTCGTATTAAATCGATAGAAATAAGTGATAAAAGCCGGCTCAACCCGGAAATTTGGATCCTTTTTCAAAGCTGGGACCAAAGCATTCGGCGCTCCATTATGACCAGTCCAGTCTAACCGCCCTTGACGAAACATATTCACAGCCGTTTGCTTATCATTTAAGGGTAGCGCCACAACCTGTTCGATATTTACCTCAGCCGCATTCCAATACTGAGGATTTTTCTTCAGTACAATGTTCTGCTGAACTGACCATTCTTTAAGAGTATATGGCCCGTTCGAAACCATATTTTCGGGACGTGTCCATTGGTCACCAAATTTTTCAACATTTTCCTTTTTCGCAGGAAACATTACAGATTCAGCCGTCAAATGCAAAAAAAACGGAACAGGCTTATTCAGGCGAACTTCCAAACTTCTCTCATCCAAAGCCTTAACACCAACTTTAGCCGCATTTTCCGGAGTAGGGTTCTTAGAATATTCAGCGGCACCAACAATATTGTCGGTCAACCAATAAGAGTAGGGTCCCATCGTATCGGCTCGCATAGCTCTCAACCAAGACCATTCAAAATCCTTGGCCGTCAAAGGACTGCCGTCCGACCACTTCAATCCCTTTCGGAGTTTGAAAACATAGAGCTTTCCCCCATCCTTAGGCTGTGGAATGTTTTCGGCCTGTCCGGGCATTAAGCTAACCCAGTCTTGGCCATGGCGCATAAGACCTTCAAAAATCTGAACCACTATATTATTGTCGGGAACGCCAGTAACTTTATGAGGATCCAGAGTCTCGGGCTCGTTTTCGTTGCCAAAAACAAATTCATGGGGCTTGGTCTGCGCCTTTTCTAGGGCCGCAATATTTGAATGAAAGCTAAGAGCAAAGGCCAATTCTAATAACATAAATAGGTCTCCTTAATGAATGAGACCGCTTTATCGCAATATTTTAGAGGATTGGCAACTATTCAGGTCGAGCTTCCATGCGGTCAGCCATTTGATTGAGCATGAGCGCCACATCCTGGAATTCGTCGTCTGACCGAAGTTTAACTCTTGCTTCGTTAAACTGTCCTGCGCCCATGCTTTCGATGCTTCGCTTGATCGCAAACATCGGGCCCACGATACGGTGAGAAAGGAAATTAGCCATTACGAATACAAACACAGAAAACAAAGCCACAACGATAACCACGCTCAAAAGCAAAGAGGTCATCTGTTTTTCGACAAGGAGATACAGGCTATGCTGCTTGAGAACGCCTGCATTAGTCAAAGTATTGAGAACCTGCTCAGAGTGGAACCAAAAGGTTCCGATCAATACGGTACTCACCAATAAGACGATTGAAATCAACAAAATCGCGTAACGTCTTTGAAAGCTTGGATCAATCCAGCGTAAACTACGTCTTTCATTGGACATTTCAGCAGTCATACTAATCCTATCCGTAATATCAGAGTTCATTTGTTGATACCCCCCGCACTCTAAAGAGCTTGATATCAAAATTCTAACCTAACAGCCTGCGCTGGCAAGGAAACTGTTAAGTAAAATTTGAGATTCATCCTGCGACGCGTTAGGTGATAGTCTCGAAAACAATGTCATCAAAGCAACGCGCTCAAATTAAAGCGATTAGAAACTATTTTCCTCAAAAAAAATTGACCAATAAACAACTCGAAAAGATGGTCGACACCACTGACAGCTGGATTAGGGAACGAACAGGCATTCGGGAACGACGCCTGGCAGAAACCCACGAAACGCCTTCCTTTATGGGCGCTGAAGCTGCCAAAGAACTCTTAAACGACTTGTCGATCGACCCTATGAGTATTGACTGCATTGTTGTTGCCACGATTACGGGTGATTACAGCTTTCCTGCTTCAGCGGCTCTAATCCAGCGAATCATCGGAGCAAAAAAGGCTTGGGGTTTCGATATTTCTGCAGCCTGCAGTGGCTACCTTTACGGTTTGGAGACAACACGAGCTTTCGTGGAGTCTGGTCTTTATAAGAATATACTTTTTATTGCAGCGGAAAAAATGAGTTCGATTTTGGATTATACAGATCGGAGCACATGTATTTTATTTGGAGACGCTGGGAGCGCTAGTTTTATTTGCCAAGCAGACTCTGATGAGAATTCGGTTATTATTGATTCACTTCTTAAAATGGATGGAACGGGAGTGGAAGCCCTTTACTCGCCAGTCGGCGGATCTTTAAAACCTCTTACCGAAGAGACGATCAAAGCCAAAGAGCATTACGCAAAACAAGATGGACGAACCGTTTACAAGCGAGCCGTAGTTGATATGGCGGAAATTTCTTTGGAGGTGCTCAAACGAAATTCTCTGAAGGCTTCCGATTTGAAACTGTTTGTACCTCACCAAGCAAACTTGCGAATTATTGAATCGGCAGCTGATAGACTCGGCCTTCCTATGGATAAAGTTGCCTTGAATATTGAGATGCATGGCAATACGACAGCCGCGACAATACCAACCGCCCTTCGTCAGGCCGAACTTGAAGGAAAAGTGGCCAAAGGGGATCTCGTTTTACTTGCAAGTTTCGGAGCGGGCTTTACTTGGGGCGCAACTCTCTTGAAATATTGACTATACGATTTTTTGACCGGATGTATCTTCGAAATTCGTTCCCTGAAGATTGGCACCACGGAAATCCGTATATTCAAAATATGCCTTCTTTAAGTTGGCATTCTTAAGATTCGCATTGCGAAAACTTGTGTAGCTAAGATTGCATCCTCGCAAATCAGCTCCCTCTAAATCCGCGCTCTCCAAATTGGCACAAGCTAAATTGCTATTTTGAAGTTTGCTGCCACTCATATTGGCGCCTACTAAAAATGCACTTCGTAAATTTGATTCTCGCAAGTCCAATCCGTTCAGACTGACGTTAGGAGTAATCTCTCCGTTTCGAACCATCTCTTCAAACTTGTCTTTGTTTAGTTCCGCCATTTCCAAAGTTCTCCTTCTTCCAAATAATCTCTGCTACCTTCTAGCACAAAAATAAAATTCGAAAAGCCCCCTATGGTTCAGACCTATATGTCTGCCGCCGTTCGATCATAAGCTTCCGCTTTTGAGCCAAATGACTTGTAGGCTGATCCCCAGCCCAGGTCTCAATAAAGTCAGCCGCTTCGCTCCAACGCTCGGAAGCCATAAGTGCCTGCGCATGAAGATCCCTCATTTGTTCTTGTCGATCTGGCGAAAGCCTCAAGGCTAAGCCTCGATCGGAGTACTCCAAAGCCGAATCAAAATCTTTCCGCAGCAGGCTCTCAACGGCATTTTGGGCCAAAGCTCGCGCATTTACGGGGTCCCGAACGGCGGCCAAGCGCAAATAGCTTTCAGCCTCAGCCAAATGTCCATCCCGCTTCAATAAACGGGCATACATGCTCAATATATTTCCATTGTTTGGATTCTTTTCAACCAATTGTTCCACTTTCTTAAGGGCTTCGTCTTGGCCGCCAATTGAACTAAGACCTGCCAAAGCATTCCAATTTCCAGGCTCTTTTATCAGGACAATATCCAACTCTTCCAGCGCTTCAACTCGTTTGCCCTGAATTCCAAGAACCTCGGCAAGGCTCGTTCGTAAGCGGTTATTGTTAGGATATTTAGCAACCAAAGTTTTTAGAAACGTTTCGGAAGCAGAATAGTTTTCCCGCTCTATCAAGAAATCAGCCATGATAGCCTGAAACTCATCGGTATCCGGATTGGAAAGTAGTTCTTTAGAGAGCAAATCCTGAAGCTGATCTTCCTGGCCCAGTTCATATAATTCCATCGCTCGCTTAATTAAATTGGCCTGACGATCCCCATTCTGTTTCGTGTTCTTTTCGTCATTGAGCACTTCATTGGAAGAAAAACTAAATTTCTTGGGTTGCTGCGCCGCCCAACGCGCAAAGAAAATTCCGGCGAGCACAAAACCACCGACAATCAGTATTCCAAATCCAAAGGATCGCCTCATCATCTTCGAAACCTCATCTAGCACATTCGGAGAGCATTTCTACTCCCCTGCTAAGTATTCGATAAGACAGCTCTAGTTATCAAGAGAAGCTTCAGGCAAAACGGCTAATTGCACTATAATAGAGCATGGACCCTATAGGCCTCTTAATGCTGATTTTAAACCTTCAGACGCCACCCCCGGCAGCTCTATGTGAGGAGATTCGGAAAAGCCTTCAAACCTGCGAAGAAGCTTCTTGGCTAAAGCCCGAAGAGCGACCACCCCTCTTAGACTCCCAAAGCGAAGAAGTAACAACAAGGCCAAGCCTTCCCGAATCAACGCGACTTCTTCAAATTAAGATTCTTCCGCAGCCTGCTCGAAAAATTTATCAATCTGGACTCGACCTTATAGGCGATGAAGATTGGGATGCCGCATTGCTCCATATGGAAGCCCTTGTTCGACAACATCCAAAATCCAATCTTGCTGATAACGCTGTCTTTTGGATGGCAAAACTATATGAACATAAGAAAGAAAAAGTACTTGCCGTCGCGGAATATCACCGACTTATTGAGAATTATCCGAAAAGTGAAAAATTCAGCAGGGCATCGAAGCGACTGAAGGAATTAGAAAGTTTCCAAAATCACTAAGATCAACGATAATTTAGGGAGTAGCTAATCGGCGCGACGAATTAAGGGGAGCGAAATCCATGAAACTTACATTTTTAAGAATTTTCTCATTGTTGATGTTTGTGGCGGCCTTAAATGCATTGAAGGCACAAAACTCCTTGGAAAAACTTGATGGTTTAAATAAAACTCCGTACCTCGATCTCGAATACATCATCGCCAACAAGATGGAATCCGTTGGAATCATCGCCGCGTCCTGGCAACCCTCCACCTATCTTACAAGTGAAGATGTGGTTTACTTAGAGATGGAAATGCCTGTATCGGTTGGCGATCAATTTACGGTGTATCGCGATGTGGGAGATATCAAACAATTGGGGACATTTTTTGGAAGTGCTGGACGCCGAATTCAGTTTTTAGGCGATGTCCGAGTGACTAAAGTTTCGGATATTGTTGAGGCCCGCATTTACAATGCCATTGACGATATTAATACGGGCAATAAGCTCATGCCGTATTTTTCACGACGCATAGAGATCAGTCCCCGAATTCCTACGAATGATATTCGTGGAAAGATCTTAGGACCAGCTGAACCAAAAGAAATCGCCGGTTCTTACCTTTTCGTTTTTCTTGATAAAGGCTCGAATGACGGCCTACGAATGAATGATAAACTTTTTGTTTACAAAAAGGGACACGGATCCAAAGCCATAAAATCTCACCTTCCGGATGTGAATATTGCTGAGCTCATGGTTGTTGCCGTAACAGAAACTCACGCGACTGCTTATGTACTAAATTCCGTCGAAGGATTTGAGGCTGGCGCAAATTTCAAGACTGCCCTTCCTGAAATTAAATATCTGGACCCCGGCCTTCCAACAGCAGATCAGACGGATTCGTCAGCGAAAGCGCTCCCGAATCAATAAGCCTCTGACTACCCATAAAATTTTCATCATTAGCCAAGGGCCTAAGTACAAAAATATTCTTTCCCATTTCAAGAGCGGCTCGCGCCGTAGAAAGAGATCCACTTTTTTCGTGCGCTTGGGCCAAAAACAAATCCTGCCCGAGAGCGGCGATCAATCGATTGCGCTCTGGAAACTGATAAGGCATCGCTTTAACATGAGGTGGATACTCGCTAATCAAGGCTCCTCCCCCTTCCAGTAGCCGACGAAACAGATCCAAATTTCTCTGAGGGTAGAGTTCATTTAGACCACTCCCAAGGACGGCTATGGTATAGGCACCAAAATCAAGCGCCGCACGATGCGCTTCAGCATCGATACCATAGGCCCCACCGCTCACGACAGAATAACCCGCTTGGGTCCAACGCCGAACACAGGAGCGAGTCATGCGCAGGCTGTAGGGATTTGGCTTTCGTGAGCCCACAACACTAACAAAATCTCGGATCTGCCAATTCCCTCTCACATAAAGGCCTAGAGGCGGCTGAGGAAGTTGCATAAAAATCGGTGGGTAATCCTTATCCAGCATGCTTACAAATTGAAACTCCGGATGAAGCTGAATTTTTCTAAAAAAATTCCAGTCTTTTAGAATCGCTTGCAGTTTCTCCAGAGGACTCGAGAAGAATACCGATTCCCTTTCAAGAGCATTCCAAAGCCGAAAGAATTTAGCTCGTTCAAAAAAGCTGATCGATAAAACTTTCTCACGGTCTTCCATAAACACTTGAGTTAAGAGAGAAAATCGGGGGGATTCAAGCAAAAACAAGGCCTCGACGCTTCCTGCACGATTTTGTTCTTTTTGAAATTCGTCTTGGATTTCTTTAGCAAACGAGTAAACATAAGCCGTGCCAGAATCGAAAAGCAGAAGGCTCTTTTCCAACATTCAGTACGCGCTTTGGGCCTGCATTAGCAGCTTCTACAATGCTTTTGTTATTACCTATATTGTCTTGCTGCTCGCCTTTAATTCGCTTTGGCGAATAGGTGCCAAGCCGAAAAAATTTAGAAAAATTTTGCCTGGAAAGCGTCTCAAAGTTGGGATCGTCAGTGAATATTATTATCCCCATTTGGGAGGTCTAAGTGGCGATGTTCATTATGCGGCTGTCGAATTCGCTAAGAAAGGCTATGACGTCAAGCTCATCACAACCCGCGTACAAGAACCTCACAATATTCGATTTTCCGAATTTGGATTTGAAATTATCCGACTTGGTCGCTCGGTTCCTATTATTGCCAATGGAAGCTTAGCCAAAGTCTCTTTTGCCTGGGACCTGGGAAGGCGAATCCGAAAGGTAATGCGAGAGCAAGAGTTTGATGTGATTCATATCCATTGCCCGCTCACTCCAGTTTTGCCACTAATGATTCATCGCTACGCCGACTGCCCCGTAATTGGGCATGTGCATACCTTTCTTAAGTCTAAACCGCTTTACTATACTTGGTTCGAAAAACATTTGAGCCGGTTTATGAATGATATGGAGGGACGAATAGCCGTCTCCCAAGTATGCGCCAAACCTTTTTCAGACTGGTTTCACTGCGATTTTAAAGTTCTTCCCAATGGCGTGCCCATCGATGAATTTAAAGAAGATATTCCGCGAATCCCTCAGTTTGATGATGGGAAAATTAATTTATTTTTTATCGGTCGAATGGAACCACGAAACGGAATTTCAGTTCTGATCGATGCGTTCCGTCTCATTCGTCAAGAGGAGCCCAATACTCGATTAATTATGGCAGGGGCTGGTCCTTTAAAATCATATTTTGAAAATACCATTGAAGAAGAGCTCGCACCTCATATTCACTTCGTCGGCCCTATCTTAGAAGAAAAACCCCAATATTTTGCGACGGCGGATATCAACGTCTGCCCTACAACGCCGATATCGGCTTTGGGCGTAACACTTCTTGAGAGCATGGCGTCTGGCAAACCGACTGTCTGCTCTGATATGCCCGCGTATCGTGAGACCGTCGATGGCGGAAAGGACGTTCTTATGGCAGATCCCTTTAAGCCCGAAGATTTCGCCCAGCAGATTCTTCGCATTATTCGCGAGCCAGGCCTTGGCCAAATGATTGCCAAACGCGCTAGGCGAAAGATGGAGCAATATTACAGCTGGGCCTATATCATCGATCAGGTTGATCAATACACTAATGAGATCTTGGCGGATCTGCATGAGTGGCCTAAAAAGGACATTAGAAAGCTGTCTTAGGGGCTTTCAGTTAATGCTATGAGCTTTAAGAAATTCAATGGCAAAGCCCGAGCTTGGACGTTTTTGTTCGGCTTTGGTATTAGTGGCCTCTGTCTTTACCTAGCTTTTAGAAAAGTTGATTGGCCTATCTTAGGAAGTCAGCTTTTTAGCATTGATCCGCGAGCCATTTTCTTTGCACTTGTCTTAGCCAATCTGCATAATTTTCTTCTGGCGGCTCGCTGGTACAGCCTGATTAAGAAGTTTGGAAATATTAACTATTGGAATGCCTTTTGGAGTCTGCGAATTTCGTTTTTCTTTAATGCCAGTCTCCCTGCTAGACTGGGAGAGCCCTTTAGAATTTTTTATTTGAAGCGTTTTTGCAATTTGTCAGCGGGCCGTGCCTTAGGGGCTATGGGCGCCGATCGATTCTTGGATTTTATTACCCTTGTTATTCTGCTTTACATCTCAGCGCTTGTTCTCGGAATGCGTGGAAGCCTCCCACCGACCAAGACGATTATTTTAGCGACAGTTCTTTCGAGTATTTTAATTTTTGTGGCCGCCAAACTGCCCAAACAATCCAAATGGTCCCTGGTTGACCGGATTTTGAAGTTTAAAATTCGAATCTTCGAAGGCATGAAGAGCCTTTTAAGTTGGAAAGTTCTCTATATAGGAATTCCTATCAGTCTACTGGGCTGGTGCATCGAAGCGATTTCTATTGTTGGCTTTACCTACGGGATGGGAGAGTCGATCAGTATTTTCAAAGCGTTTATTGTGTTAGCCGCAATTACTTTGGCCATTTCCATTCCCTCCAGCCCAGGTCATATTGGAACTTTTCAAATCGCTGCCATTGCTGTCTTAAAATATTTTGGCCTGAGCACGGAAGCCGCCGCTACCGTGGCGATTCTGTATCATATGTCGCAATTAGTCCCGACGCTATTAATTGGTGCCTTTGGTTATCACTTCCAGTTCTCTCGAAAGAAAACCTACCGTCAGCACTTGAACGAAAAAAAAGCTTTTCGCTCCGAGCATCGTTCCCAGCAAGTCGATCTTAATTCCTACACCGCGGCATCTCTCCAAGACTCACAAATTCCAAGCCGCGAGCTTTCAAGCCTTTGATGATTTTTTCTAAAGCTAAATAAGTTTGTTCGCGATCCGGATTCTCTTTGTCACCATCGCCATCATGCAAAAGCAAAATCTCACCCGGTTTTAGTTTCAATGAGCGCTCAACAATCACATCCACACCCGGCCGACGGCTATCCCAGACCCCCCGTCCCCAAGCGCAGATTGTCCAGCCACGTCTTCGCGCCTCCCATTCGCAAAATGGATTTTTAAAACCATGAGGAAAACGAATCAAAGGATCTGGCTTAAGCTGTAAGGACGCCATCACTTTTGTAAGTTCGTCATATTCTTTTCGAATCTGAGACAGCCAACGCCAGCGAAGCTTCTGATGGCGATAAGCATGATGACCAAGGCAGTGGCCTTCAGACAAAATCCGCCGAGTAATCTCGGGATATCTCTCGATATTTTTTCCTAAAACAAAAAAGCTGGCCTTAATATCTTCGGTCTTCAAAACATCCAAAATTTTTGCCGTCCAAAGACTTGGTCCATCGTCAAAAGTTACGGCAACTTTGTTAGGCCCCAAGCTGCGAACATTCGTTATGGATTTAGCAAACAGATTCCAAGATGGAAGAATCGTATAGAGATAGTAGAGCCCGAAAATACTGCCCAGCAGCCCCAGCCACAAGTGAATCCCATACAAAACAATCAAGATACCAACCGAAAGCAAAGTGATCGCTAAAATCTTAAGTTTTACAGTTCGAGGCATGAGAGCTTTCGAAGTTATCGCAGCCTTCCGATCCCGGCTATCTCAGAAAGATATGTCGACATAATATTATATTTGTTGAATAATATCAATAACTTGATGAGCCCTGGGCCGGCTCGACTCTTTATGCTAAAAGACTTCTCACAATGAAATCGAAAGTTCTTTTTTATGGGGTACTGAGTTTATTTATTGGAGGCAGTCTTTATATTGGCTATCTCCTCATCGCTCCTTCTTCCGAGTCAACGAGTCCAAAAAAGCCTCTTTCTACCGCATCAGAGAAAAATGACACCCAGGAGTCTGCGGATCTCAAGGATTCACGAAAAAATAAATTCAGAAGTTTGGATTCTAAAAAAGTCGCCAAATCCATATGGACCGACAATCGTCTTCAAGATCTTCAGATTCAAAGTTTGCTCAAGCGAACGCCAGAACAAATGCGCGAAGTTCAGAGAAATATGACAGAGCTTATGCAACTCTATCAAAATTTTGACAATGCGGCGCTAAAAGCAAAACTCGCTGATCTTATTAAAGCTCACCCCGATGTGCCCGAATATGAAGCCCTGGCCGGCGACTTGGCTTATGACCTTGGTGAATTTGATGAAGCGCAAAAACATCTCGAGCGCGTAACGGAACTCCTTCCCTCAAATTTTGTAGCTAGAACTATGCTTGGGGAAGTTTATGCCATTAATGGTGATAGCGATGCGGCGAACCAGCAGTTTGACACAATCTTAGATTCAGATCCTGGTTATCAAGACGCGCTTTACGGCAAGATTGTGGTCGCTGATATGGCAGGCGATACTCAAGAGGCAATCAAGGATATTGAAGTGCGCGCAAAAGCTAATCCCAATAATGGCAATGTTCAGGCCGCCTATGCCGAAACTCTTCAAGCGCAAATGAAATATGCCGAAGCCCGGAAGACGATAGACGATGGCTTGCGAAAAGACCCCGGCAATCCATCTCTTTATCGTGTGGCTTCAAAAATGGAAATGACCGCGGGCAACTATGCTAAAGCCAGGGAAATGGCCGAAAAGTGGATGATTAATGAAAACAATCCACAAATGCGAAATGCTAGTCGTGATATGCAGCTTCAAACCCTACTTGGCGAAAATCGCTGGGACGACGCTCGAACTTTTGTTCAAAAATGGGTGCGAGAAGAACCCGAAAACGAACTGGCCAAAATACGTGCTGATATGCTGACAGGCATGGAAGAACATTCGGAATAAACAACTAAAATTTACGGCATCCCCGGAAATACTCGAGATGGCTCATCCATTAAGATCTTAAAATATTCCTGCATATCTCGTTCATACTGAGCTCGATTCTGTTCGATTTCGAAATCTTTTCGAATGCTATACTCTAGAAGCTGACGCGCTCTGCCGACGTCCACGGTTTCCAAGCTTGAGCCACTCACGACAGTTTCATAGAGTTTTTGATAATCTTTAAACCTCTCCGTTGCCTCCGCCAATCGAGATTCAATTTCCTCCCGAGCCCGCTCATCCCCCCACGAGTTTTCTTCTTGCAACTTTCTCACTTCCTCTTGAATTCGAATAGTCGCTCGATCCGGATGATTGTCTGCCATAATCCTCTTGTATTTAGCTTCAAGATTCTCTGTCGAAATCACATCCAAACGTTCTTCCAGTGTCTTATTTAGCCATTCTGGGGCTTTCGGTTTGATTTCAAAAAATTCATACAATGGATCGTTTTCAATATAGCGCAAGGGCTCGACATCAAGATAGCGGCCGTAAAAATTCAAGAGTTGATCATAAGCCAATCGGGACTCCTTTAGAGACTCAAGGGTGATTTCTCTCTGGCGAACGCTTGGTCCTCTCTTCCGCTCCAACAGTCGACCCACAAATGAAGTATGAGCATCCCCTTCATGGAGAACGTCCCGTCGGTATCGCAAAATCTGCAATTCCAGGTTTGATCGTAACGTTTGCAACTTCTGCGCCTCGGTCAATCCCTCCCACCGTCTAATTTCGTTGGAATGAGCCTTATCCGAGCGGCGAATTTGAGTGTCGGCTTCGCGAACCCCTTGAGTATAAACATCAAGTTGCGCTAGAGATGGCTCCATTCCAAGCCGCTCCAACAGATCCATTCTGCTTGCTTGATACTCTCCATAAGCCTTGGGACTCGAACGTAAATCTTTTACAACTTCCATGACCCGACCCATTCCATCACTATAAAGAATCTGTCGACCGGCAAAATCATCTTGATAGCGCTGATCGTAATCTTGAATGTTTCGAAGATCCTTGGGAATGCCCGCTTCTTCAACGCCCGCCAAACCCTTGAAAGTCACCAAATAGACCTCTCCACGAGTATAGACCGGAGCTCCTTCCCCTGCAGCGAGGGCGTAGCGACCAGGCACCCAAACCTCCTCAAGTCCATTTGCTAGAACCCGATGGAACACCCCTGATTCGGGATTGATCCAATAGGCCCGCCCTCCGTTGGCGAGGCGAACACTTTGGCCAGTTCCATCTACGACTGTCTCCGTCGGAATTCGATAAGTATAGCTGTGTTGCCGAACGCCTCCTTGAATCATACGATCCATTCGAGATTTAAGGCCTTGAACTTCTAGGGGCTCATCTGACTTGAAGACGATCTCTACACTACCATCTTCGTTGATTCTTTCCTGAGTGCTTGAGCTTAGTTCAGATCCGTTCTTTTCAATTTTTTGTTTATACCAATCTCGAACCGTCACGGTTTGCAGGCGAACGCCTTCGTCGGTTCTTATAGATCGAAGTACTCGTGTTTCGGCGATCGCCGGTCGGGCTCCAGTATTGACAAATGGCAACCCGCTTCCTTCAAGTTCCATAACACGAACCCCCATCCGATTGAGAATCTGGCCAAGGTGTTCACTCGTAAGATCCGATAAGCCTGTAAATTCAGCCGTGCCCTGCGTCGATGTGTCGGCGAAGCGAATGTTATAAAAGCCGGACTTCGTTTTCTCTATCGTCAAATAGCTGCCGTCTGGCTTAGAAATAATGGTCGATCCATCATCTTGAACCTGTAGCTCCGATCGATTGCTACCTTGACGTTCATAACTAAATCGAAGGCCAAGTATATTATTTTCGGTCGCTGTCCTTTCGAGTGAATCGGTCTGTCGGATTTCAAGACCTATAATGGGTCGGTCCCCAGCTTCATTGGCGCGACCTAAGATTTGATAAGGAATATAAACGGACATTCCGTCACCTTCTTGAATCTGGCCCCACCTATTGAAACTGACTTGATTTGAATCCCGAGCACCTTCTCGAAGTGGCATGGGGAATCCGGCCTCATCGCGCGTAAAGCCTCGACCGCCAGTTGATTCAAAAAGCGTTTCTCCCTCCATTAGTTCATAGCGAGCGGACAACACAACACTCTGGCTAAGCTCATCAAGAACCTGATCCCAGCTTATCTCGCCGCGAGACAATTGTCCTTGCTGCCTAGGACTAAGACGAGCCGGATCATAAATCGTCATAGCTAGATCGAGCTCATCCATATCGCGCGAGCCTTCGAATCGCCCTAAAAGGCTTTGTAAATCCCGATCCATAAATCTATCCTCTACAGGTCGCCCGTCTTCCATTCGTTTCATCCGCCGCGTAAGTTCTTCCCATACAGCGCGATTCACAGAGTTTTCTTCAAGATTAGCCCAGGACGAAATTCCGCGGCGAGCCATCTCAGCTTGAATACCTTGCAATCCTTCCGGAGTTTCAGCACTCCACATCACTGACTCACCAGCCGGTCGAAGAATTAAACCAGGCTCATTCCGTGGATTTGAGTTATCCAAATTATTCTGAGCCTTTCGTTGCTCCCGTGTAGGCAAGTTCTCGATAACCCTTACAATCGATGGTACGCCACCGCCTTGCGTTTGCGAGGCTCTTTGAACATCCGCCATCGTTCGAATCATATCCTCCCGAGCTCGACTCACGCCTCGCTCAAATTCTAAATCAAATCTCGCCTGTAATTTGGTTTTTTCTTCTTCACTCAGCCTTCGATGCGTTAAGCTTTCGACCGTTCGTTCCAATAGAGTTCGTCCATCTGGTAGCCGAGAAGTTAATTGCTCTCGAATCGCCTCGATATCTTCAATAGGTCGTTCACGAGTAAGATTTTCAACCGTTCGACGGAAGGTCGTCCAATTTTCCTTTGGAATCTCAGGATACAAGAAACTCAATCCAGGCACTTTACTCAAATGAGGCTGAGCCATCATCAGCGAACTTAAAGCCATTTGACTAATGGCGCTGACGTAGGTTTGTCTAACATGCATCATATTGCCTATCAGGCGTTGCTTCTCTTCTGGCGACAACATCAAATCCTGAACATCGGGCATCCCTCTATCATCCAGGCCGTATTGCAAGTAATCCGCAGTACCAAAAAGTTCTTGGGGAATATAGTAAGCGGACAAGCTCACATCTCGAGCTGTTTGTCTTGCGATATAATAAACAATTGAACCCCCAAGCACTTTATTGATTCGATGGCCCATCGGCGCATGAAACAATCGCATACCGCCCAAGAAAAATGCAGTCTGAATTATTGTATTAGTAATGGATGAATTGAATTCGAGACTGTTTTCACCTAATCCACCTGGCATAAAAGCAGCCTGACCCACCAATGAAGGTACTGTAAGAATTCCCATACTCATACCAAAGCGACCTGTCGATCGAAGGCCAGAAATCGATCGGCGAAGTACGGCTCGTCGCCACGTCCTTGCCGAATCCTTCAAGCTCGCTATATGTATTGGAGAGGGCGCCCTCAAAGTTGATCTCGCTGCAAGCTCCTCGGCCGTATAACCTGCCGCACTCAGCTCACGAGCCCTAAACGCCCTTGCAGCTTCTCTTTCGAGACGACGAGCCCTCAAGGCTTCGAGCTGTCTCGCACCATTGGATCGACGCCCAAAAGCCCTGTCCACAGTCCGCCTGAAAAAGCCTCGCTCAGCAGCCGTCACGCCCTCGGCAGTACGCACGACTGCTAAATTCGACGCGTAGGCAGCCTCGTTCATTCGATGGCCACGCAAGGCTCTTGCCGCACGAGCAAAGAGACCCGGTCTCGTCGCCGCAACCGCCTCAGCTTCCAAACCTTTTAAACCTACACCAGCCAACCTTGCTCGGCCCAAAGTTAATACTGTAAGAGCATCCACGATCGTCTCCGTATAAAAAATCTCTGGATGATCGATCATTTTCTCTTTGGAAAATCTTGTATAATTCAGTCCATGAATTTTGATATCGAACATTTCTGAGGGAAGAATCGCTCGCGTCCAATCCGGTCGCAAGCGCTCAAACCATACATCTCCAGGAGCCAAAGAAATTTCTTCAGTTCCTAAAATATGCTTTTGAAACCAATTGAGATCTTCTGGATTTCCTTCTTCCGCTGCCCAATTTCCCCAAGCATGGATGGCATCTCGACCTCTAATAGAATAATCGTAACCTTGAACGGCACTCATCACGGGCTTACCTATAGGCTCCAAAAAAGCTATGGCCAGGTTGAGCACACTTTCCGTGGCGCCTCGCACTTGAAACCAAATCGGCGAGCTTGCTGTAAGCTCTCGCAATCTGATCTCTGCATAATTTCCGGCCATATCCTGGTACTGCGCCTTAGTCATGGCGTCCATCGCGGCCAAAGAGTTTTCGACATCAAAATCCGGATACGCATTTACAATCTGCGCAAAATTCTCAATACCCTCAGTCAAAGCTTGAATTTTAGTTCGCTGACGAAGCTCCCAGCTCGCACTGACGGCCAAGCCTTGATTGAGCCTCAACAATCCTTCTGACAAAAGAAGAAGTTCACCCAAGGTTTTCATTTGCTCTCGCTGAATATCGTTCTCTGGCTTGCGCAAACTCGAATACTCCGCGCCAAGTGACCAAAGCATATCTTCGTTTTGAAAAATTTTATCCCACCCAAGGCTTGGCCCGAGTTTCTCTCGTGCCCCTATCAGAGATTTTGTAAAGGCCTTTAGCTCCGCCCTCGTATATGCCGGCTGTTCAGGCTTAGCATCAAATAGTATTTCCAAACGTCGCGATGCTTCCCCAACCGCCTCCGCCGAAATCGCCACGATGAATTGTTCCTGCTCCCCGATATTGGCAAGGCCCGCCTCTCCAAAAACCTCTTTTAGAATTCGACTTCCAAAACTCTCGGAAGCGATATCATGCCTACGAAGAGGCGAATCTTCTCGATACCAAATAAAATCTTGAAGTTTTTCATGTCCTCTTCTTGTCCATGAATCTCTTCCAGACTCTTGCAAACTACTGAAGCTCACAATGGATTGCGCAACAGCACTCAGTTTTTGTAACTGCTGGGCGATAAAAAACTGGCTAGGCATATCCAAGGCATCACGAAGTCCATCACCAAGAAAATTAAGACCGCCCAAATATTCCTGCAAGGCTTTAGGATCTGAAGCAAGGCTTCCAAAATCCAAATCATTTTCGGGATCAGAGTCTAAAAACCGATCCTTCCAATCTTTCAAAATTCTTCGAGCATCGTCGAGTTTCAAAAGCTTTGTATCCGCACTGATCTGACTAGAATCGGAAGGAAAATATTCTGCCAGAGCCGAAAGACTTTCCGTTAATTCGCTGGCAGCAGCATACAAATCGCTCTCCGTTCCTAAGCTTTGCATTTTTGAATAAGCATCCCGGCCGACCAAAGCCTCAGCTAAGGCTTCTGCGGTTTGATAAGGATAACTTTGATCAAGCTTTTCCAAAACAGAACCCGAATTTATATGGTCCACAAGTTTAGTAATCCCGGTTCGATAAAGCGGAGATCCACCTTCTACTTCTTCATTAGTTGGCTTGATATAGGCATATTGAAAACGCAATCCGGGCATGGAATCGTACCAAGGATCTTTAAGGCTTTCGATTCGCCGCGCGACGACCTGCTGCATAGATTGCAGGTTTATATCTTCACTACGGTCGATAATATCTTGAAGAGACTGAGGATACGAGGTGACTCGCGGACTGACCTGATCAAGGTTTTTCCATTCATCCAGAAGTACCCAGCCCCCATCTAGCTCCATAGCAAACAATCGATTCGCCAGTAGCAAGCCAACCGCTTGTTTAAACAGTGGTAACTCATTAAGCAATTCTGGTTTAGTCGAAAACTCTGATACGATCTGCCCCGATAGCGCCTTCATCTCCTCATAGATGCTTGCCACTTTCTTAGAGTCATTAGCCTCGACGGCTCTCATAAATTCCAATCGCTTTTGAAGAATGGCATGAAGCACCCCCTGTACTCGATCCATCGAAATTAAGCCTTGGCGATGCCAGTCGGCTAGCTTCTTTGACTCATCATTAAAATTAAGTTGAAGCGTCACTTCGGAGTTGGTTTTGATAAAGTTCATCAGCTCCGAAAGCGATTGATTGATAATGCCAGCTGTTAGATCTCGGTCTGCAAAGATATTGAGCATTTGCTTCTCACTCAAGGCTCGAAGAATGGACTCTCCAAAATCCCGAATAAATTTGTCTTTCTCAGGAGTGTTAAGCCTACGAAAGGCGCCCCTCAGAGTCAGAGCTTCCTTAAGCTGCTGCAGCTCTGGGCTGCCTTTAAGGACTTCATCATCTATACCGTCAAAGACTTCCTCTGTTGTTCTAACCCGTGCGACCCCAGAAGGAAGAGTGGCTCCAATCTGAGAAGCCACGTAGCCCGTCAATTTATTTTGAAATTCTTGAAGATCTAAAAACCCGTTCTTAGCCAAGTATTCAAGAGCCATCGCGATACCATCTCCATCGATATCTGTCGTCAAAATGCCACTTAAAATCTCGAGGCGACCCTTAATCTCCTCCTTCCACGAACCCGATGGTTGAGGAATATTTTCAAATAGATCTCGAAGAAAGTCGGTTGCCTCAAGTCTCGCTAGATCACCCGGCAAATCCGCCTGAATATTTGAGCGACTCTCGGTAGGAAATAACCATTGAGCCGAAAATAGAAATTGTCGTAATTGCGTCAACTGCTCAATAATTCTTTTTCTATCAGACTCGGAGGCTTGATTCCATTTAGCTGTCAGCTCGGGAACAAGGGGAATGTTTGACCCGGCTCGATGCGTTGACAAAAGGTTGTTGATGGAGATTTCATTAAACTTATGAATCTGACTCGCCTCTTCCACGAACAACTCAGGAACCATTCGCCTTGCAAAATCAGGTTCTGACAAAAATAATTGTATGAGTTTATTAATTTCTGCCTGATTAAAGCGCCCTCGATTTCCAAAAGATTCCTTCAAGCTCGAGTAGCTTTCGTAAAAACTCAAAGTTCGCCGATCTACATCAGCTCGCAAATAGCTATACTCATCCGAACCAAGCTTTTTCAATAAATCTGGAGCATCATTAACCGATAAGGTCGAAAAATAAGCCAAGACACGTCTCTCGTAATTTCCGGGATTTCCCAATCGGTTGCGAAGGGCCTCTGCATCATCACCGTCTGCAAATATATTCATAAGAAGAGCCTGACTTGAAAGCATTCTCTCTCTCAAAAAATTAGCGACATCGCCAGTCAATTGCATTTGGCGTTGACCGATGGCAGCCTTTTCTCCCGCCATGAGACGATTTTCGTAAGGATCTTCCTTACCCTCTCCGCCCCATTCACGTCGGCGAGCTTCCGTCAGCTCCGAATCCCCAGCTCGTCCTTGTGCCAGTCGATAGTTTTTTCCAAAGGCCTTATCAAAGTATCTTTCATAACGCTGACGTTCTTCTCGACCGTGAAGAGCCACTCGAATGGTCTCCGGACGATTTTTTATAAATGCGTCTTGATGCTCCTCCTCAGGTTTGATTTCCAAAAGAAATTTCTGATTCAAAACATAGCTTCCAGCCTCTTGTAAGAGCCGCTCAACTTTAGCCATAGCTGCTTCGCGATTTTGAGGAGCCCCAAATTCCCTAGAAATCACATCATGGCGCGCAAGAAGCCCTAAAAGATCCTGAAATCTATTGTCCGCCCATATAACTTCCAAATTATTAAAGTAACCATGAGCATTAACGAGATTAAATTGAGCAGCATATTCCTGATAGCGCACCAATTCGTTTATGACATTGCTCATCTGCTCAAATCCTCGATCGATAGCAATCGCTCGAGCCGACAATTGAGGCTGCCCCTCTAGGACAACTTGAGATTCCATTTCTTTAAGCCATTCTGAACCTTTTAATGTAAGCAAAATGCCCTCTCTTATGGCATAGCGTTGCGCCAAGGCCTTGAGCTGCGACATATCCAATACTGAGCTCGGATTAAGACGATTTACAAACTGACGAAGCGAGCTAGATCTCCCCTCATTGTCGAGAATCATATTTTGATCCCATTGAAATCTGTAAATCAGAAAGCGAAGACTTTGAATCGCCCGCAGATCCCAACCCCTGTCCACCATTTCTTCAGGCGTTCTTCCCAACACATCTTTGGCCGTCTCGGGCAGAATTTCCAAGAGGACCCGAGCCTCGCGGACTAGCTCAGCCCGCATTTTTCGATTGGCCTCTCTTAAGCTGCTCTCAAAGGTATTAGAACTTAAAATACGTTGATTGACTCGAAACTCATGGCGCGCGTTGAGTCGAAGTCCAAATAGTCTCGATCCAATATCTACATCCTTGTTAGGCTCTTCGACATCAGCGGCCCCTCTTAAGAAATCCGCGATGCTTAGAGCTTTATCGGTTCGACCCGGCAATTCATTCACCAAAGTCGAAGCGCTCATTCGGCGGTTCCTCTCCATCAAAATATCAAAGTAAGTCTCTGAGGTAATTCTTGCTCCAAGTCTTTGGCCACCTATTCCCAAGCTATAAATCTCCAGAGCCTCATGAATATCGTCCGGAGACAGCCCACGCTCAGCTAATTCGTCTCCAAAAACATAAAAACCAAGCTCTTCTAAATAATAACCAGGTGCGGTCCCAATTAAGTCCGCGATGGACTCTATAAGATCTGGCGCCTTTGAAGTGAATTCTTCCCATGATTCAAAAATAACTTCTCTAGAATTTTTGAAATTCGTTTCAAGAACTGAATGAAATTGCCAAACACGTTCAGCTTTAGCTTTAAGTTCATCATGCCTATAAGGCTCACCCGTAGATGGATCTCGAAGAGGGAAGCTCGGTATATAGTCTGTGATAAGGGCCAAATAGCTAAGATTCTCAACCCGCAACATAGCAAGACTCTCGCCTGGTTGCGAAGCGACCCGAGTTTCATCTTCGGGATGAACATAATTAACTAAGGCTTCACTATCTTCCCTACTCCAATCTTGAGGCGTCCATATCGAAACAGAGGATCTCTCGCCAGGCTCATCAAAGAACGTAATGGGTCCTGGCCTACGAGCCACCTCCCTACGATCACTTAGGATACGATGATAATAAATTCGCCCGGACAGCGCACTTATCATCTTCTCGATGTCAGCGTTGGAACCAAATTGATTGAATCGCATATCGGTATTGCCAAAATTGAGAAATGGCGAGCCATTCATTATAATTTCATTGCCAAGAAAATCCTTTACAACTCGAGTTTCAAAACGAGGATCATTTGGAATCGGCATCGACAAGCTCAGTATCGAACCGCCATGATTTTTTTCCACCTCAGCCCGGTCCGCCGCGAGTTGCGGCATCGCCACAGAGCTCAAATAATCATTCCAATCAAAAGAATCCGGCGCCTCCCTTGCCGTTTGTTTTAAAACTCGTCCCTGAATGTCCGCCATCGCTTGGGAGGCAGGGCTCACCCCTTCAAAGAACGCGACACCTTGATTGACCTCTAGGGCTGCAAATCCTTGGACCATATGCTCCTCGAATTTTGTCTCAAAATTGGCGTTGAGATCCTGGAGCTCCGGAAGAATTTTGCTCATATCATTCGGTGACTGAATATTTGATTCGATGATAACCGAAAATGTCGCATCTAAGTCTTCGCCAAAGAGATGCCGCCCTTCTAGTTTTTTGTACATCTCGTGAAGCTTCAAAGCCAAAGCCTCTTGATCATTCGAAGCTACCGAGGGAATTTTGTCGCGCCATAATCTCTTGTAAGAGTTTAAATAGGCAGCAGCTCCTTCACTTATGAAACTTTCTCGAAAATGATCTGTCACAAGACTCGACAACACTACTTGATCGAGCAAAGTGGCCTTCAAGAAGTCCGACGCGAGAGCTTCATGAAGCGGCTTATCTAAACGAGCCAAAATGTACTCCTTGACAAGTTGATCCGCCTCGAGACCTCCGAGGTACAAGGGCTTAAAGGCCTCTTCAAGAACCTTTATCTGCTCGCCAAATTTCAAAAGCTGAGCGATGTTAAACTTCTCCTCTCCCCATCGAGAGGAAGCAGAGTTAGCTCGAAACATAAATCGATCAAAAGCATCCCCGCCAAAAAGATTAGCAAAGGCTAGCCAGGAATTCTCCATCTCTAGGCCGATATCCGATAGAGATTTCTGGTCGGCATGATTGTAAATGGCGGATTCAAACAAATAGGCCCTTAGGCTTCTATTGTCGTCAGTTTTACTAAGTGAGGGGATCAGACTGGGATCTCCAAGGATCTGTCTAAAGTCGCTAAGAGGAGACTCCTGAATATCAGAAAAAGCCTTGTTGGCATTATCACGAGAGTCCCAGTTTTCTGAATAAGCCAAAAGAGTGGCCAAGGATTTCATCAGATCTGGCGCATAGACATCCTCGTTCATTTCCGACCCAAATTGATCGGCAATTTTATAAAGCAGATCTTCAATCTCTTCGGAAGTATCTCCACCGCTTTCGAGAGTGATTCGGTGATAGATATAAAGAAAATTTGGAATATCTTGGTTTTTCAAGGCCTTCAAATGACGATCGACAAGAGTCGTAAAATTTTCTGCATTAAGATTAGTAATCCTTCCAAACACTGTTTGAATAAGACTCGTCCTAAACTCTTCTGAATCTATATTTAAGGCCTCTGATTTTTCCCTGGCAGCTAGCTCAGTCTCAAGCTCTTTGGTAATAATCGCCCCAGCCAAAAACGAGGTCTGAAATCCCTTTAAACTCTCCGAGCCTTCCAAGCGACTTTCGATCTCGGTATTGAAGCTCCTGATCTGAACGAGTTCCTTTTGATCCAGACTGGAAACAAACTGACTAAGATTTTCCGACTGAGCTGTCAGAAAGATATCGGATTGACCAATATCTTCAACAAGCAAGCGATACTGAGCCGCTTGGGTTAAGCTTTCAAATTTATTCTTTTCTTTCAAAAGCTCATCTACCAGCGATTTCCAATCCTTCATTCTACCTACGAACTTGCCACGAAGAGCCTCGCGAAAGACGCCGACCAGAGCATCCACAACTCCAGCATTGGACGCAGGAGTTTCTCGATCCACAACTTCTTGCATTAAGGCCAGGGCCAATATTTTATCAGAAGAAATACCAGCTAAATCCTTCGATTCAATTTGTGCTTTCATTTGGTCGAGATTCTGATTGAAGACGACAAGCTCAGATACTTCCAGTCGGCTGACACCCCAGTTGACTGGGTTTTGCCTTGTGGGCGACAAAAGAATTCTTGTCTGATCAGAACCAAAAGCACTCTCCAACAAGTTTGGAAACTTTTCAATCTCGGCGGCCAAATGAAGAAGGTCTTCCTGATGTTCCTCTTTCAGCAAAAATTCATTGATCACAATGTCACGTAACAAACGATCCTGCTGAAGATCTTTGAGATAGGGGTAAGTCTCTTGCAGAGACAAAACTTCGGACAGCTTCAAACTCGGAAGCAAGGCAATATCAGATTTTCCTCGATTCTCATTGCTTGTCCAAGATTCAAAATATGAAAGCACAATCGCAGCGGATCGAAGCAATTCTTTATTTTCGACAAGGCTCTCAAGATGAGGCGCTTCGAATGGGCGATCTCGAAAATATTCATTCGTTAAGGCCGAATAAAGTTCTTGTTCGGGGCTTGGTGTATAGACAGCTTCCTCTGGCTGCGCGTCTTGGGCAACTTCTTGGTTACTATTTTCAATCTCAACAAAATTCGGAGGCTCCGTAGCAGGTTGCGTGGCTTGATCCAAAATGGGACCCAAGACTTCTTGAGACTTGATTGCAGGTGGTTCACAAATCAGATTTGAAATATTTGAAGCAAAAAGACTCTCAGAGACGAAGCTAAAGAAGCCCCAACAAACTCCAATTCCAAGCCCTAAGGACCTAGCAAAAGTGTAGGGGTTTTTTAAGTTTGGCTGTCTCAATTCCATGCACCTATCCGGGCTCTAATTAGTGCAATCCAGGTGCCAGTCAAATTTCCAAAACTGCAGCCTAAATTCAGATACTTAGTGAACAAAATGTCTGGCTCCAAACCCAGCATTTACCGCAGCCCCCTCTCCCTATGCAAACTTTGCTTAAGCGCAAAATCTAGCCACAGACAGAAGCTCTCTCTAGCCAAGAGGGGCCTCTATGACAAATCAGCTTTAAGTTAAGAATTTATTATATAAGCTAAAATAAACAAAGGGCTGGTCGGTGACCAGCCCTTCGCTCAAACAACGATGTTTGATGATTTGAGACTAAACTTATGCAGCACACGCCATTGGCGCTACTTTTTCACAATTAGCGCAGAAGCTGTTTTTTACTTCTTCAGCGCTAGTACCCAACTTTTGACCCATCCAAGTTTGAAGCTTAGATGCTAACTCGATCGAAGAAATTCCAGGATTTGCTTTAGCAAGACGTGAGGCTTCTTGATACAATAGCAGGGCTCCTTTATTCGCCCGAGCTCCAGCAACACCTAACATTTTGTTGAGCTCAACTTGAGTTTCACCCGTTACTAAGCCCATTTGTTGCAAAACAGCAAATTCAGCTGCAAGCTCTGGACTCACCGTTGCGATATAGTCACTTTCGATCTGTCCAAGCTTAGCTTGAGCATCCACGTTACCCTTAACTGCCTCCATTTGAAGACTTGAAACCTCATCAAGAGACATTCCTGTTTCAGTGGCTGCAAATTCAACATCACTAGCTTTTTCACCACCAATGGTAGCCAAAACACCTTCAGCTGAATCTACAAAATAATTAGCTGCCGAAGCATCTCCATCAGTCATTCCACAAGCTTTCACCGCATTGGCATCGCGAGCACTTGTAGTTTCCGAAGCTTTTCCTTGCTCGGTAATCTGAGTAGGTTTGGCTGCCAAATCAGCTTCGATAGCAGCTTTCAATTCTGGAGATCTTGCAAATACTCTAGCTACTTCCTTTTGAAGAAACTGAATCTGAGCCTCAGGAGTCTTCATTCGAAACTCTTGGTTATTAATTCGCTCCATTAATCTTGTAGCATCACGGTTGCCTCGCTCGGCTTCGGTCCGAATGCGTTCAATTGATCGCTCAACTGGCGATCTTACAATTTCTCCGCGCACAGCCGCTCCGGCCTGTGCCATTACTGCTTGAGTGGTGAACAACCCGCTTACGAGCACTCCCACTGCCAAACTCAAAACTTTTACGCCTTGGTTCCAATTTTTCATTTTCGTCTCTCCTTTAATATCAATCATCATCGTTGTTACTATGCGCTGCGTTAACTATAGCCCTCAAAATTCCCAGAAAACCAGCTCCTTAAAGCATGGTCTGCTAAGCCTGTCAATGCCACCGTCAACAGCCCAAAAGTGAGCCACTTGAGCACCTATTCGTTGTATTCGCAAGTCGTATGCCAAGAGCCTCCCTCTCAAAACCTCTAAAATTCGTAACTAATTTCGCGACTTATGGCTAGAGGGATTTTACGCAATGCGTATTTTTTTCGCAGTTGGGGCATCTCAAGTCTTTTTCCCGATTCTGTTGGTCAGTTAAACATATGCGAGCAATATTGGGAGTTTAGGTAGCCTACTTTTTGGAGGATTTTGAGAATAAAATAATCCATGTCGCGGTAGCCGAAAGCTTGCCACTTTAAGCCCTTGATAACTCTAT
>Ga0210057_1001013_pt1 | contig 44092 bp, 43 predicted proteins | sample CryGeyCG2114_010_2_FD_183968 | JGI IMG/M metagenome (GOLD analysis project Ga0210057, IMG submission 183968) | Groundwater microbial communities from aquifer - Crystal Geyser CG10_big_fil_rev_8/21/14_0.10 (SPAdes) (version 2) | ecosystem: Environmental > Aquatic > Deep subsurface > Groundwater ...
ATTTGCCGTTGTCCAGCAATGGTTTGTTTTCCGCAAAAAAGGTCCTTTGCCGGCGGTAGTTGGGCAGCCAGAAGAGCCGATAGCTGTCAAAAAAGGCAATGTTTTGGTCACGGTGCGGAAAAAGAAACAGGAATAAATTATAACCCATAATTCTAATATAGCAAGGGAGAGTTGGCTGAGTGGCCTATAGCGCTGGTCTCGAAAACCAGTTGGGGAGCAATTCCCTCGCAGGTTCGAATCCTGCACTCTCCGCCAATCGACAAGCTCATGGCTTTTAGCCAAGAGTTTGGAGAATGGCGGTGTGTATTTGAAAATATCCGAACTGATTTCATTAACGGGCTCGGCGGGCGGAATTCCCCCCAAACCTCCCTTCCGCCCGCCTCGCCTTGAAGCGGAAGCGAAAAGGCAAACCGCCAAAGAACCTGAAAAAATGTCGGCTCGAACTTTATTTTGGCCAGAAGCGGGCTTTTCTTTATTTTTTGTTTGATTGTTTTTAATTTATTTGGTATCATTATATTGAAAGTGTGAGTTATTACCACTACAATATCATACTATCAAATTATTGAAAATATGGCAAGTGAAAATAATATAGGTGAAAACATAAAAAAATATCGGACAAAGCAAGGTTTGTCCCAAGAGGATTTTGCCAAGAAATCCGGCGTTAAATACACTACCCTAACAAAAATTGAAAGTGGCGTTATTAAAAAACCCTCTGTGCTTGTTATGGCGAAAATCGCCAAAGCATTTGGAGTTAATATTGAAGATTTAATAAAATAAAACTATGCTAGATAGTCTTATTCTAAACAAAAAATCAATTGAGAGTATTTACAAAACTATTTGTGAATATCACGAAAAGTATCTCAAGCAATATGGGGTAAAGTTGCCAAAACTTTATGCTTCAAAAGGTAAGTTTACAAAAGACGCTCTCGTTTTGGTTTATTTAGCATACGACTACCCGAAAACTAGAAAAGTTACAAAAGAAGAATTAACTAAATTTGTCAGGAGTTATTATCCAGACACAAACGATGTTCAGCAAGCTAGGCATTTGGGCGCACAAAGTGGGTGGTGGATAGTCGCAGGCGGCAGAGATAATATTATTTTAAATATCAAAAGAGGCTCATACCAACTTTATACATTAGAACAACCCTACCCATTATTTAAAAAAGGACATAGGGTAGCAGATACGGCTGATTGGGAAAAGATAAAAGAAAAATACAATTTCAGATGTGCCACTTGTGGCTCTCAAGAAGGTAAACCTCAATTTCATTGGCCTGCAACAAAAACAGTTTTACAGAAAGCACATATGGACCCAAATAAGCCATTAGTTGCCGGCAATATTATTCCGCAGTGCCAGAAATGTAATAGAGGTGACAGAAACAGATGGGTTTATGATGATAAGGGCAGAGTTATAAAATTGGCAGACGCAAATTTTGTTAGAAATTTTGATAAAGATGTAAGGAAAAAGATTTATAGGATGTTATACAAAGAGTTTAATGGGAAAAATCCCAAATCCATAAAATAATTATGAAAAATAAGGATTTTATAAACAAAATTATCTGTGCTGATACGATGAAATTGCTTCCCGAAATTGAAAGTAATTCTATTGATGTTGCGCTAACAGACCCCCCATATTTTTTAGATAAACTTGATAATAATTGGGACCACGAAAAAGTGGCGAGCCAAAATAATCAATATGCGATTAAATCCTTGCCAGCTGGAATGAAATTTGATCGCGAACAGGGAAAAAGATTCTATTCTTGGTATTTCGAAGTATCAAAAGAAATTTTTAGAGTATTAAAGCCGGGTGGATTTTTCTTTTCTTTTTCAAGTCCTAGGCTTTATCACAGAATGGCCTCCGCAATAGATGATGCCGGATTTGAAATTAGAGACGCTTTTATGTGGCTTTATACACAAAATCAAGCAAAAGCAATGGGCGTTGACCATTTTATTAAAAAGATGAACATTGATAGAAAAACCAAAGAAAAAATTAGAGAAAAATTAAATGGATGGAAAACTCCCCAAATTAAATCGTGTTTTGAGCCGATTGCAATGGCCCAAAAACCGGCTGACCAAACATATCTAAATAACATGCTAAAACACGAAGTCGGTTTATTAAATACCAACATCAAAATTGGTAATAATATGTATCCAGCAAATGTTTTTACGGTTGATAGTATAAATGAACTGATTGATAAAACTTTTCTTTTACCAAAACCAACGAAGAAAGAGAAGGGCGAATATAATAACCACAAAACTGTAAAGCCATTAGCAATTTGTGAATACTTGATAAAACTTTCAGCTTTTTCTAAAAACGCAGTTATTTTAGATCCTTTCGTTGGCAGTGGGACAACAGCACTTGCCGCAAAAAGATTGGGCAAAAATTATATTGGCGTAGATTCAAATGAAAAATATGTAAAAATCGCCGAAAGGCGATTAAAGGAAATTGATGAAGAAATAAAATCAGGATTATTCGCGGCTAAAGAGAAAAAAGAGAAAAAGTTCCAATTAGAATTTCAAGTCGTATAAGTTTATGAATAAAAATTTAGCAAAACTTAGAAAGATTGATTTACGAGAAGTTTTTGGGCCCGAAACTGATTTTACGAAGTGGCTTTCCCAGCAAGAAAACCTTGATTTGTTAAATGAAGAAATCGGCGTTGATATTAAACTTATCCAAACTGAAGCAAATGTTGGTAAGTTTAGTGTTGATATTCTTGCCGAAGAAGAAAGTTCCGGTAGAAAAATAATTATTGAAAATCAACTTGAAGACACAAACCATGACCATCTCGGTAAAATCATTACCTATGCGTCTGGCTATGATGCGGAGATAATTATTTGGATTGTCCACGATTACAGAGAGGAACACCAAAAGGCGGTTGATTGGTTAAATGAACACACAGACGAACATATTAGTTTCTTTTTGATAAAGATTGAGCTTTGGCAAATTGAGAATTCAAGCCCAGCACCAAAGTTTGAAATTATTGTTAGTCCAAACGAATGGGCGAAGGCGATTAAGACAGATGCGGCAGGTGGAGAATTGACGGATACAAAAATTCAACAGTTGGATTTTTGGAAAAAATTCAAAGATTATGTTCGTGCCAATGATACAAAAATCCGTTTACAAACACCACGTCCACAGCATTGGTATGATATAAGCATAGGAAGTTCCGATGCTCACGTTGCTTTAACAATCAATTCAAGAGAAAATTTGCTTGGTTGCGAAATTTATATCAGTAAAAACAAAGATTTATTTAAATTTTTGCTTGAACGAAAAGAAGAAATAGAAAAAGAAATCGGTGAAAAAGCCGAGTGGGTAGATGCACCAGTTGCCTCAAGAATAAAAATCAAAAAAGAAATTTCTGATGTTTTTGACCAAAACGAAGCCGAAAATTATTTCGCTTGGTTATACGAGAGAACAGTTTTGTTTCAAAGAGTTTTCGGAAAACATTTTAAAGAATTTAAAAAGTAGAAGAATTTGCCGCCAAAGAAAAACTTGAAATTGTCCAATCCGAAAGGGTCGCTTCCGCAGGCGGGCGGAAGGGGGGTTTGGGGGAAATTCCGCCCGCCCTACAAATTTTGGGCGAAATCTGTTCGAATTTTTTCGAACGCACACCGCCACGCTGAGCGTGGCATTGGAGACGCTTAGCATCTCGCCAATTAATCTATAGTTCATTATTGTTAAACAATTCCAAGCAAAACAAAAAACGGCCTGTGCGGTCGTTTTTTGTTTTATCAGATATTTTTTATCGGATATCCTAAAAAGTCACTTCAACAATTGCTTTGGAGGTGCTGGCAACCGAGAAAGTGAACACATAGGTAGCGCTGCTTTTGGAAACTGTAAATCCGCTGGTATCGGCAGTCATCTTGGTATACCCGGCCGTTTCTAAATCGGTTAAAACAGAGGTAACGTCCGCGGCGGTAATGGCTCGATTAACAACATAGGTCAGCATGGTGCCGTTGAAGTCCTCTTTTAATTTAACCTCGTCGGTAAAAGTTGTTTTCAAGATAGCGTAAAGGTCGCTGTCTAAAGCGATGCTTTTGGCAGCGGTGGGTTTGATGGCGGTCGTGCTGGTATAGGCCTTGGTAATGGCAGCGGCGGTAGAAGTTGTTGATGTGCCTGTTGTGGAAGAAGGAGTTGTTGCGGGGGTAACACTTTCCGTGGATGAAGAGCTACTGGTTTGGCTGCCGCTGTAGATAAAGAGATAATAGTAAGTGCCGCCGCCCAATAAAACTATTAGCAAAATAATTATCAGCCAAGTTAGAGCGCCTGAAGATTTAGGCGCGACTGGCGTTGGGCCCACGTCTAACGGTTCGTTGGCTGGCTCATTTTGCGGCGCCTGCGGTTGGGGTGGTGTTGGTGATGTTGGTTGGTCCATTGTGTCCCTCCTTTAATACTGGGTATAATTTCCCAGAAATATTTATCTTAAATTCATTATAGCACAAAAAACAGCGCCACAAACAGAGGTTAATTAAACCTTCAGCTCTATTTATGGTATCTTGTAATAAAGGAGTTAATTTTGGCCCAGGACAATTCAACAGCGTTGCCATACGCCAGCGAAGTAAAAGGCATTACCGATTTACGGGAAACAATATCCCAGGTTTCCACCACCTCCCTTTTAGATGTTGTTTTTACTGGCGCTATCAACACTAACGCTTCAGATATTCATATTGAGCCCATCGCCAATAACTGCCGGCTAAGGTTGCGCATTGACGGCGTTTTGCAGGACATCAGTACTTTGCCCTTCGAATCTTATAAAAAAATAGTTTCGCGGGTTAAATATCTAGCCAAGCTCAAATTGGACGTGGTTAATTTGCCGCAGGACGGCCGTTTTCAATTCGCGGTGGCTGATGAGCAAATTGACGTGCGCGTTTCCACTTTGCCGACTGCCTACGGCGAACTGTTGGAAATGCGGCTTTTGCGCTCCAAGGCGATACTTTTGAAATTAGACCAGCTGGGGTTTGCCGCCGAGACAATTGCTGAAATCAAGAATGCAGCCACCGCACCCAACGGCATTATATTTTCTGTCGGACCAACCGGTTCGGGCAAAACCACCACTTTGTATGCGATTTTAAACCATTTAAATAAGTCAAATGTCAAAATCATTACCTTGGAAGACCCGATTGAGTATAAAATTGCCGGCATTGACCAGTCGCAAATTGAGCCGTCAAAAGGCTACACCTTTTCCAAGGGCTTGAGGGCGGCTTTGAGGCAGGACCCGGACATTCTGATGGTTGGCGAGGTGCGCGACGCGGAAACGGCCCAGATTGCTCTGCATTCGGCGCTGACCGGTCATTTGGTCTTAAGCTCGCTGCACGTCAATAGCGCCTCCGCCGCCTTGCCCACTTTAATTGAAATGGGCGTGCCGACTTATCTATTGGCCGGTTGCATTAACTTGATTGTGGCGCAAAGATTAGTGCGGAAATTTTGTCAAAAATGCGGCGGCAAGGGCTGCGAAATATGCCATTTAACGGGTTATTTGGGCCGAACGGCCATTTCCGAAGTGCTACAATCAAGCGCCAAAATTGAAGAGCTGATTGCGCGCAAAAGCTCGTTGCGCGAGTTTGAGCAGGCGGCCCGGCTGCAAGGGATGAAAACTATGCTTGAGGATGGCATGGACAAAGTCAAAGCCGGCATTACTTCGGAAGAAGAAGTGCGGCGGGTGACAAGGGATTAATATAAATTATAAATTATAAGTGATAAATGGCAGAAAAAATTACTAGTGATAAGTTATAAATTATAAATGATGAGTTATAAATGAAGATTGGAAGAATCAAAAATTGATTTAAGGCCTCATTTATGATATAATTAAAAAAGGAAATAAAATGTTTAAATCACCGGAAACAAACGGGGAATTACCACAAGATTTTGCCAACGAGGAGCCAGTTGAAACAGCAGAGGAGAGAGAGACACATCCAGGAAAATCACGCAAGTTTTTTGGACAATTTTTTACTTTGTCTAGATTTTTAATTGGTTTAAGGGCACTGGGTGTTATTGGTGGGCTTGCAGTAACTAAGGAAGTGGTCAAACCCACAGAGGCTGAAGCGGGTGGATTAAAAGAGGTAATTATAGGCGCAGTAGCTACTAAGGCCGCTGAGGATATAGCTGAACAGCAAGCCCAAAAAGCCGCCCAAGATAGTTTAGAGGCCAGCGAAAGATTAAATGAAGATGTGGAACTGGGTATTGGTCCGGATGATCGCCTTTTAATTGACGATAGGGATATTGAAATTTTGGGCACCACTTACAATAGCCGAGGCGATTTGCAAAAGGGTCTGCGTTCTTCCTTGCTACATATTTTTTCGTCTTTAGGGTTAAAATCAGTGACTTCGCGGGCACAGTTGGAGCAAGAAAGCCGCGAGAGAGCGCGAGCGCGAGCCAATATTGAAATTGCCCCTGAAACTATTCCTGAACCAGCGACTATTGAGCGCGAAGACATTGAAGTAACACCCACTTTAAAAGTTGTCCACAGCCGAAAAGATTTGGAAGCGATTATAGGCTGGGGCAGAAACATTTTTTCACTCTCTGGTTTTGATATAGAAAAAGCAAAAACCGTGGTGGTTTTGGATGTGACTTTTTGGGACAATCGCACCGGGGTAGCTGCCGGCACCATAAGTGTTTTGGGTAACGAAGCAGATTTTAAAAACGTTCTAGTAGGCGGTTTGAGTGTTGGAGGGATTCGTTTGAGAAGAGATGATGATAGAGGCAGAGAAGGGCGAGCAATTTCTGTTGCTTTGGGTAATTTAGAGCGGGTTTTGAAAGATAAGTTGGAGGAAAAAGAAAAAGCGCCCTATACTTATGTCGGCGAGATTGTTGGGTTTTATGGCGGTAATGTCTTTATTGATATAACTGCCGAGGATGGTTTGGCAGAAGGCACTAGGCTTGTAGTTGATCAGAAAATTCAATTGGATAAAGGAAAAGGGTGGGGTATTTTGCCCGACGTGGCAAAATTAGAAATAACCAGAGTGGGTAAGGGAAGGGGCGAAAACTCAACATGCAAAATAGTGGAAGGGCAAGTAAACCCGCGCTGGCAAGCTGGTTACACAGTTAGGCCAGAGATACCCAAAGAAGAAGAGCCGGCCGAGAAAGAAAAACAGGTTGAATCTGAACAAACTTCTCCGCCTGCTTCGGAAGAAACTCAAGGTCCAACCGAAGCTTGAAATTAAAATTTTATTTCCGAACGTAATACCGCATTTTTTAGAACGTGGAGTGTCATAGCATACCAAAAAACGGCTTTGAGGCCGTTTTTTGGATTTTAATATTTATAATGCTCATTTATTCTCTCATTCTCATACCCCAAAAACAGTAATCTCTAATTATCTAAAAAACTTCAGTCTCTAAGTATCTAACAATAGCATAAGAAAGAATAATAACAACAATGCCAATAATTGTATTTAAGATAGCAGTTCTTGCCCCCTGCGCTTTCTCCGCATCTCCGCCGGCTGTCATATACATAATGCCAGCGTAGATAAGATACAGAAAAGCAATAATGCCGGCAACCATTAAAATTGTGCCTACAATAGAAGTCAGAAGGCTTATCAAATCGGTCCCATCGCTTATCGGGTTGATTTGTAAATTACCTAAATCCATAATTTTCTCCTAATATTAAAATAATTTTACGCGAAAATTCCAGTAATATATCTGACCAAAGCATAGGCAATTATAATAACAACGATGCCAATAACTGTGTTTAGGATGGACGTGCGGGCGCCCTGCGCTTTTTCCGCGTCCCCGCCAGCTGTCATATACATAATGCCGGAGTAGATAAGATATAAGAAAGCGATAATGCCGGCGATAATTAAAATTGTATCGACTACTTTCGCAACAGTGCCGATAAGCGTGAGAGAGGTGGACTGAGATATCGCTAGGTATCGCTAGGTCTTTTAACTCATCGCCCGTGACGGCTAATTGAATTACTGTTTGTTTGGCAATAATAGGCGTTAGCATAAGTATCTTTTTAGAAATTTAAAATATGCCGACTACATAGGTGACAACGGCGTAGGCAATGACGATAATGACCACACCAATAACCGAGTTGAGAATAGTGGTTCTGGCCGCAGTAGCTTTTTCCGCATCGCCGCCGGCTGTCATATACTGGATGCCGCCGTAGAGCAGATACAGAAAAGCGATAATACCCGCCACCAACAGGATAATTCCCACCACCTTGCCGACTAAACTTAATAGGTCTGTCGCCGGTCTAAACGGCAGAGCGAGACCTTCCAATGCTCCCCCTGAAATAGCCAGTTGATTTTTCATCTAACCTCCTTCATTTAAAATATTGTCTTTTTATTATTATACATTATTTTTTGTCAAATGCAAAATTGTTTTTATTATGGTGCTGGCGGCGGTTGAAAAATACTACTGTTGGAAAATTGGCTGCCGACAAATTGCACTATCCCCCAAGCCAAAGCCACAATCACCAGACCGACCACCGCCCACAAAATGGTTGATTTTGCCCCTTTGGCTTTTTCCTCGTCGCCATAAGAAGTCATATATTGAATCCCGCCGATGATGATAAACAACAAAGCCACCCCGCCGGCCACTAATAATAAAATGTTGGTTATATTTTTAATAAGTATTATAATGTCTGAAAATTGCATTTCTTCGGGGTTGTTTCTATTTGGGACTAAAACTAGCACAATTTTTTTCATTATTGTAAAGTGGTTTTAATAAACATTAAGGCCGCGCAAGAGATAATAATGACAACAATGCCCACAATGGCCGCAATCAGTGTTCGTTTGGCTTTTGAGGATTTTTCCTGATCGCCAGCAGCTGTCATATATTGAATGCCGCCGTAAATTATGGCTAGCATGGCTAAGATTCCGGCAAATAACAACAGAACATTGATAATTTTTGCCAGATTACAAGTGATGGGATTGTCGCTGGCAGTGCAGTGGATTTGCGTCCAAATGCCACTGTCGCTGGGCGTAGTTGGCGGACCGGGCACACCCAAGGGAGTGGTACCGGTGGTGCCGGTGTCGCCACTTCCCGCAGCGGCATTGACAGTAAATGATTGTTCAGCAATAGAAGCTACATAATTGGCAACTTGATCATTGACTGGACTTGTCCAGCCAGGATTTGGATTATAGCCGCAGGCAATATTTTGTCCGCCATCATTAATAACTGTAGCAGCAAAAATTTTACGCTGTCCTGTGGTTGTTGATGTATTACTTTGCCATTGAATATGAAAAGTATCGGTGTTGTTTCTTAAATAAATACTGCTGTTTGAGGGCGGGATTTCGAAAAGATGTTGATCTGGCTCGGTGGCTAAATCACAAAAATTATCTCTATTAACAGGAAAAGCTATATTTGTATCGCTGGCCAGTACCGAAAGATGTTCATCGTTGCCATTTAAAGTCCTATTAAGCTTAACGGTAATTTCAACGGTGTCGCCTTGGGTAAATGTTGTTATCTCTTGGCCGCCTTTAGTGATAGTGATCTTGGAAATATTTGGGAAAACGTAATCGGCCGAAATGGCTTTAGTTGTAATTGGCATACTAAAAAAACTTAAACCAATAAGGCTCAAAATTATTTTTGATATAAAAATTTTAAAATCTTTTTTATTTTTTTTCATTAGCTTGTTGTACCCGATGGAATATATTGCAGTTGATTTAAGATAACATAAGCCAAAAGCAATAACACCAGTCCGATTAAAGCGCCGACGATGATGTCTTTGGCGTCTTTTAAGGCCTCTGGGTTGCCGGCGGAGGTGATGTAGCGGTAGCCGCCGTAAATTATCACTAAAGCCGCCAGCGCGGCGGCAATGGGCAAGGCCGCGTGATAGATGTTGCCGATATAGGTCGGCAGAGCTTGTTCGCTTTGCGGCACCGTGGCAAAGCCGCCTTCGTCGTTGGGAATTTGCGTTGGGTAGTCGGCAAGGACAACTTTAGGCAAAATCAAAAATAAAAAAAAGAGAACAAAAAGATAGGTTATTTTGCAGATTTTTTTCATTTGTTTTTAAAATAAAATTAATACGGCGCCTTCATTAACAGATCTGTTTCCAATTTGGCGGCTGTATCCATCGCTCGCTGCAGCGGGTTGCCGCGCACAATTATATCGTCAATCAAATCTCGGAAAACTTTGTCGGTTTTGACCGGGTATTTACCTTTATACCAGTCGGTAGCCGTACCTACTTGAAAGACGAAGGGATTTTTCTGCTCTCCCCGCTCATTGACGCCAATTTGTTTGGTTTGTTTTTTTAAGGCCGTCGGCTTGCTCGTTGTGCCCAAATAGTCACCTATTCCCTCTGTGGCGGCAAACCTGACAAAGGCCCAAGCAACATCGGGATATTTAGAGCTTTTAGTCACGGTTTCCGTGTAATATTGACCAAAATCAACGGCGTTAGCCACGCCTTTTATTTGGGGCATGGCAAATTTACGCACGTTCATAGTGGGCGCTTTTTGCTTAATGAGATTTTCCGTGAATGAATAGCCAAAAATCATCGCTGTTTGGCCGGCGGTAAAAGCATCAATGGAATTGGGCAGGGAATTGTTCCAAGTGTAAGTTTCCTTGCCCGGGTTGGCAAAAGAGGTGTAAAAATCTAAAGCCGTGGCGCCCGGATAAATTTGCTCACCAGTTTCTTTTTTGGTAGGCAAATTAAAACCAGCCGATTTTTTGTCGGGAGTGACCATTTGGGTGTTATTTTGCAACATTAACAGGTATAGAATATCTTGGGAGAAAGAGATATTGGCGGCGGTGCCCATGGCCACGGCCGATTGTTTAATATCGGCGCCGGAGCGCGAGGTTAAAATTTTGACCAACTGGATAAATTCATCCCAGCTGCCCACGTTGCCGTCCAGCAATTTTTCCCTCAACTGCCGCTCGGCACGGCTTAATTTTTGATTATCTAAGTCCTTGAGAACTTGTTTAAAAATATCCTTGTTGTAATAAACGGCCAAAGTATCAACCGACAGGGGTATGCCGTAAATTTTGTCGTCAATAATATTATCTTGGGCGGCCACAGGCACAAAGGCGTCTTGATACAGCTCAACATCGGTTTTTTTCTCTTTAGAGGAGGCGGCTAAAATGCCGGCCGGGGCGGGGACTAATTTATCGCTGTGGCGAGCCACCCAATCATTGGGGATAGACCAAACATCAGGACCGGCGCCGGCCGCCAAGGCATTTAAACTGTCTAACTCATATTCTTCAGGGTCTTTCATCACATATTTGATTTTGACATTTTTATTATCTTTCTCGAACTGCTTGATGAGTGGCGCAAAAGTATCTTGACTGTCAAAAAGGCGCCAAACTGTAATTTCGGCCAGTCCTGAAGTGGTGGTTTTTTTTGCACCGCACTGCAAACCCGACAGCGTAAGGCCAACTGCGATTAATAAGGTTAAAGCCAAATATTTTTTGAGCAAGTCCCCTCCTTCAACCGCCTTTCGGCGGAATGATAAGTTATAAGTTATAAATTACCAATTTTTACCATTCATCATTCATAATTTATTGCGAAGCAACAAGGTTCTCGCCGAAGGCGAGGTTCTTATAATTTAAATTTTTAATTCTTTCAAAAATTTCTTCAAATCTTCTTTTAAATCTTCACGTTCTAACGCCAGAGTAATATTTGCTTGCAGAAAACCCAGCTTCTCTCCGGCGTCCAGACGGTTGCCTTGCAAAACACAGCCGTAAACTTTTTGCTTTTGCAGTAGTTTTCTAATGCCATCTGTCAACTGCAGTTCGCCGCCGGCGCCTGCCTCGGACTGCTCTAAACAGGCAAAAATTTCAGGCGTGAGAATATATCGGCCGTCGATGGCTAAATCAGACGGCGCCTCTTGTGGCGAGGGCTTTTCTACCAGGTCTTCTATCTCAAAAACGCCGGAGGCAATATCGCCCTTTGGTTTAATGATACCATATCTTGAAAGTTCTTCGCGTGGCGACTTCATCAGCGCAATGACCGAACATTGTTTTTCTTCAAAAATTTTTAATAAATGGCCGATTTCCGGCGATGGCCCTTGGACAATTTCGTCTGGCAAAAAAACGGCGAAAGGTTCATTGCAGACAATCGGCTTAGCGCAGAGCACCGCGTGCCCCAGCCCCAGCGGTTTTTTCTGGCGGATATAAATGAAATCGCCCTTTGCCGAAATTTTTTCCACCTCGGCCAGTAAATCTGTTTTGCCTTTGGCTTTGAGCATTTCTTCCAGCTCAAAGGAATGGTCAAAATGGTCTTCAATCGCCCTTTTATCCCGCCCAGTCACCATCACAAATTCAAAAATTCCCGCCGCAATTGCCTCTTCAACCGCATACTGAATCATTGGCTTGTCCACCAGCGGCAGCATTTCTTTTGGTTGTGCTTTGGTGACGGGCAAAAAGCGGATGCCTAGCCCCGCCACCGGAAAAACAGCTTTTTTAACTTTCATTGTTACTCTTCTACGTCTTCAACCTTTAATATGCGTGTTTTACTTTTTTCCAATTTGGGAATAGCGATGGTTAAAATACCCTTCTTTAAAGAGGCCTTTGCCTGCTCTGAATCCACCGCAATCGGCAAAATATAAGAGCGGGAAAAACCGCCCCAGTAGCATTCCTGAACAAAATAATTTTCCTTCGCCACTTCTTCATTCTCACGCCTTTCGCCTTTAATGTTGACCACCTCATCGGTGATGGAAATCTCTAAATCTTCGCGCTTAACCCCGGCAATCGGCGCTTTAATCACTACGTCCTCCTCGGTTTGATAAACATCAACAGCCAATTGCCCCTCATAATCATCCATCCAGTCGGCGTCTGTGGACAAATCTTTGGTCTCTTTGTTGTTAGACATTTCCCCTCGCTTTCTTAAAAGAAATATTAACCTGTTAGGTTTTTAGCTTTCTCTTTAAATTATAAAGCCAAGCTTGCCAGATTGTCAAATTTCAGCTATAATAAAAAAAGATATGAAAAAAGAGGGGCAAATTAAACAATTTGTCAAAAAAATACTATTTTATGCTTTGGCAGCTATAATTTTGGCTGCTATTTTTGTGGTTCAGCCGCCAACAGCCCCAAAAGCCCAAGCCGGCGGTTTTGACTCCTCAAATTTAATTGATGATGCCGTTTTTATTAATCGGGATAGTTTAACTTTGCAGGGGATACAAGATTTTTTGTCGCAGAAAGGCGGTTTTCTGGCCTCCTATTCCGAAGGCGGCCGCAGCGCAGCGCAGATTATTTTTGACGCGGCCGCCGGCCGCTCCAGCGAAACGCCTACAAGTTTGAACGGCATCACTGTAAATTCTGCCACTGGCACAGTCAACCCTTACGTTATTTTAACCACCCTGCAAAAAGAGCAAAGTTTAATCACGATGACCAGCCGCAATGATGATGTTTTAAGAAAAGCGATGGGTTACGGCTGTCCCGATTCTGGTTCGTGCAACCCGTCTTACGCTGGTTTTACCAGACAGGTTGAGTGGGGCGCCTGGCAGCTACGCTACAACTATGAGCGCGCGCAAGGGTATGGTTTTGGTGATTATCAAGTTGGCCAGGGCTTTTGTTTTTCCGATTGGAATGGAACTAATTGCGGCACTTTTGGCAATCGGGCCACCTCTGCTTTGTACCGCTACACTCCCCATGTTTACAATGGTAATATCAATTTCTGGTCTCTCTTTAACCAGTATTCAAAATCATATTCCGCCTCCTACGCCGACCAAAACGGCTACCCGACCTTAATGGCGGGCCAGTCATATAATTTCGTGCTTTCTTTGCGTAATTCCGGCACTATGACTTGGGATAAAAATACCGTTCGTCTTGGCACCGACCGCTCCCGCGACCGAGTTTCCGCCTTTGTGCGTGAAGGTGATGGGCCGTCCGGCTGGATGTCGCCGCAAAGAGTGGTGATGCAGCAGGCATCTGTGGCGCCGGGCGAAACAGCCACTTTTTCATTTTGGATGCAAGTACCTTCTAATTTACCTGCCGGCACTTATCGCGAGTATTTCCGACCGGTGGCTGACAATATAATGTGGATGGAGGATATGGGCATTTTCTGGGATGTCAAAGTTATCACGCTGCCAGATGCCTATCATTATGCCTACATTGGCCAAAGCGGTTATCCGACGCTTTCTGCCGGTCAATCCAATAACTTCACTTTAACAGTCAAAAATACGGGCAGCATTACCTGGCAGCAGTCTATTGTCCATCTTGGGACCGACCGGCCAAAAAATAGAATCTCGGACTTAATTCGCGAAGGCGATGGGCCGTCGGGCTGGATTTCACCTGATAGAATTAAAATGCAGCAGGGTTCAGTGGCGCCCGGTGAGACCGCCACCTTCTCGTTTTGGATGAAAATTCCGGCCGGTCAGCCCGTCAACACTTACAGCGAATACTTCAGAGTGGTTGCCGACGGTATAACTTGGCTCGAAGATTATGGAATTTACTGGAATGTTGCAGTCCGCTAAAGAATTTGTACTGGACACAGTATTTCCCAAGTTTTGCGCCGGCTGCCGGGGGGAAGGGACTTGGCTGTGTGAAAAATGTTTGGCAGAAATTGTGTTTGTTCAATCTCCTACTTGTCCTAACTGTCAAAAATTGACCCCGAAGGGTCAATTTTGTTCGCGTTGTCGGTCAAAATCGAATCTGACGGGAATTATCTCGGCCTGCCATTGGCGCGAGGGCCCTTTGCGGGGGCTGGTTCATATGTACAAATACGAAGGCATCAGGGAATTGGCCGATATTTTGGCCGCTTTTTTAATTTGGCAACTGAAGAAAAATCCTATTGGGAAAAATACAGTTGTTATGGCCGTGCCGCTTCACTGGAAAAGGCAAAATGTGCGCGGTTTTAACCAAGCCCAATTGTTGGCTGCCAATGTGGCCACTTATTTTAATTTAGACCTGTTGGAGAACGCGTTGGTTAGAACAAAATGGACCAGGCCCCAGGTTGAATTAAAGGGGCAACAGCGCAAAACTAACGTTCGAGGCGTTTTTGCCTGCCGCAATAGTAAAAAAATAATCAATAATAAAAATATTTTATTGGTAGATGATGTGGCCACCACTGCCGCCACCCTGCAGGAGGCGGCTAAAGTTTTGCGGGCGGCTGGCGCAAGGCAGGTGTGGGGCGTGGTGCTGGCTAAGGGATAAGCGCGCTTTGCGCTTAAAATCAAAATTCAAAAATCAAAATGCAAAATTAATAAATCTGGTAGACCTCAGCATTGCCAAAATTAGCCAGAAACTTAAGATTTTTAACCTGACTTAAATGAGGGGTTTGACCAAGATTGTATTCAGCTGGATATTTTTGGGCGTTTTCGGGGGTGAATCTGCCTTGGTGGATAATTACAAATTTTACTTTTCGTTCTTTAAGTTTAGCAATGGTTTCTGAACTTTCGATATTGACGATTTCCTTTCTTTTCTCTTCCCACACAGAATTTACTTTCGCCCCGTAGATGAGTGGTTTTTGATGAAAGCGTTGCCAAAGAAGATAATTATAACTTAGGTCTTCCTCAGTTGATAATAATGGATATTCAGCCACCGCCCAGTCATTCCCCCTTTGCTCTTTTAACCATTGATAGACGGCCGGCATTGCCTTTTGGGAAACATCAACCACTGGCCAAGGGGAAAAATTGGCAAATTCCAAAAGAATTAAAAAATAAAAGATAAAAAATAAAAAATATTTTAGTTTAGCGTTTCCAACTGACTTTAAAATTAAAGATAAACCAAGGCCGGCCAAAGTAGCAACAGATATAACCACCAATAACCCAAAACGGGCGTAAACTCGAATAAAAGGCATAAAATTGAAAAGCCAAGCAGCAGGGGTACGAATTTTTAGTCCAAAAATACTAATCGTTGGCGCGAAAGAAAAATAAAAGCCGGCCAAAGCCAACAAAATTGAAAAAATAATTAAAAAAGAAAACCGTTCTTGCCTGAATTTTTTGTTTTTGAAATATAAAAATAGGCCCAAAAGGGCAAGTATTATCGGTGTCCAACCCAAATACAAAGTTTGTTCAGTGACGTTTGAGCCGGGTTGGGCAATGTCCTGTTCATAAATTTTTTTAGTGTACTTGCCAAAAATAGGATTGTTTGACGGCGGCAAAAGAAAATTGTAGGTTCTGGCTGAATAGACGGAAAGCTCCTCATAGGTTCGTTTGGTACCGGTACTTTCCGCTATTTGAGTAGGATTTTTGAGGATATTTTTGATTAAATTGGGGGAGAAGATTTGGATAATGGCCAAGGCAAAAACAACGCTACAAAGATAGATAAGAAGATTTTTGCGGTTGATGGACATCTCTTTACAAATTACCGCCCAAATTAATTTGGTCAGTATCCAAACGGCTAAAACTACCAAAGCAAAAAATCCATAAAGATAACCGTCTAAGACAGTTAAAGAAAAGGAGACAGCAGCTAAAATGCCCAAAACCCAGGTTGGTTTTCGAGACATATTAAGTAAGACAAGAACAAAAAGAACTAACCAATGGATATTGGCTAAGATTAAATGTTGGCTAGCGTGGGCCAGGTGATAGGGGGCAAAAGTAATGATGGTCGCTGAAAGAAGAGCGCCGGTTTTGTTGTTTATAAATTTGAAAACAAGCCAATAGCCAAAGATGAAAGTCAAAACAAAACTTGAGAAAATTATTAAATTATAGGCGACTACCTCATTAAACAAGATAGAAAGATATTTGGCGAAAATACCAGCTAAAGATTGGGGCAAAGGCGAACTGTAATCCACCCCAAAAGGAAAATTAAGCAAGCTGTTAAAATTAGGGTTTAGATGGTTAAGGAAAGCATATTTTTGCCAGAAGAAAGAATATAAAATGCCGAATGGGTCGCCAGATAGGCCAGAAAGGTAAGACGTAGGATAAAAAATGACTGGCCCGAGAAAAATAAATATTAGAACCAGAAAGAATAAAGCGATCCAAAAAGATTTTTTATTGTTGAGCATTGTCGGTTTTCTCTTTATTTTTTTCTTTTATATTTTCAATAAACATTTGGATTGCTCCAATTGCCAAAAATACATAAACCAAAATTGCTGCTTGTTCCGCTATCGGCTCTTTTTTAAATATTAACAAAAATGGGCATAAGATTAAAAACCCAAGTGCCAGGCTAATAGAAACATCACTTTTAAATTTAAAAAGACAAACCAATAAAATCCACAAACCGGTTAAAAACAAAATTAATAAATCCGAAGTAAATTTAAGAACAAAAATATCAAATAAAATATTTACTCCGGTAAAAACCAATATCCAAACTTTATATCCTTCTAAAAAATTTTTAATTTTATTCATTTTTCGCCACTATTTTCTTTCTGGCAAAACTATATCCCAAATATCCCACACATGCCAAAAAGGTAGCCAAAGAGACTCCAAGGCCAACATAGAATAGTCTTTGCGGCCCAAATTCAATCTTGGGCAATTGGTTTCTTTCCCAAGTTTTAAGAGTGGCTTTTTCCAAAAATATGTTTTTATGTTCTCCTCCTTTAATTTCTCCATCAAAATAACTCGCCACCACTTCCCCATATTGTTGATTGCTAATCGTTGATTGCTGACCGTTAATATAGGCTTTCCAGCTATTTTTTATTTTTGTATTAATACCTCCCAAAAGTTTGAAAATTTATCTAAAAAAGTAGGAAATTTCTTCAAAAAAATCTTAATACCCATGCCATGTATGCCTAATACAAAGCCGGTAATCTTGACTTTACTGTCTGAAAATTTGGAGCTGGCTATAAGTTTTTCAAGATCCAATCTAGTATATTCCCTCATATGTTCCCAATAAGGAAACTTTCTTTCTCCTGTAAATAATTCGATAACGCTCCTTGTTAATCTTTTCCTATTTGGAGTATTAAATAACAAATAACCCCCCCGTTTTAAAACCTTAAAAGTTTCATTAAGACATCTGACATCGTTCTTGACATGCTCAATCACATGAGAAGCAACAACAATATTAATAGAGCCCAAAGGGACCACCTTACTTAATTTATACCAATCAGTATTTATGATTCTAATATTATTTTTACCTGAAGAAAGATTGTGCGAAATTCTCTCTGGGAATTTTTCTATTCCAATCAAGTTTCTACAATGCCTCGACAACTCAAGTGTTCTATGAGCGGTAGAACTGCCAATTTCAACTACTACATTGTTAGGACTAATAATACTTTGGTAGGTATCTACTAAATGGCGCCAATCATAGCATTTATCTTTTGTCATAATTTTTTGCATTTTAAAACAATACTCTTTAAAAAAAAGTATTGGTAAAAATTTATTTTGAAATTTTCTTTCATTTTTTCCTAAAAAAAGTAAAAATTAAATAACCTAAACATCCCATCAAAGTCAATCCTGATATAAATAGCCCGATATAAAACGACCTTTGCGGCCCAAATTCAATAATTATTTCATAATCTTGTCTACCATTAGTATCTTCTGGGGTAATATACCAAGAATTAGCATAACCATTAACTAATAAATGTCTTTCTTCAGGAATCGATTTTTTACCCCCAGTTTCAAAAGTATTTCTATCCAAGAAAATATTTTTATGGGTTCCTTCCTTTATCTCCCCATCAAAATAGCTCGCCACCACTTCCCCATATTGCTGATTGCTAATCGCTGACTGTTGATCGCTAACATAGGCTTTCCATCCTTGATGGAAACTCTCGGAAAAAACCAAATTATAAGGCTCCTTTGCTCCCTCAACTTTGACTTTATATTTCGTTGGATTAATTTTAACAAAAGTGATTTTAGGTGTTTGAGGTTTGGAAATTGAAGCTTGAGGCTTAATGCTCTCTAAAATTAAAGACGGTTGTAAAATACGTTGAATTTGAACATTTTTGTATTTTATATCAGGATTATTGTCTTTGGGAGCTGATAAATGAATGGCAGCATTTGTTGCCCCTGAGGAAGATTTAAAATACATTTCAAAGTGTTCGAATTTTTCGCCGGTGGAAGATAAATTTGTTTGAGCAATTCCTTTATTATTATTTTCTTTAATAAAAAAATTGGCATTGTTGAGGGTTTGATAATCAAAACGGACTTTATAAATAGAATCCGATATATAATCTTTTATCTGCAAATTCTTATCAATTAAATTTTCACTAATCCCTTTAATCGGTAAAACCAATTCTTGGTTTCCTTTTTCAAAATATTTTTTCCCTAAATTCTTCTTTTCTCCATTCTCACTTATAAAAATCTCATATTCGCCATCTTTTGGAATTTCTATTTTATAAACTAATTTAGAAAAATCATGCTTAATGTTTAACTCTCCAGGAGATGACGTCCTCAACTTTTCTTCATTAATTGCATTTTCCAGTTCCCATTTTACAAAAATTTCATCCGCCGTCTGTATTATCCGCGCTTTATCCAAATCCTCCACATTTTTTTCAGTATTGTCCGTAAGAAAAATTGCAGACCTAATATTCCTATCTCCGGAATCTACAATATCCACCAAGCTCCCAGTATCCTCATTCGAATAAATTATATTTTGAGGGATATAAAAGTGGGGAAGAAAGTATTTATTCTTAATAATTTGGACTTTGCCAAAATTTAACAAATTTTTGCTTTCAGTATTAGACAAGAGGTATGCAATGCTTGGCATTTGTGCGTCAGGATAATTGATATCATTCCTAATTATTATGTCTTCGATATTCATCATCCCCATTAACAGCAGGTATTTTGCAGAATGATTCTCATTAAATAAAGAATCTAATAAAAAACTAATTTCTGGTGGTTTACCCATGCTAGAGTAGTACATATAAATACCACCAGGAATAGGTGAGTAACCCCTAAAAGGGTCTTTTATTTCTTTAAAATCCACATCAAGCTTTGGTTGGTTTTTAATACCTATGTTCGTCCCGCTGGGCGGATAATAAGATTTAACATCCCTTTTTATTTTGTTTAAATAGTTTTCGGCAAAATAATAGTCCTCTGAGAATCTGTAAGTTCTTAGTCTTACGTCATAATTATTCTGTGCCTCACCGTATAACTTGCCAGAAAAAAATGAAAAAGAGTTTAAAAAAATTAAAAACAACAAGAAAAAAGCAAAAAATTTTTTCTTTTTATTCACCGACTCAAGCAAATAACTCAGAAAAAAACTAGCCAAAATTGTATAAGAGAAAGACGTAAGAATCGTGAATCGGCCAATGTCCCTAATCAAATTGGAAAATGGCATTTTTGCCATAAATCTTGGATCAATAAAGAACAAAATAACCATATAGAAGAGTATGACAACTAGTGGAATTCTAATATCTCTTTTGTTCACTTTACGGAGTAACAAAGACGCAATTGCCATCAGGGAAATTAAAAATGATATTGGCATTAAGCTTTTAGGATAACTAATTTCGTATTGATAGTTAAACAACCCCCCCCAAGCTCTTAAGATATTTATGACGCTTAACCTTGATCGCATCCCCAAGCTCACAGAATCTAAACCTAGATCAGAATTCATAACGCCAGGGTCGTGATTTAAAATAAGATTTGGCCACCAGGAACTATGTAGCGCCAAGGCGATTAGAATGACTATCAAGATTGATTTAGCATATGACAAGAAAGTTGCTTTATCCTTCACTAGGTAAAAAGATAGGGCTAAAAAAACCATGGGAAACCAAACAAGAGATTGACTTTGAATTATTGCAACCGAGAACAACAAGCCAGATATTACAGAATAGAATATTTTTTTTTCTTCAACAGATTTTATGAAGCAAATCACTGTTATTGGCAATATCGTTCCTACAGCCAGAAGAACAAAACACCAGCCCATTATGGTATAGTTAAAAAAAACAGGCATGGTTATGAAGATGAAACCTCCCACCACAGAACTTACGTTTTTTAACCCTAAAAATTTTAAAAGTAAGAACATTGATGTGCCAGATAAAGTAAAAATCATAATTATTAATGCTTTTGAGAGTATTTCTCCGTTTAATCCGAACAGTACAAACATCTTTACCAAGAAGACAAAAGGCAATGTAACAAAGAACGGATTTTTAACCCCAAATAAATTCATATCATATGTCCAGGTATAGAATTGTCTTTCTATATATTCCCCCATCTGCTGAAAAGTGAGAGGCATCATCCAATCGCTTCCTACTACTAATCCCTTAGAGAAAATGATTCCTCTAATAAAGATAAATGACAAAATCAAAAAAACCAAAAAGAAGATTATTTTCTTAGATTTTGATGACTGAAGTATTGTTTTAAGTCTCATTCTACTCTCTCTTGTTTTTTGACTATTTCAATATATAAATCTCGATAGAAAAAAGGGCCTATTCGTGGTAATTTTCCAAAAAATGAAAGAAATTTAACAAAAAAAGACGGACTTGAATTGAATAATGCGACTCTACCTTCTAACCCAAGTCTGTTAAGTAGATTAAAAAAGTATTCCTTCGACCACTTGAAATAGTGCTCATCGTGAAATATTGATCCTGTATTTAAAATCCTATAGACAATAACACCTAACCAATCTGAATTATCGGTATAAATTTTCACTTTTTTACGACAGACTCTAAAATGTTCTTTAATCATTTTAACAGGAAATAAATTATGTTCTATTACATAAGCACTTCTGACAATATCAAACGTATTATCTTTAAAAGGCAATAATTCTGCTGACGCTAATAAAAAATTTGGCGGTAGTGGCTTTGGAATATATACGTCTACATTTACGTCTCCCCTAGCATCATCTCCACAACCAACATCTAACACTATTGACTTAGTGCCTATTTTCTCCTCAATTCTTCCACTCTCATGACTAAAACTAAATGAGATTATTTTTGCTGCTAAATTTGGCTTCCAACCACGATAGCCTGGAACCCATTTTACTCCAAATATTTTTTTTGATTCAATATCTTTTCTTAAACGAATATCATCGGGTAAAAAATTTGGAATGCCATTCGTAAAATCATATTTACGCAAGCATTTATTGCAATAAAAATACTCCAAATCTTTTTTCTTTTGAAGCCGCAAATCGTTATGGCAATAAGGACAAGTTAATTTCGACAAAAAATAATCATTCATTGAGTTAATTTTTAAACAATAAATATATAAAATATAGCTATTGAGTAAAAGATTTTTAAATATCTTATAATGAAACGCTCTTTCTAATCTTTTCCAAATCTACTTCCGCTATTTTAAACCAATCAAAGTTTTTAGCAAAGTTTATACATTTTTGAGAAAGAGCCAGTCGGACTTTCTGATTTTCAAGCAAATAGACTAGTTTTTCAGTCACAGAATCTATATCATTACATTTAATTCTAATAAGACCTTCAGTTTTATAAATATATTCATAAATTGGTAAATTATAGCTAATTGCCGGTAATCCACAAGCCAAGGCTTCCATTAAGCTTATCCCCCAACTCTCATCAGCATTTACTTTAGATAGGTATAAAAAAACTTTACTATTTTTTAAAACCTTATATTTTTTATCGCTAGGCGTGAACCCCAAATATTCAATATTCTTTCCCAAGCCGTTTTTTTCTATTTCCCTTTTAAATTTTATAACAACATCATCTAATCCCATGCCCATTATTGCTAATTTTGCTTTTGGCATTTTTTTAACTAATTTTTTCCATATTTTAATAAGATCTAAAACGCCCTTATTTATACTAATTCTTCCCATATAAACGGCTTCGTATTCTATATTTTTTGGCTTTTTAACCGCTAAAATATTTTTCACGATAAGACCATTTTGAGTAAGAATTATTTTGCTTTCTTTTATTCCCCTATTAATCATTTCCTTCTTTAGCTCTGGATTAACGGTGAAAACCTTATCTGCAAAAATGTTGGCAATCCTACCAACCAAAAGTGATTCTACGTAAGTAAGTATATTCACAATTGAATTACCACTTCGTTCTTTCGGAGGTGGAACAACGCTATCCATCATTAAAACCCAATGTTTACACTTACCAAAAATTTTTAACCACAAAATTGGTATGATATCTACTAAAAAGGGAGAATTAGAAAACGCAAAGTCAAAAACTGGTAATCTTTTAACTAAAATGAAAGGAGAAATTAATATCCTAATCAAATAAGAAATAATTATTCCAAAATTAGAGCTAGTTTCCTTTTTGGTAAAAGGGAGAAAAATAGCTTGCACTTTTGATTTTTCTTTATCCAATATTTCTTTTTTTATTATTTCCAAGTCTAATTGAGGAGCAAGTATAAAAACATCATTATTTCCTCTTGCCCATCCTAAAATTCTACCCGCAGGTTTATCATAAGCGTAAATAGTTGTATCCCCAAGATTTGTGTATAATATCTTTAACCGACAATTCATTATTGTATTATAACAAAAAATGAAAATTTTAAATATCATCCTTAGAGAAAAATTTGATTTAAATAAACTGTCTGCCCTTCCCAAAATAGCTTGGGAAATTGCCCAAAGAGCACAAGAAGAAATTAATATAAACATCGTAAGTAATGGAACAAAAAAAGAAATTAAAAAATTTAATAAAAAAATTAACTTTATTTATCTCCCCGGTTCATATCTATCCTTTTTTGATAATACCCTTTCATTCATAAAAGAAAAAAATAACCAAGGCATTATTTATTTCCTTGGAAGCCTTTCCGGCGGATGTATTTTTAGCTGGAGAGCTAGAACGTATCCCAATAAAATAATTTTAAATCTTATCAACGGAGGAATCTCAGTTAAGGATTTGAAATTTATAAGACTCTATGATCTTTTCCTTCAACCATCAAACTGTATCCTTCACCCTTCGGTTTTGGGCAAACCAGTTGAACTATTTTTCTCAAAATTTTTACAAAATGGAAATATTACAAAAATTATTGTCCAAAGCCAAAGATTAAAGAACAAAATCATATCTTTGGCTCCTAAAGCTAAAGTAGAACAAATCCAATTTGGCGTCCAACAAGAGCTTTTGGATTTTAAAATAAAACACCCGTCAATGGAAAAACTTTTATTATATTTTGGTCATATTTATAGCGTAAGAGGCATTGATGATATGTTAATTTCAATAGATTCGCTATTAGAAGAAGGTTTAAAAATTAAAACTAAACTAATTATTACTCCTGAAACAAACGTTAAATTTTTAAAAAAAATCTTATCACAATTCCCTAAAGTTAAAGAAAATACTTTTCTAATAAAAAAATATATTGATAATCCGGGAAAAAACATCTGTGATTCAGATTTAGCATTTTTTCTCTATCGTTTTTCAGGAGAAATACCAGAATATCCATTAGCGCTATTAGAAATCATGGCTGCAGGAATTCCGGTTATTACCACTAATATTGGCGCAATTAGTGAACTTTTCCCCAAAAATATAGCTTCTTATTGCCTAGTTAAGCCTGGTGATATTAAAAACACTGTCAAAAAAGCTAGAAATCTTCTGTCCAATATAGGATTAAGAAACTTAGTAATAAAAACTAATAAGAATACTGTTGCGAAGATGACTTGGGAAAAATATTATGATAAAGTTAAGACATTACTTTTTTAAAAAAATATTATATGAAGAAAAACCGCATAAGAAAATTCTTTAACGACTTTTCTAATACCTACAATCAAAAAGCCTTCTATGGTAGTAGAGGGTTAAATTATCTTAATCATATTGAAATAGATTTTATTAAAGAAGCGACAAAAGACTTGAAATTTAGTAATCTGCTTGAAATCGGTTTCGGCGCAGGAAGAAATTTGCTTCTTTTCAAGGATAGAAATATAAGCCTTTACGGAGTGGATATTTCTGAAAAGATGTTACAAGAAGCTAAAAAAAACCTTAAAAACGAAAAATTAAATCTTAAGCCACATAACGCCGAAGAAGGACTTCCTTCTAAGGATAAACTTTTTGATTTAGTACTTTGTATTAGAGTATTAAAATACATGAAGAAATGGCCTTTTGTTATTTCCGAAATCTCAAGAACTTTAAAAAAAAGTGGTTATGCCATTATTGAGATTCCCAATTTATTCTCAATTCACTTATTAGGATTACCATGGGCTAATTATTTTTTATTTTTTATCCCTGGATTTATAAAACAACTGAAAAAAAATAATTTGGAAATTATTAAAATTCAAAAAGGAGCAGTTTTCCCATTCTTTATTTATAAAATAATTAACTATAAATTATTACTTAAAATTATTGCTTCAGTTGATCGAGGATTAAATAAAATATTGCCAGTTGGATTAATCTCTAGAAACTATATATTTTTAGTAAAAAAAATCAGCAAATAGCCTTAACAAAAATTGTCATAAATCCATCTTTTTTTATAAGATATTCCTCATCCCTTTTCTGTTCTAAAAATTTTTTAAAAGGGACCTCTCTTCTAAAAATCCATTTAAAAATATATAAAAGAATCGCACTTATCATTTCAAAAAAACCTCCTCTTTTTTCAATCTTCTCAATTTTAAAACCTACTTTTTTTAACATTCTATTTAACTGTTTCTCATTATAATGTCGATGGCCAAAATACCAAGCCGGATCCATTATTTTTGCCAACCAAAAACTAAAATCTGTCGACATGACCAAGGTTCCACGTGGTTTTAAAACCCTTTTAATTTCTTTAAGGGCAATCATTTCTGTTCCTTTCGGTATATGTTCGATAACATCGAACATAACCACCAAATCAAAAGATTGATCTTTGGCAGGAATATATAAGGCAGAACCTTTCTTAAACATTGCCCCCGGAACTTCTTTTTGAGCTTCATAAAAAAGCTTCTCTTCTGGTTCTATCCCCACTACCGACTTGCACCCAGCCCTAATTGTAAATTTCTCAAACCATCCGTAAGAGCTACCGACATCAAGAATTTCTTTGCCTTTAACATCACCACAAAATTTAAAACTATATTTATGTCTACCCGTAAGTCTCTCTTTAATACTGCTGTTAAATTTTTTCATTTTTTAGTTTATTGTTTCTTAGAAATAATGTTCTATTCATAATCTCAACGTCAATAGAAAAACCATGTTTAACAATATAATTTTTGAAAGTAAGATAATTTCTATTTTTATCTATATTATGTAGCTCAACAAAAATGGATCTTACGTGTTTCTTGATAAAATTAATGGAAGATTCAAAAACATCATATTCGCTACCCTCTATGTCCATTTTCATTAAATCAACAATTGAAATATTATGCGCTTTACAAAAATCTTCCAGGGAAATCGTTGAAATTTTTTCACAAGCCAATAAATCATTTTTTCTCATACCAACAAAGCAACCATCATATTTGTTGCCATTTAAAAACAAAAATCCCTTACCAGTTTTTCCAGTCATTGCCAGTTTAAATGACTTTATACACCGAAAATTATTCAATCTTACATTTTTTTCTAAATAAGAATAATTACTAGACCCGGGTTCAATTGCAAAAATACTTGGGTTTTTACAAGATAATTTTTTAGTAATTAACAAAGAAAATACTCCTATGTGAGCGCCTATATCCAATATCACTGGTCTAATATTTCTAGGGAAAAATCTGCTAGGATATTCAGAGTCCGCATTAATAATTATAATTTCAGCATAATCTGTAGACCCACCCCTAGCTACGATATGAATTCCATTTCTTAATTTGTAAATAGCATCCCTTTTAAAGAATCCCAAGAAATCTAAGATAAGTATATGCAAATTCTTTATGGATTTAACTGCTAAAATTATCTTTCTAAGCATATATATTTATTTCAACTTTAATCAAAAATTACTTTTCAATAGAGGCTTTTTGATCTGTTATCTTTGATTTTTTTAATATCTATCTATAATCGGGTTTCTTCGTAAGATTATAATTCTAATTACTTCTTGCCAGATAATAAAAGCGGAAATAAACGTAATAAAGGGATGATAAAACCATTCCTTTTCTCCATCTTTTACATAGAAATATATCGCCCTAAAACATGGAATTATAAAACTTATTCCATAAAAAGGATAAATCAACTGTCTAAGACGCCGTCCCGAAGAGATATATTGTCTTCTTGCTTTTAATCCGAATTTCTGCTTATACATCCCAAAAGTTTCCCTTGAATCCAAGTTATAATCAATAGCCCATCGATGCTTTTTAATAAACTGTCTTATGCTCTTATTCAAAGTAGCGTGATAATTACTGGCTAAGGGCACATAGGCAATTTGCTTTCTTTTTTTTATCATATCTAAAACTGCTAGAATACCACAATACCAAGTATTTTTATCTCGACGATACGCCGACTTCTTAAGCATGAATCCCTGTTCAAACTCAAGTATTGGGTGATTTTTTAAAATAAAATCAAAAACAACCCAGTCTTTAGTTTTTTTAATTGCCTTGTAAACCTTTTCAAATGTCAACGGATTATTCGCATAGCCATATACAAAATGATTGCCGGGATCTGTAAAACGATTTACATATCTTGTTAACCAATTATCACTATCTTTGTTATCTAAATGGGGAAAGGCGGCGGCAATATTTTTGTCCTCAATAAATGGCTTTAACATTAATCTAATCCAATTATTTTGGACTAACTGATTGTCATGGCCCATAAACACCACAAAATCGCTTTTTGCTTTCTCACCTCCTATGGCATATCCTGGATCACCAAGAATGAATTTGTTTTTAACCACTCTAACTTTATATTTTTTTGCTAACTCTAAAGTGTTATCTGTCGAACCACCATCAACCCAAATAATTTCGATTTTATCTTTAGGGTAATCTTGCTCCAAAATAGATTTTAATGATTCTTTAATACACCAACCACTATTAAAAGTCGCTGTTACAAAAGACACTGTAGGTAATTTTTCTTTTGGGATTTTTTTATTTAATTTTTTAATTAAAATTTCCCTTCATCATATTTATAATAATCTTATTACACATAAATAACCTTTTCAATAGGTTACCAACCTATATGGATAGCAATTTCTTTTACTCAGTTTACTAACCCATTAGTTGTGATACAATAATTATAATTATTAATAGAAGAAAGAATGAATAAACTCAAACCCACGAAATTTATTATTTTTGGCTCACCGCAAATTTGTAAAGAAGAGATTGACGAAGTAGTTTTAAGTATGAAAAATGGATGGTTAGGTACTGGCCCAAAAGTCGCTCGCTTTGAAGAAGATTTCCGCGAATACAAAAATGCTTCATATGCTATCGCTGTTAATTCATGCACAGCGGCACTTCATCTAAGTCTTTTATGCGCGGGTATTGGGCCAAAAGATGAAGTAATAACCACACCTTTAACCTTTTGTTCAACGGTTAATTCCATTATTCACACCGGGGCAACTCCTGTACTTGCTGACATAAATCAGCTCACAATGAATATTAACCCTGACGAAATCATAAAAAAAATAACCTCAAGAACAAAAGCTATCATCCCTGTACATTTTGCTGGACGCGCTTGTGAAATGGACGAAATATGTGCAATAGCAAAAAAACATAATTTAACAATTATTGAAGACTGTGCCCACGCGATAGAGACTGAATACCACGGAGTGAAGGCGGGAAATTTCGGTCGCTTTGGGTGTTTTAGTTTCTATGTAACGAAAAACGTAATCACTGGGGAAGGTGGTATGATTTTGGCTAAGAATAAGGACGATGCCAATAGACTTAAAGTTCTTGCTCTCCATGGTATGTCAAGAGATGCATGGAAACGCTTTAGTGACAAAGGATATAAACATTATCAAGTGGTTGAATGTGGTTATAAATATAATATGATGGATATTCAAGCAGCCATAGGAATTCATCAACTAAAAAGGGTAGAAAATAATTGGAAACGAAGGAAAGAAATATGGAACAAGTATAATTTTGCTTTTAATAATTTACCTTTAGGTATACCAGCTCCAATAGATAAAGGAACTCGACATGCATACCATCTTTATACAATCTTAATAGACCATTATAAAACTTTAATTAAGCGTGATGAATTTTTGGCAAAAATGACAGAAAAAAGAATTGGAGTTGGAGTACACTACTTAAGTATTCCCGAACATAAATATTATCAAAATACATTTGGTTGGAAACCACAAGATTATCCTAACGCTATGAAAATTGGTCGACAAACTGTAAGTCTTCCACTCTCACCAAAACTAAAAAATAAAGAAGTAGATTATATTATCAAAACGGTTAAAGAAATAATTCACTAATAATTTGTTGCCCTCTTTTTTTTGGCATTGTTTTAATAATAAATTATTTTAATTAAATATTTTTTCGCCAAAAATTCATCGTATCTTTTAGTGTTTTTGCAAGTGGGATTTTTGGTTGCCAGCCAAGCTCTTTTTTGATTTTGGCAATGCTACCGGTTGATTTTTGCACATCAGACGGACGCAATTTGCTTTTGTCAATTTGAATATCAATTTTAACTTTAGAAAATGAAAGGAGTATTTTTAAAATTTGTTCTATTGAGTGGGGCTTAGCGGTGGCGATATTGTAAAGTGATAATTTGCCTTTTTCCATAATCTTTTTGTAAGCCAAGACTACCTCACGCACGTCTAAAAAATCACGCTTAGCGGTCAAATCCCCAACTTTCATTGTGGTTGCTAATTTACTTTTTTCAATCCGGGCAATTTGGCAAGCAAAATCCGGCACCACAAAGCCCAATTTTTGCCCAGGTCCAGTGTGATTAAATGCCCGGGCAATAACAATATCTAAATTTTTATCTTTAAAATTTAAAGCTCTCTTTTCCATTTGCGCCTTGCTTTCTGCATAGTCACCAATTGGCTTAATGGGGTCAGTTTCTAAGGCCGCTTTGTGACAATTGCCATAAACCATACCGCTTGAGGCAAGTAAAATCCTCACCCCTTTGCCTAATTTCTTTGCGGCGTTAAGGATGTTAAGGGTGCCGTCCACATTGACTTTGAAGGTCAAATTGCGCCTACCAGTTGTTTTGGCAAAACCAGCTAAATGATAAATTTGGTCAGGCGCAATTTTTAAAATTTTTTCTTCAACTTGTTTGGCTTTTGTAATATCGCACTGCGGTAAATCCAAACCAAAAATTTTGTGGCTTTTTTTGGCAAGAAAATCAAATAAATATTTGCCGACAAAACCGCGGTGGCCGGTGATTAATATTTTTTCGCCTTCGGCTCTCTTTCTGCTGCTTGGCATTCTTACTTTCTTTCTTTGAAAATCCTGGCCAAATCTGCTTCAACCATTATTTTGACTAATTGCTCAAAAGAAACTTCTGGTTTCCATTTCAAAATTTTCTTGGCTTTAGAGGCGTCGGCCACTAAATGGTCAACTTCCGCCGGCCGGATAAATTTTTTATCAATTTTGACGTATTTTTTCCAATCCAACCCAACTGTATCAAAAGCGGCTTTCACAAAATCTTTGACGCTGTGCGCCACGCCCGTGCCGATGACAAAATCCTGTGGTTTGGGTTGCTGGAGCATTAAATACATTGCACGGCAGTAGTCGGGGGCATATCCCCAGTCGCGCTTGGCGTCTAAATTGCCCAATTTCAAATCTTTCGCCAGGCCTAATTTAATTCTGACTACCCCATCGCTAATTTTTCGGGTGACAAATTCCAAACCCCGACGGGGACTTTCGTGGTTGAAACATATTCCCGAGACAGCAAAAAGATTATAACTTTCCCGATAATTGAGTGTAATGAAATGGCCATAAACTTTTGCTACGCCATATGGGCTGCGCGGAGAAAATGGCGTTTGTTCGTTTTGCGGCGTATGAGGAGTATTGCCAAACATTTCCGAGGAAGAGGCCTGATAAAATTTAGCTTTTGGTTTTATCAATCTGACCGTCTCTAACATTCGCGTCACGCCCAATGCGGTAAATTCTCCAGTCGAAAGTGGTGAAGTCCATGAGGTCGGCACAAAGCTTTGAGCGGCTAAATTATAAACTTCATCTGGGTTGGCTTCTTTGACTGCCTGAATTAAGGACATTTGGTCCAGTAAATCGCCCGGTATCAAAGTAATTTTGTCTTTCAAATGTTCAATTCTCCTATAGTTGCTGGTTGACGACCGTCTGACAAGTCCAAAAACTTGATAATCTTTTTCTAATAAAAGGTCGGCCAAATATGAGCCGTCTTGGCCGGTAATTCCGGTGATTAAGGCGCGTTTTTTTGCTGGCATATTACTCTTTCTTTGAAAAATCCGTAAGATGGCCGAAGAATTTTATTCCCCCCCGCATCAAAAACTTGATGTCTTCCAATCCTCTTATAGAAATGATTTTCTTTAAAATAAATTTGGGCGTTAAAAATGATTTGTAAATCCCGCGGGTCAGGGCCATGGCTGCTGATGCCGAATAAGGAATTTTCATTATCGGTTCTCTCATATCATACCTTGACCAATCCTTAGTTTTCAACCAATTGTTTTTTTCACACTCCTTGAAAAGCGCCGTGCCCGGGTAAGGGATGACAATGGTTGCTTGTAGAGAGTCAATAAGGCCTCTGCCGAAAAGGTCGGCAGTTAGGGCAATTGTATTTTCGGCCTCTTTTTTGCTTTCCCAAGGATAGCCGACCATGCAGGTGGCGTGCGGCTGTAGGTGGCCGCCCGTGCGGCGATTAGCCTCTTTGGCCATTTGGCAATCGCGGACTATCGCGCCGGCCGGAATGCCTTTGTTAATTTTTTCTAAAGTTTTTTCGTTAGCTGATTCCAAGCCGTACAATAAAAACCTAAATCCCGCTTTTGCCATCAAGTTATAATCTTCCTGCGTCAAAATATTGGCGCGCATATTGCAGTCAAAATATATTTTTTTATGGTAGCCGCGCTTGAGCATCCCCTGGCAAAATTCTTTCAGCCATCCTCCGACTGGGAAAGTGCCGGTGTCATCCATAATTTCTTGAACTTGATATTTTTTAATTAATATGCCAATTTCGTCCAAAACATTTTTAACAGAGCGCGTGCGAAACTGCGGATACAAAATAGTCCAAGCGCAGAATTTGCAGCCGCCGTCGCGGCGCCACCAGCAATCGCGGCCGGCCATTACATAGGTGCCGGGCGTGCGCTTGTAGTTGCCATTTTCATAAGCGTACAATTGCCATTTTGTTAGCTCACGGTCGATAAAAGGTAAAGAATTTAAATCATGGTTTAATTGAAAAGACCCGGTAGTTTTTATTTTTAAGTTGTAGTTTTGCGTTTTTAGTTTTGAGTTTTGAGTTTCTCTATGCCAAATTCCAGGTTCTAATTTTTCTTTTTTGGTCAAGTGATTGGCTAAATTCAACATCAAAAAATCGTAGTCGCCGCCGGTTAAAATATAGTCAACTTGGCAATTTTGCATTGATTCTTCCGGCAGGGCCGTTACATGGTCGCCGACCAAGACAGTTATGAGATTTGGGAATTGCGACTTGAGATAATTGATGAATTTCCAATGCCGTTTGACGACCGGCGTTTTGGTTTCGACCATTATTAAATCCGGCTTTTCTATTTCTAGCCAATTCCAATATGCTTCTTCGGTTTTCTCCTCCGCAATGCCATCCATCCAAATAACCTCGTAACCCTTGCTTTTCAAAAGCGAGGCGGCCTGCGCCGGCACAACAGGATAAATATAAGTCGGCGAGCTAAAAAATTGGAACTGTCTATTTTGAGATAAAAGTGGAGTTCCGTGAGGATTGGGAAGGGGAGGATAACAGATAGCGATTTTCATTCTTTTGCTTTCTATGCTTGACTTTTTACTCTCTTAATGCTAACATAAAAAAGTCACAATGCAAGCCCTTTGTGTCTGCGAGCGTGGGACACAAAGTTGAGCTTGTTGAAATTTGACAACTCAAAAACAAAAAGGAGATGGTTTGATTGGTAGCAGAAAAACCGGCTGTACAAAGATTGGGTATTTCATTGGCCAGTTATCTTCCTTGGGCAGCGTATTTTCCCGGTTGGGCAGCACGCAAAGCTAAAGAGGCAGGCTACAGTTTTTTGCAAGTTGTGTCCTTCCGCGGCGTTGACCCGTATGTTAGTTTATTTAAGCTGCCAGTCAAATATTGGGAAAGTGCCTGGAACGAAAATACCGGCTTGTATTCTGTAATTTCGGGCAAGTTTAGGCACGATCCTAAAGCCCCAACAATTATGGATTGGGTCTTTTTTCACCCAACTGGGGACCGGAATTATTATCAAGAATATCAAGAGTCAATAGGGGACTTTTCCCTTGGCAGTCGCCAGATTGTTCATCATTTAAAGACTTCCCTTGCCCCAAATCAACTCTACGAGCCAAACCCGGGTGAATGGCTAACGGCTAATGAAATAATTGCCAAAATAAGAGCCGATAGTCATTGTCTTGTTTTAGACACCTATCACCTGCGCCGTTTGGCCAGAGCAGATGAAATGGTTGATAAACCGCAGGGTTTATATTCATTTCCATTTTCCATGCTGGGCAATTGGCCAGATTCTCTGCGCGAGCTTTTGCCCCACGCCGCCGCCATCCACGTCGCTCCCAAACGAGACGATAACGAACTAGAAAAGTGTCTGGCTGGCCAATATACTGAACTGGAAGAGATGATGGTGGCTATCAAAAAAGCCGGTTTCCAAGGCGACTACGTGGTGGAAGCCACCATTGGTCTACGTGGCTTAAATCCGAAAAAAGTCGTAGACACCATGGCCCGCTTTCACGATTGGGTCGCCCCACGCATTTAGTACTTTGCCCGCTGACAGCGTTACGCTTCAGCGGGCTTTTTTTGATAGCGCATTTTGCTTTTTAAATTTTTAGTTGAAAGTCCGACTACAAAACCAATGCCATAAAACACGTGCGTGAGAAAAATGGCTGGCGCGGTCATCACGCCCAAAATTATATTTCTATTTTTAAAGGCAATTTGTACAACGGAAACCAAAAGGCCGATTGCATAAATCAATAAAATCGCCAAGGCAATGGATAGTGGTGAAATTGTCCAAAGCGATTGGTTCTGCGCCCCTAAAATTTCCCCGCCGCTGCCAAAAACTATCAGCGGCGTGCGGCCCAATCCCCGACTTATTAAAAGTCCGGCGGTTGTTAAAAGCCAAAGCACAAACAGCGAGGGCGCAAAATAAGCCGGCCGCAAAGATGTTTTGGGAAACTTCTTGGCAAAATAGCCGCGATGCACCGAGTAGGACAGCACTTGTTTCAAGTGGTCGGCCAAAGTTTTACGGCGATGATGGTAGACAACTGCTTGCGGATCGTAAATGATTTTTTGGCCTAAAGTATAAACAATTTGCTGGCAAAGTTTGGTGTCTTCGCCCGGCCAAAATTGGCTGGCAAAGCCGCCGACTTTTTGTAAAGATTCCTTTTTGATCAAAAAGTTGACCGATGGAAAATCATCAACTTCGCGGATGGTGCCGGTCGGCAAATAGCGAAAGCGCGCCGTGCCGCCGCCAAACAAAGATTCATAAACCGCGCCCGAAACCTTCTCCCAAAAACCGGATTTGGCCGGCGTGACCGCCGGCCCGCCCACTGCGGCCACGGCCGGGTTTTGAAAATGCCGCAAGGCAACCTTGAGCCAATCGCTGGCCGGATAAGCATCATCATCCAAAAATGCCAAGATGCTACCCGTGGCATAGTTGAGCGCAAAGTCTCTTTTTTGCGCCGGGCCGATTTTGCCGGTGGCAATAACTTTCATTTTGTCTTCAACATTATTTTTTTTCGCTTTTGTCAACAACCCTTTTTCTTGACGGCCGATTTGGTCGGGCAAAATTAAAACTTCGTAATTTTTCAAATCAATATTAAAAATATGAGGCAAAGATTCATACAAATATTGGTTGACTTGGTTGAGCGGAATGACAATAGTGACTTTTGGCTCCAGCCATTGGCGGCCAACGGAAATGTATTGGAAACCAAGCTTGTACATTTGTTGGACATTAAATAAATTTCTGCCGTCCACCACCAGCGGGGTTTTTAACAGCAGTTTTAATTTTGGCAAATTAATTTTTTTAAACTGCGACCATTCGGTCAAAATTATCAACGCATCAGCACCATCAGCGGCCTGTAAAGCGGAATTGGCGAAAGCAACCTGCGGAAAAATTTTTTTAGTGTTTTCTGCTGCTTGGGGGTCAAAAACCAAAACTTCAGCTCCTGCTGCTAACAGTTCTTCAATAATTTTTAAAGCCGGCGCTTCGCGCACATCATCGGTGCCGGCCTTGAAAGCTACGCCCCAAAGCGCGATTTTTTTGTCTTTCAATTCGGGCAAAAGCGTAAACAATTTTCCCAAAATCCATTTTTTCTGCCTTTCATTTTGTTCTAAAGCGGCCTGCAAAATTTCAAATTGAGTATAATTTTCATCAGCAATTTGAACGAGTGCTTTGACATCTTTAGGGAAACATGAGCCACCCCAGCCAGGTCCGGCATCTAAAAAGGCGCGTTTGCCGATTCGTTTGTCCAGCCGCATGCCGGCGGCAACTTGCGTCACATCGGCGCCGACCTTTTCACATAGATTAGCCACGGAATTGATAAAGGAAATTGAGGTGGCCAAAAATGAATTGGAGGCGTATTTTATCATTTCGGCGGTTTTTAAATCCGTAAGCAGTACTGGTGCGGCAAGCGGCTGAAAAACTTTTTTTAAAATTGTTTTTGCTTTTTCAGATTCCCCACCGATAACAATTCTATCTGGATGCATAAAATCAAAGATAGCACTTCCTTCTCTTAAAAATTCTGGATTAGAGACGACATCAAATAGTCCATCGTAATATTTTTTTACAAGTTTACTGACCAAATCACCAGTCCCAATAGGCACAGTTGATTTATTGACGATGATTTTATAGTCTTGTTTTTCTTTTGGTAATTTGGCCAAAGCTTGCCCAATTGACACTGCTGCATTTTCGACTTGTGATAAGTCGGCACTACCATCTTCTTTTTCTGGAGTGCCAACAGCAATAAAGATAATGTGAGAATTGGGGATTTCTTTTTCTAAATTATTAGAAAAAGAAAGTCTTTTTGACTCTGCCTTCGCAGCACACTCCCCCTCGACAAGCTCGGGGTCGTAATTTGCCTTCGTAGCACTGCCCCTTCGGGGTAAAGTGAGATTTTTTTTGATTAAGTCTTCTAAGCCCTCTTCAAAAATAGGCGAAATTCCTTTTTTAAGTTTTTTAATTTTCCTCTCATCAATATCAATACAAGAAACTTTATTGCCAATTTCAGCCAGGCAAACGCCTGTAACCAATCCAACATAACCTGTGCCTATAACCGCAATTTTCATTTCGTCGAAGACTCCTCAATGTAAACTTTTAAACCATTCGATGGTTTTTGGTAAGCCCTCCTCAAGAGAAATTTTCGGTTGCCAATGGAGTTTATTTTTCGCCAAAGTTATATCTGGTTTTCTTTGTTTGGGGTCGTTTTCTGGCAGGGATTTATAAATGATTGACGATTTGGACCCGGTCAGTTCGATTACTTTTTTGGCTAATTCTAAAATTGTAAATTCTTCTGGATTGCCTAAATTCACAGGTCCGCGACCTTCTGATTCCATCATTTTTATTATACCTTCTATCATGTCATCAATATAGCAGAAACTTCTTGTTTGAGAACCATCGCCATAGACAGTTAAATCTTCACCTTTTAAAGCTTGGACAATAAAATTGGAGACCACTCGGCCATCATCTGGACGCATTAGAGGTCCGTAAGTATTATGACAACAGACTCCATTGCCTGCAATGAAATTTTCAAACCCAGGCACTGAGAAATCGTAGACGTGGGTTGTAGCAAGACATTTTCTAATTGTTTTTACTTGGGCCCAAACCAAATCACCAATCCTTCTGGCATTTAATGTCTGTTTGACTCCTCTATCCCAATTAAGAATATTAAAATCATTGAGTTTACAAACAGTTAATCTATAAAAGGGAAAAGTTTTTTCTCCATATCTTTGTTTATAGGTGGTTTTGTATTTTCCTAATGAGGCAACAATCCCAAAACGCATTAAGATAATATTTAAATCCGAAGCCAGGCCTGAATCGGAAGTGTTAAAGGCTAATTCTTCACCTACCATCTTGCCACTGTGAGTTCCATCCCCATCCTTATATCCTTCTAAGAAGTATTTTAATCTTCTTAAAGGTAGCTGAAGTATCCAGTTGGGAAGTCTTTTGGCACCAATTAGGCCGAAAATTTCTTTAAAAATAAGATAAAGAACTTTTGAATGGATAAAAAGAGAAGGAGGATGCTGTTCTCTTGGTGGTTGATAAATGGCTTTAACACCAAAATTTTTTTCTAGTATTTTTTTTGCTTTTTTGAGAAAAGGAATATCTGAAGAAAATGTTAAAAAATAACTTTTGTTGTCTTTCCAATGAAAACTCCCTTCAGCCACAAAAAAACCGAGTAGCCAAAGAATATCATTTGTAATTTTAATTTCATTTGGCACATAAATATGAGCACCGCCCGAAAAAACTTTCAAAGACGCATCATGAGGTAGCTGAAGGTTTAATTGCTTGACGATTGAAAGAGGCAGGAAAGATTGGTGTTTGAATCTATTAGAGGTGTCAACTATGCCATTTCGATATCTTTGGGTTTTGTAACGGCCGCTTTTTTCAATGAGTCTGTTGATTTCTTCCCTTTTTTGGATGATTGTTTTTTGGAGTGCTGACGAAAAGAGAGTGTATCCCCACAGTTTATTATTGTCTAATCTTTTGAGAAAATGTTCAGCTACATTAATTTGAGGAAAATCTTTCTCAATAACGGGTATCTTAGCAGGAATAGCAACATAGTCTCCCTTTCTTAACATTCTAACTGGTTTCGCCACTGGCTGACCAACTTTATCTTGGGTAAAAACACTATGGTCACCCGTCACTTTCACTTTTCGTCCGTATCTCAAGGACAATTCATAAGTATCAGTTAAACAAGGATGTTTGATTATGGCTGATACTTGTCTAAGTTTCATTTTTTTACTTATGGGGTCGAAAGATGGAACGTAAATTTTTCTTTTTTGGACATCTCCTTTTTGTTCCAACTTTTGAACATATTTTTCAATAGTTTCTAAATAAAGTTTGCCATCATTCAATACAAAGACTGGTTGATCTCCAAGGATGCTATTAAAAATCCTAACAATCCCTGTATTTAAACCATATTTTTTGCGATAGTTATAAGTTAAAGCTTCGGCATATCTTTTGCCTTCGTCATAACAAGAGCGAGGTCCGTAAGGATTAACATTACCAAAATAAGTTTCCTTTTGTGGATGTTCTATTGGGTCCCCATAAACTTCAGAAGTTGAGGCTTGGATAAAACGAGCCTGGTGCGCTAAGGCCAAATCAAGCATATTTTTGGTTCCATAGGAGCAAGTTAAAAGAATTTCGAGAGGATAAATCGGGAAATCAACCGGTGAAGCTGGACAGGCTAAATTTAAAAGATAATCAATTTTATAAGGGAGATGAAAAGAAATAGCTTCTGGATTTTGGGGTTGTCCTAATGAAAAAGTGACGGGTTTAGAAATGTCGTGACGAATGAAGATAAAATTTGGGTTGGAAAATAAAGGAGAAATATTTTTAATATTTCCCGTAATTAAACTATCCAGACAAATGACTTTATTGCCTTCATTCAACAATCTTTCGCATAAATTAGAACCAATAAAGCCGGCTCCTCCAGTAACAAGGATAGTCTTCATAAAAACCTCCCATAAATCCCCCGTAAACCCTTTGTAACTTATGTATGTATTTTAGTCAAGGGTGATTTTGAATATAAAAAAGCCCCGCGCCGGATAGCGCAGGGCTGACAAAGCTAGATCTGATCTTTCCTTCCTTATCCGATAGGATGGTAATCTTCCAGATAATTCTTTAGGAAGGAGGGATGCCAGGCAAGCCAAATGAGCCAGACAGAATTAGAGGTACATCCACGGTATAGCGCTCCATCTTTCTCTCCTGACGCAATGCGTCTGAGCAGTTCGGGAAGGGGGATGTACTCTAGTTTGTAGATTGGCTCACTCTTGTCTTGTTTGAGCTCTTCGATCTTTTCGAGGTCTACCTCTACAAAATAAAGGTCTGACCACGAACAGACGAATGATGGGCTAGGGTTATGCCATGGGTTCAAGGGTTGATAAACCTTTAAGATGGCAGAATTTGCTCCAGCCTCTTCTCCTGCTTCTCGGCGAGCAGTTTCTTCTAGCGTCTCGCCAAGAAGTTTTTCGAGAAAACCCATCGGCGTTTGGCCAAATACTACGGATTCTTGGCTGTTCGGGTCGCGCGGGTCGTCTGCGTGAGGACGAGGCTGATTAATAACACCGATCATCGGCATGCCATCTTCTTTTCGACGCCCCCAAACGACTAAGTTCACGTTTGGCGCCTCCCATACGCCCGGCCGATCGAACTGCGGCATACCGTTTTTGTCACAGACAACCAAGGGTTTGATTGTCTGAAACGGGCTTTTGACCTCCCAGTCTACTTCCGGCGGAACTGGCTTGCCATCGACCGTCAGTTGATTGACATTGCTACCTCGACCGGCGAAAAAACCAGGTCTGAGTTTCTCTGCTTCGCTGTTTGATACAGTTTTTGGTGGCACATCGATCACTCCTTTTTGTGAGGTTTTCTTCCTTCTAGCTTATCAAATTCAAGATTTGCTGGTGTAAGGCACCATTGGAAGCCAAAAGAGCAGGTTTCCATGGATTCCAAGGTTTTCCTTTCAAATCAGTTACTCTGCCCCCTGCTTCTTCAACAATCAAACAGGCAGCAGCCCAGTCCCAGGGTTTAAGACCAGCGTGCAAATAGACATCCATTCTGCCAGCTGCTAAATCAGCTAAATCCAAAACGGCAGAGCCTCTAATTTTGATTTGCAAAACTAAAGGAGCAAGATGTTGGATAAATTTTGCTCCCTCTTCTCGTGCCTTGATATCCCATGGCCAGTCAGTCAAAACAACTGCTCTTTTGAAATCACCTACTTTTGAGACGAAAATTCTACGTTCTTTTACAACTTCAAAATCTCCTTTGCCCTGTAAGACTTCATATGCACCTTTTCCTTTTTGGGCAAAGAATAATCTGTGTTCCAGTGGGGCATAAACTACACCTAAAACTGACTTTCCCTCAAAAGTTAAAGCAATTGAGATGCCAAAATGGGGATCGCCTCGGGTGAAATTCACTGTTCCATCTAAAGGATCGACTATCCAGCAAAAACCATGAGAAATTTCCTTTTCACCTTCTTCTTCGGAAAGAATTTGCCAATCAGGATAAGAAGATTTTAAAGCTTGTCTGATAAAATTTTCAGATTCTTTATCTGCAGTAGTGACAATATCCAATCCGCCCTTACTTTGAGTTTTAACTTGACCAAAATAACTTCTGACAATTCTGCCAGCTTGTCTAACTGTCTTAATAACAAAATCCAACTCCGCTGCTTTTTCCATTTTTAATGTTCGTCTCCTTGAATGACAAATATTACCATTTTATTGTTCTGTTGTCAACTTATTAACTTTTACTTTTTAACTTTTAACTTTTAACTTGATATGCGGACGGTCGTAATAGTGCAAAATTTTCGCCCGGTAAAAAATGGCGGCGGTATCTCGTAAGATATTAAAAATTGTTTTGGCGCCTATGGAAGAAGTGGAGAAGTTATATTTCATCTTTACCGGTGCTTCAAAAATTTTTTTAAAGCCAAATTGACGGGCAATCACGAGCAACTCTAAATCAAAGGCATACTGTTTGACCAGTGCTCGCGGTAAGATTTTTTCCAGAACCGTTCTTTTAAAAACTTTTAAGCCAGTTTGGGTATCGCGGATATTAAGATTAAATAATAGTCGAATTAAAAACTGATACAGACGGGAGTAAAAACGTCTTTTTAAAGGATAATTAACTACAGAAGCCGGATGTCGTTTGGAGCCGATGACGATGTCAGCGTCAAAAACCTCAAGCAATTTGATAAATTTATCAATGGACTGCGCCTGAAAATCGCCGCCGGCGTCAAAAAAGGTGACAATTTCGCTTGTGGAATTTTTAACGCCGTGCGTTAAGGCGTGGCCCTTGCCGCGGTTTTGTTTGTAGTGTAAAACGCGCACTTTTTTTGAGCTTATTTTTTGCGCTTGGCTGACTGTCTTGTCCGTGCTGCCGTCGGACACAACAATTATTTCAAAGGGGTAAGTCAGCGTTTTTTCCAAGATATTCAAAAGCCGCCGCAAAGTGGTGCGGATATTTTTCGCCTCATTGTAAGCGGGAATGACAACTGAAAGTTTCATCTTTTGCTTCAATTATACTAACAAAAGTTGGACAATTGTAAAGAAAAATCATTTTGCTTGAGGGCAATTTAGCTTTTGGACAACAGTTGGGAAAGCTGCGGCTTTTTACTTAAGATATACAGCATTACCAGCGCGGCCAGCGTCAGGCCAAAAACTAAAATTAATATTTTGATAATGGTCAAAAACGAGTCGTGATAAAGCCAGATTAAAACCGGCTCCAGCAGGGCGATTAAAGTCAGCGGCCAGAGGAACAGTCGTTTTTTAATTGATAAAAAGTAATTGACAAAGGCGTAGCTGAGAGAATACAAAAGGATGGCCAAGCCAAAAAGCGGCAGAAAGCGGGCAACCGAAAGATATTGACTGCCGAAAAGCGCTTTGACCGCAAATTGCGGAAAGGCAAAATAAAAGGCAATGACGGCCAACCCCAAAATCATTATTAAACCCAGCGAGCCAAAAAGCAGACGCCAGTGTTTTTCGCCTTTTTCATACAAGCCGGTGACCATCGGAAACATCACGCCCGTAATCGGCAGGGAAATAAACATCACAATTTTGCCCATAGTGGAAAGCGCGCCGTAATAGCCAGCTTGCTCGGCTGATAAGAAGTGTTTGACCAAAATAATGTCAATATTGACAAATAAAGTCAAAATTAAAAAAGCCCAAAAGACATCTTTAAAATAGCTTTTGATTGCGGCGGTGTCAATTTGCGCCTGCTCGCGGCGAAAGTTGAAAGACATATTTTTCAATGCCACAAAGCTCAAATAGTAGGCGGCGGCCACGGCAACGATTAAAGCCAACAGCGCGCCGTTGACATTGAGGCCGAAATAAACCAAAGTCAGGCCCAACAGCAATTTGATGAGCGGGTCAACGCTGATATTGAGTGAAAGTTGGGTGAATTTTTGCAGGCCCTGCAAAATGCCGCGAGTTACCGCTATTAAAAACATAAAAATAATGGCCACGCCCAGCAAAATGGTGGGCAGGCGCGAGGGGATATTTAAAAATTTATTAATCGGGCCGGCAGCCGCGGCTAAAATTACGGCGACAGCCAGCGCAATGTAAAAAATATTTTTAGATAGCAGGTAAAATAAGCTTTGAATTTTGCCAATTTCATTTCTGGTTTTGAAAGCGGCGGTAAAGCGGATGGCGACAGTTGCAACTACGCCGGTCGGAATGGTAATCAGCGCCATCAAAGAAAAAAGTGCCACTAAAACTCCGTAATTGGTCGGCCCCATCATTCTACCCATGGACATAGCAAACAAATAATTAAAAATTGAGCCGACAATCGCGCCGATAAAAAAAATTGATGAGGACCTCAAAAAATGGCTGGCAAAAATTCTTTTAAGCATTTTCTTTATCATAAACGGATAAAAATGCCTTGTAAAGGAGACGATTTTTCGGTATACTGCGAGTGAAGGGGTCGCATAGCGGTTTAATATATTGATAACGGTTGCCCATACCGATATAATAGGTATATGAGATACACACAGAGAAAAGGTGATTATGCTGTGGCTAAAGCGATAGCAAGTTTTACTAAATTGGGTTATGATATCCTATTGCCATTAACCGAATCGGCATCTTATGATCTTGTTGTTGAGCAAAATGGGCTACTAAAGAGAGTCCAAGTAAAATATTCTAGTGATCACGATGTGGATCTAAGACGGATACATTCTAACTCAAATGGTTACGTTGTAAAAAAAGCAAAAATTAACGCTTATGACTGGTTATATATTCTCAGTTCAGATGAGAAAGAATACTTAATCAAAGAATGCTTGTGTGGAAGAAGATCAATAACGCTCAATGATAAATATATCTTAAAGTGAATCGATTTATGGAGAGGTGCCTGAGTGGTTTAAAGGGATAGTTTTGAAAACTATTGTGGCCATTTTGGCCACCGTGAGTTCGAATCTCACCCTCTCCGTTTGTGTCAAACATTAAGGAGGAAAAATGGTCAAGCACAAAAAAATGACAAAAACAAAAGTCGTCCACAAGCATGTTGCTCAGCCCGAGGCGGGCCGGTCTCGGGTCGAAAAAATCGCTACTTCCGAGTCGACGTTTCGAGAATTGTCTGCCATCTCTTTTCAGACCGAACATTTTGAATATCGTGAAAAAGGCATTTTTTGGCTCATCGGCATTTTCATTATCGGCATTATTTTGCTGGATATTTTCTTTTTCTTAAAGCTGTATTTGGGCATGGTAATTGTAATTTTGGGCATTGTCGTTTTTATTCAACGGGCCTTTGAAAAGCCAAAAAAGATTGCCTGCAAAATTAGTAAAGACGGCATTGTATTGAAAGACAGAGTTTATTCGTATTCCGTTTTCAAATCTTTCTGGATTTCCCAACGCCAACCGCAAAAACTCTATTTGCAGCAAACCAGGCGCTTCCTGCCTGCTTTGACAATTTTAATCACCGGCGAAAGCGACGAAAAAATATCCTTCTTTCTATCCCAGTATCTGCCCAAATTGCGCACGACTTCAGAGGACTTTGCCGACAGATTAGCCAGTTTATTGAAGTTTTGAATTTGATTAAATCTATTTTGGAGAGGTGGCTGAGCGGCTGAAAGCAGCGTCCTGCTAAGACGTTGAGCTCGTAAGGGCTCCGTGAGTTCGAATCTCACCCTCTCCGCCTTCGGTCCGCCGAAGCGGACCTACGGCCTGGCTACGCCGAAGCTACGCCAAGGCGAGCGTGACACAGTCCGCCTTTGGCCGGACGCAGTCAAAGCCTTCGGCGTGACACAGTCCGCCTTTGGCCGGACGCAGTCAAAGCCTTCGGCGTGACACAGTCCGCCTTTGGCCGGACGCAGTCAAAGCCTACGGCGTGACACAGTCCGCCAGTAGGTTCGCGACCGCGTGTCGCTAAAGCTTTAGCGGTGGCGCAAGGAGACCTTCACCAATAAGATAAATATATGTATTATGTCTATAGTTGAAAATGTAAAGATGGTTATTACGTAGGTTGTACAGATAATCTTAAAAACAGACTTTCACGACATCAAAAAGGACACATACCAGCAACGGTAAATCGTTTACCTATGAAATTAGATTTTTATTTCGCAATTAGAGACAAATACAAAGCTTTTGAATTTGAGAAATACCTTAAATCTGGCTCGGGCAGGGCTTTTATAAGTAAACATTTCGCGTAATGGCAAAAATCGCCAAAGCGTTGGGCGTTTCAATTGAGGATTTAATAAAATAAAATTATGGAAACACCATTTGAAAAACCGCCTATCCCAGAACAGCAAGAAACGCCTACTCAGAAATTAATTAGTGAGAGGTGCGCGATTGAGAAACGC
>Ga0210057_1001014_pt1 | contig 44082 bp, 44 predicted proteins | sample CryGeyCG2114_010_2_FD_183968 | JGI IMG/M metagenome (GOLD analysis project Ga0210057, IMG submission 183968) | Groundwater microbial communities from aquifer - Crystal Geyser CG10_big_fil_rev_8/21/14_0.10 (SPAdes) (version 2) | ecosystem: Environmental > Aquatic > Deep subsurface > Groundwater ...
AAAGTATTCCGAAGAATACGGTTCCTCCAAGGAGTTTTACCAGGAATAGAAGAGAATATTTTTTCATAACACACGCTCCATTATTTATTAATGATTAAATTAAACTTTAAGTTGAAATACGTTATTTTAAGGTATTTCAGGGATATTTCACATTGTGAAATATGTAAAACTAGGATATTTTTGTCCTGAACTTCTGTGTTCACGGGTATTTCTTCAAACCTTGAGCAGTTTGAAAGAGTTTTTCTTCAAAATCTTTGTCGACTCTGAAGGTATTTCAAAAGGATTCCTAATAAAATCTTTTTAACAAGTCAAGAAAATTAGATTTTCTTAGTTTGTTTGTGCGATTTTAGAGATACATTTTTGAAATTTTTTGAGTTATTTGATTGAATATGAATTTGATAACCTGATTAATTTTTTCCAGCCCTTCAAGTTTCTTTCTTCTTCTATTTGAATAATTCCTTTTTGGAGTAATTTTTCTTTTACAACATTTCCCTTTCTTGAAGAAAGTCCAATTGATTTATAAAGTTCAACTGTTGACAATTCATGTTTTGGGTTAGACATTAAAAAGTTTACAAGAGAGATTTCTTCCTTTGTTAAAGTATTTGGAAAACTTATCTTTTCTTGAACAAATTCTTTATCTAAAGGGTTAATTTTTCCTTTTGGATTTAATTTCTCTGAAAGGGCCCTATTCATTACAATAAGAACATCTTTCTTAGAATAATACCCTGAATTGCTTCCTGAATCTAAAAGTCTTTCAATTTGAATTAATCCTTTTCCTTCACTTAATTTTGACTTTATGAATTCTAAAAGAACTTTTTGATTCTTAGTTAAATCTTCAACTAAAACAATTTCCTCGGCCTTTGCTTTTTCGGCCTTAACAATCGCTTTTTCACGGATTTTGATTTCTTTTGGAGTTTCCTTGTGAGATATTTTTTCTTTGAAATCTGGGTCACTTCTCTCAATTTCAAAACCTTCAATAACACAATCCATTTTAATTTTTATTTTTGAATCTTCAACGCTTGAATCTCTTAAATCTGTAAATGGAACTTCAATTAAGAAGGGGGAATTGTATCTTTCTGAAAGTTTAACAATTGCTGAACCAACTGGAAGCTGGGTGAAAATTTCCTTTCTATCTCTTAATTGCATAAGAGAACTTATTTCTTCTAAATCTTGAGGAAGCTGTTGCTGGAAAGCGACATGACAAGCACTGTTTCCAATAACTGTATCACTTAATTTTGAAGCATGTTGATCTAAACAAATCAAACTTGTTCCATACTCACGCATTTCCCTATAAATCATGTCTGTTACGGATTCACTCATGAATTTAGCTTCTTTTTTTAAGAAGATATTATGTGCTTCATCAACTAAAATTGCATGGTTAAAATCTTGGGTAGACTTTTGATTTCCTACTTTTTTTAATTTGTAGATATAAGTTAAAATATATTCGCAAAAGAATTTCTTTTCAATATTTGAAAGTGAATTTAATTCGAAGATAACTTTTTTATCAAAAAGGTTTTCAATTGAAAGACTTCTCTTTCCATCATAATTTACAACTTTTCCAAAGTCTCCGAAAGTTAAAACTGTTGCAATACGTAATGCACTTTCATACCAACCAGTTTCTCTTCCTTTTGAATCTCTTGCCTTTACTTCAAGCATACGTTTTATGTGATCCCAATTAGGATAAAGTTCTGAACCTTCATAAACTCCCCAACCTTGAAAAGTTTCATCTAACGTTTCCAAAAGAATTTTATGAACTCCAAAAGAAACATTAAAACTTTCGGTTAACAAATCACAAAGAGTATTAATCCATTCTTTAGGACTTACTCCTTTTGGAGGTCGATTTATATTTGTTTTAAATAAATTACTTATTAAACTATTTCCAACTGTAAAACACATTACGTTTGGATCTTCTTTGATTAAAGGTCGAAAACTTTTTTTCCAATCAAAGACTAAAAAAGGTTTATCTTTTTCTATAAAATTTTTTAGAATGTTTAATGCAAAAGTTGTTTTTCCGCTTCCACTCATTCCAGTAATACAGACATGTCTTGGCCAATCTTTTTCTCTTAAATTAAATGAAAAAAGCTTTTTTCCTGCATAAGTTACCTTAGCCAAATCATATTCTCCAAGAAGAAATTCTTCTTTTGGAGGTTCAAGAAAAAAATCTTTATCTAAAAGTTTGTTTAAGTGCTTTTGATAAAGTCCTGCTAAAAGTTCAAAAATTTCTCCTTTCTCTTCAAGACTTCCTGCATTCATATATCTAAAATAAACTTCATCAATTTTCTTTCCAAGGATTGGTTTTAATTTTCTTGCAATTTCTTCGACGGATATTGAGTATTTATTCATTTTAAAATTGATTCTCCTTTGCTTTTTCTATATGGATGAAATTCTTCAAACCATTCATTTATCTTTTTAGAAACATAATCTGAAATTTTTTGCATTTTCATAAAATCATCTAAAGAAACTATACTCCAACGATGAACGTCATAATATCCTTTTTCAGATTGTGAAAATAAATTTGAATTGGTTTCTAAATCTACATGTGTTCTGTCTTCATAATTCTTCCAATAATTTAACTCTGTAGGTAATTTATTTCCCATACCTTTCCATTTTCCAGATTCATAAAATTGCATTAAAAAATCATATTCTTCCTGAGTTGAAGTATGCACTGCATTTTTATTGAAAGATTTTAAATATAACTTTGGTTTTCCGTCTTCACCTAAAGTAAAAAAACTGTTTTTGTCTCTCAAATCTTCAATTTTTTTCTCAGAAACATACTCTCCAAATTCGTGAACTCCGGGCTTTGAACCTTCTTTGGCCATAAGATTTAAGAAATATTCAGTAGAATCAATTGGGGCATTTCTATGAATTAATTCATCCACAGCTTCATTGGAAATTCTTTTGTTTAGAGAGTCTATTCTTCTCATTAAAAATGCTTCTGATAAATCTTTCATTTTAATTTTCATCCTCCGACATTATTTTGTTGAACATCTTGATTCTTTCTTCTTTTTCAGTTAATTCTCTTTCATATTCTCTTAATTCTTTTTTCAAAAGAGCAATATCCTTCCAACATCCAATCTTTTCATTCATTTGAAGTTCAGAAATTTCAATTTTTTTGTGTCTTAAATCATTCTTTTCTCTCGTGGGGTCACTTGAAGCAATTTGCATTTTTTCATTTTCAGAAAGATAACCCCTAATTTCGGATTTTAAATTTTCTCCCTCTTCATGAATCTTTCTACTTAATTTTTCTCTACCTTGAATCATCTCATGAATTTCAGAAATAGATGTTTTCAGAGCATCAATTTTTGATTTACCAACCTCTCCAAAAGTATCACTATTTATAGTTATTTCATGGTTTTCCGGGATTTTGAACTCTGAAAAACCCTGCTTCAATAGATTCTTAGTGTCTAATTCCATGTTTTTACTACTAAATAGTTACTTATAAATCTTTCTATTTTGTTGTGACTCAAGAAAGGCAAAAGTAATCAAAAAGAGGAAGCATTTTGAGGATTTAATCTATTTTGGAAAGATGTAGATACTGGCTCAAAACCTGTGCTGTTAAAACATTTGTAATAAGAACACCAAGCTTTTTCGGAATTCGTTCGAATCTAATTTATATGTGGATACTGGCTCAAAACCTATGCTGTTAAAACATTTGTAATAAGAACACCAAGCTTTTTCGGGATTCGCTCGAATCAAATTAATATGTGGATACTGGCTCAAAACCTATGCTGTTAAAACATTTGTAATAAGAACACCAAGCTTTTTCGGGATTCGCTCGAATCAAATTAATATGTGGATACTAGGATTCGAACCTAGGTAAGCATAAGCTAACGGATCTTGAGTCCGTCCCGTTTGACCACTCCGGCATATCCACATAATGGAAACTTTGAAGTTTCTCTTATGAAAAATAAATGCCCAAACTCTATATAAAGTTTGGGGAAACCAAAAGTTTATAAAAGAAAATAAGCTCCAAATTTTACCTGCGAGTAAAAAGCGCGTAGCGGGAAATTTATTTCTCGTTAGAAAATAAAATGAAATCAAAAACAAAGGTTGAATTCCTTTTAGAAAAGAAAACTAATCCTGAACTAGTGAATACCATTATTTTGGCTAAAAAAAATCCAAAATGGATGGAAGTTGCAAGTATTCTCTCTGGACCTAGAAAAAAAAGAAAAAATGTCAATTTGAATGAACTTGAAAAAATTTCATCTGAAACTGTTATTGTTTGTGGAAAAGTTTTAAGTGAAGGAAATATTTCAAAAAAAATGAAAATTGTTGCATTGAGTTTTTCTGAAAAAGCTAAGGAAAAGTTAAAGAAAGCTGAATGTGAAGTAAAAACAATCATAGAAGAAATGAAGATAAATAAAGATGCGAAAGGGGTTAAAATTTTAAAATGAAAATTGTGGATGGAAAAGGAGCAGTTCTTGGTAGAATTGGGGTATTTGCTGCTAAAGAATCTTTACGTGGAGAAGAAGTTATTATTCTTAACTGTGACCAAATAATTATTACTGGAAACAAAAAATCAATTGAAGAAGAATTTAAAATAAAGAGAGGAAGAACTGGTTCTACCCAACAAGGGCCAAGGCATCATGCAACAAGTGAAAAAATTGTTAAAAGAGCTATTAGAGGTATGCTTCCAGACTACCGAGAAGGAAGAGGAAAAATGGCTCTTAAAAGAATAAAATGTTTTGTTGGAGTTCCAAAGGAATACGAAGGGAAAAAATTAATTGTCCTTGAAAAAACAAAAAAAATTAAATTTTCAGAAGTAAGGGAGTTTACAAAACAAAATGGAAGGAATTGAAAAAAAATATAAAAAAGAGTATTATTCTGGAAAAAGAAAAGCTGCAATTGCAAGAGCAATTATAAAAACTGGAAATGGAAAAATTACCTTTAACAGAAAAGATTACAAAACATTGCAAATGTTTAACAAGTTAAAATTAGAAGAGCCTGTTAGAATTGCTGAAAAAGTCTTGGGAAAAATTGATTTTGATATTGAAGTTGAAGTTCATGGTGGCGGGGGAATTGGTCAAATTGATGCTGCAAGACTTTCTATTGCAAAAGCAATTGTTGGATTCTCAAAGTCTGAAGAATTAAAACAAGCTTATTTAGATTATGACAGAAACCTTCTTGTTGCGGACGTTAGACGTAAAGAAACAAACAAACCCGGTGATTCGAAAGCAAGAGCAAAGAGACAGACTTCTTACAGATAATTTATTTTTTTATTCCTATTTTTTTAAGCTCTTCAAAAAATTGTTTATTATTCTTAAATAAAATTCCTTTCATCCCAAATTTTTCTGCTCCCTCGACATTTTCTAATTTGTCATCAATAAAAATGCACTCTTCTGGCAAAACTTTTAATTTTTTTGTGATTAATTTATATGATTCTTCAGCTGGTTTTCTTATTTTATCAATCCAAGAAATTTCAATTTTGTCAAATAATTCATAATAACTTTTTGGAACTTGAAATTCTAAAGAAACTGGCCACTGTGTGGTTATTATCCCTAAAACAAAACCTCTCTCTTTTAAAATTCTTAAAAATGAAAAGAGTTCTTTATTTTCTGTGATGTTTTCTAAATAAGCTCGCCCAAAAGATTTTTCCAACATCTGGGAATTTAATTTAAATTTTTTGGACACCAAACTCAACGCTTCTTCCTTTGACAAACCTCCTCTTGAAGCGCTCTTATATATTTCAACCGTTTCCGAACCAAACCTTTCTAAATCTAATCCTTTAATATCAAGCAGTTTACATAACTCCTTATAAGAATTAAGAAGATTTTTATCTTCAGATTTAGATTCGTCTTTAGGTAAAAGAAGAACTCCTCCAATATCTAAAATTAGGGAAGCATATTTTTTCATTTTATTCCCAATCTTTCAAGTTTATCTTGAACGTGATTAAAAAGTGTTGAAGAGATTATTGGTTCATGATTTCCCTCATGAACAACTCCTGCAAACTTTATTTTTCCTAAATAAGTAAAATTTCTTAAAATTTTTTTAATGCCATTGACAGAAAACCCATATTTTTTAGATAATTTGTTTAAACTTATCTTATTATCTTGAAATTCAAGAAAAATATTTTCAACTACCTTAAAATTTTCTGCTTTTATTAAATCATTTTTGACTATTTTATATCCGAAAGGGGCTCTTGAAACAACCTTTCCCTCTTTTGCTTTCTTTAGCATTCCTTTTTTTTGTTTTGAACTTCCCAATTTGTTTTCTCTTCTAAATGTTTCAAGATCTCTGAAATTTACTTTTTCTGAGATATAATTAAAAAATTCTTTTTTATTTTCTGGTGCAAAATAACCACAAAAATCACAAAGAAGGATTCCAAAAAGTCTTGTATTTTTATCTCCCTTGTAACTACATTTTGAACAAGTTCCTTCCATTTAGAAACAAAAACATTATAGTTTAAATTATTAATGAAAGGATGTTAAAAAAATCTTAAATAGAATTATTGTTAAAATAAAAACAATTGTTTCCATTAAAGCTGTGTGATTTTCTCTTAAGTGCTCGTGCATTGAGGGAACAATGTCTGAAAGAGCGATATATAAAAGACCTCCAGCTGAAACTAGAACAACATAAGGAATGATAAATGAGATTAAATCTAAAACAAAATATCCTACAATTCCTCCTAAAACTGCTGCTAGTGCTGAATAAAAATTGAAAAGGAGTGCCTTATTTTTTTTAAATCCACTATGAATTAAAACTGCGAAATTTCCTACTTCCTGAGGAATCTCGTGAAGAAGAATTGAAAAAGTAACTAAAATTCCTGTTTCAAAGTTTAACAAAAAGGACCCTGCAATTAAAATTCCATCAAAAAAATTGTGAAAAAAGTCCCCTCCTAAAAGAAGAGTTCCAACTGGTTTTTTGTGGTCATGCTCTTTTCCACAGTGATGCCAATGAAGAAGAGTTTCAATTAAAAAGAAAAGAACTATTCCCCCCACAATATAAATAAGAGAATTTGAAAATTCTGTTAAGGGAAGACTCTCAAATGCTTCTGGAATTAAATCAAAAAACACAACTGAAATTAAACTTGCTGCTGCAAAAGAAATCATATAATGAAGAAATTTGTGAAGATGTTTATTGGTTATTAAAATTCCAATAAAGCTTACCAAACTTACAATAAAAGTTGCAATAATTATTTGAAGTAACACAAATTAATCTAATGAAAATTCTTTATAAATATTTACTCCATTAAATTGTCAAGAGGACTTTTGATTTTCTTTAATTCTTCTGTTGAAACATGAGTGTAAATTTGGGTTGTGGAAAGGTCTGCGTGTCCAAGAAGCTCTTGAATTTTTCTTATATCAATCCCCTCTTCTAAAAGATGAGTTGCAAATGAATGCCTTAAAGTGTGACAGTGAACCTCTTTTTTTATTCCAGCCTTTTTTGCGGCATTTTTAACAATTTTTTGAATATTTCTTGAGGACATTTCTTCTCCATTTCTTCCAGAAAAAAGATATTTTTGGTTACTTTCTTTTTGCTTTTCTGCTTGTTTTTTTAATTTTGAAAAAATAAATTTTGGAATGTTAAATATCCTGTCTTTTTTTCCCTTTCCTTGTTTTACATATCCTACTTTTTCTTCAAAATTAAGGTTTTCTGGTTTAAGAGAAATTAATTCAGATACCCTTAATCCTGCTGCATAAATAAGTGAAACCATCAATTTTGATTTTTTGGTATTTAATGATTCAAGAAGTTCTTTTGATTCCTTTTTTGTTAAAACTGTTGGAATTCTTTTTTCTCTTTTTGGCCTTTTAATGTTTGTTGTTAAATCTTTTTTTAAAATTGAAGAATATGAATATTTAATCGCTGCAAGAAACATGATTATTGAAATTGAAGACCTTTTTGAAAGGTTTTCCGCAATATAAAGTTTAACATCGTCTTCATCCATTTTGATTGGTTCTTTTTTGATAAAATCAAAAAAAAGCTCATTAAACTTAACATAATTTTTTAGAGTATAAGGAGAATTTTTGGAAATTTTAAGTTCAATTTCTAACTTTTTTAAAAATTCATCTTTGTTCATATTCTAATTAAAAATTCTTTTAATTGCTTTTTAAGAAGTTTATTATTTAGAAAAAGGATTGTTTTTATTCCTATCTTTTTTGCGGGAACAAGGTTCCAACTTCTGTTATCAATAAAAAGGACTTCTTCGGGTTTCAATTTTATCTTTTTTAAAAAAATTTTATAAATTTTGGGATTGGGTTTCCTTACTTTAACCTCGCAAGAGATAATTATAGAATTAAAAGTTTTATAAAATTTTTTTGGAATTAGAGGTGATTTGGAAAGATGCCATTGGTCAGAAAGAATTGCCACCTTGAGTCCTTTTTTTTTCAATCTTTTTGCAATTCTAACTGCTCCAGAATTTATTTTGGTTTTTTTCTTATAAACATCAAAATAAATTTTTTCTACTTTTTTTTCTGTAAATTTTAAATTTTTTGAAAGAGATTTTAAAAGTTCTCCTTTTGAAATTAATCCTTCCATAGATTTTGCATAATTAGTATCAATGGAATCCAAATAATCATCTACATTTAAATGAAATTTTTTTGCAAGAGTTTCTTGAATACCCTTTTTTGAAAAAATTTTTGCACCGATTTGTAAAACTCCTCCAACATCAAAAACAACAGCTTTTACTTCAGACTCAGCACTCATAATGTGATTATCCGAACTTTCTTTAAATAATTTTCTTAAGAGAAAAATTAACTTTTTATTTTGAAATTTTCTTTTTAAAAAGAATTCTTTGATTAATATAAATTAATACAACTGACCCTATAATAAAAATCCAATCTATTTTAAATGAAAGAAAAAGAAATAATAAAGCAAGAATCGAATTGAAAATAACTAATTTATTCATACTCTGAAAGGGAGATGGTTATTTTTATAGGTTTGTAAAACTCCTAAAAAGTTATAAACTAAAAAACCCAATTTCAATTATGAAAAGAAAGAGAATGATTGAAGTCCTCATTGGAGCAATGTTTCTTATTCTTTTATTAATTTTAATAGTAGGAATACTTTCTTTTGAAAAACCAAAAAATAAAGAAAAAATCTTTTTTGAAAAAACTCTTGTTAAAGGAAATGTTGATGGGGTTTCTTTTGAATCTCAAAGTTTAAGATACTTCTTTGATGATGAAGAAAATTATTTTGAAAAAAATTCAAGAAAAGAATACATTTATTCTAGAAGAGGGTATATTCTTGAAGAAGAAGATTCCCTTTATTTTTATGGTGAGAAAGATGAAAATCTTAAATTAAAAATTATCTAAAATGGTCTACGGAGTATTATTAAAAGGATTTCTTGTGGGGTTTACTGCAGCCTTGCCCTTTGGGCCTCTTGGTGCACTTTGTATAAAAAAAAGTTTGATTCCAAAAAATTTAGGAGGATATTTTACTGGATTTGGAGCAGCGTGTGTTGATGCTCTTTTTGCCCTTATTGCTGGATTTGGAATTACAATTATTTCAAAATTTTTGGTTAGTAATGAAACTTCAATTAGGGGAATTGGGGGAATTTTCCTAATTTTTCTCGGATTAAAAGAATTGAAAACCAAGTCTTTGAGAAAAATTAAGGTTACCAATGAAAGGAAGACTTTTTTGAAAGAATTTTTTTCTGGATTTTCTCTTGCGGTTGCAAATCCTTTTGTGATCTTTTCTTTCCTTGCTCTTTATACTATTTTGGGCCTTGGAAAAATTGCAGGAGACTATGGACTTTCCGCACTTTTGGTCCTTTCAACATTCCTTGGTTCTTTCTTAGGACTTGCGTTTTTGAATTGGATGGTAATTCATCATAAACACCGATTTGAATCGGAAACCCTTAATAAAATCAACAAAATTCTTGGAATAATTTTACTTGGAACAGGAATTTATTTGATTTTCCAAGCTTTAATGATTTAACAAAAGAAATGGCTCTGGAACAAAACTCTCCCAGAATCATTAAAATTTTGTTTTTTATATTTTTATTATATCTCTTTCTCCGAGTAGGAATAATACTTTATTATTTTTAAGGAAGATTATAAATTATAACGGAAAGATTTATTTAATTTCAAGATTTTAAAGAGGATATCAACAAGAATGATAGAAAATGATGTTTTTAATTAAAAGTTATTCTAAAAGTTCTTCTTAAATTAGAAATTATCTCTAGTTTTGTCCCACACTCAAAAGAAATAAAAAGTTTTTATAGTCCTCATTTATACAAAAAAATGTTTTAATCATGAGGCGTTCTTTTTTTTTGAAGTTTTGATGATCTTCTGGGTTCTCCTTAAATTAAAAGAGTATTTTGAATTGGATTCTGATTAGTTTTGGTTCCTTGCAGAAATTATAATAACAATTGAGAGAGAATTGTTTTTATGAAACAAAAACAATTTGACAAAAGACCAAATTATTTTGAAGGAAGATTGAGAATAGAAACCCTTTAAAACCCCTAAACGTTCTTAAAATTAGAAAATGTTGGGAGAAAATGTTAAGGAAGTATTATTCTGTTAGAGGCCGTTTAATATTAAACTATATGCAAAGGAGGGATTATTAAAATGAGTAAAAAACTTTTTGTAGGGAATCTTCCCTTTAGAGCTGGAGGTAATGAACTTAAAACACTTTTTTCAAAATATGGAGAAGTTGAAGAAGCAACTGTTATTTCAGACAAATTTACAAATAGATCTAAGGGATTTGGATTTGTGACTTTCACTAATGATGCTGATGCAGACAAAGCAGTGAAAGAATTGAATGAATTTGATTTTGAAGGTAGAAAATTAACTGTTAATGGGGCTAAGCCCCGTGAAGAAAAGAACTAGGTTCTTTTCACTTTAATTTTTATTTAATCTTTTTTGTAGATTTTTTATTTTATTTTTTATTAAAGTTATTCGGTGTAAAGGATAACTTCCCTTTTGACTATTTGATGTGAATTTTTTAAAATTTATTCACTAAGGAACCTTTCTTCAAACAAATTAGAAAATTCTAACTCTCACTTTGGCTTTTTTCCTTCATAAATTTTTTTAAATTTTTGAAAAATTTCCGGGATCCTGTTTTTTGAAAATTTTTTCTTTTTTTGGGTTTAAAGGTACAAGATACCTCAAAAAAAGGAGGATTTTGCATAGTTCGTACAATATATCTTGTACGAACTTCTCCCTCACAACCCCTATTTTGAGAGGAAAATGAGCTTTTCCTAGAAAAAAAGAGGTTTTTGTTTATCTTTTTGGTTGATTTCTTAAATGAAAGGCCTCTCATTCATAATTTTTTTAAATTTTAAATTTTATTTTATATACTAAGGATGGTAAATTCAAGATTAAGGATTATAAGAACTATTTCTTAACAAAAAAACTTAGATTAAGAAAGTTCTTTTGAAGAAAATTAAAATCAAATAACTCTTTTTTGATTATGGGAACTTTTAACTAAGGAAAATTTAATTTGGAGAGGAAAAGTATTTCTTTTTTATGAGGAAGTTTAAATTGTTAGATTATAAGAACTATTTCCTTTTGAAATGACTTTTTTATTTTGATTGGAAATATTCTTTAACTAAGACTCTGGAAAAAAGAAGATTATAGGAACTATTTACTAAAGAATTGGGAAAGGGTGTTGTTTTTTGAAAAAAGTAATGTAAAAGACCATCTTTTTAATTTTTTGAGAAGATCAAAAAAGATTCTTTTTTTAGATTTTTTTTGATCCAAAAAAGTTTTATTTTTTAACAAAAATTCTTTCACTTAGGACGCCTTAGTTAATAAACTCGAATTTTATGGTGTTTTTTAACCTTGAAATAAAAAAACGAACGCAAAGGGTTTATTTTTTTTAAAAAACCCTCGATAAAAAGTTAAAGGATTGGCTGTTTGAAAGAAAAAATTGGCTGTTTAAGGGTGTTTGTGGCTGTTTAAACGGCCAATTTTTTACTCTTAATGCCCTTTTGGGTGTTTGAACAACAATTTTTTGATTGAAAAAATGAAGAAAAAACCAAAAAAAAGGTGCAAAAAAGGGGAAATTTGTCGTCAAAAAAAGAAAGATTTTTAAACAAAACCCCCTTGAAAAGAAGATGTTTGAATTTTTTAGACCAAAAAAACTTGTTGAAGAGGTAAGAGAAGAAACAAAAAAAGGATTTGAAGCAGTAAAAAAGGACATTGTCTCTGTTGGTGACTGGATTAAACACCTTGATTCTGAAAAAAAGTCTCATCAAAGTGAAATAAATGTTATAAAAGAAAATTTGTCGTCGCTAAAAAAAGATATTGAAGAAATCAAAAACACCCTTTCTGAGGTTGTTGACTTAAACACAAACAGCCGTTTAAACAGGCCGTTTAAAACAGGAGGGCGTCTTTTGAACAAACAAACACCTGTTTTTTCCGTTCAAACAGATGTTCAAACAGATGTTCAAACACCGAATTTGAATAGTTTTTCTGTAACTGAAAGAGCAATCTTGTTCCTACTTTTAAATACTGATATGAAGCTGAGCTATGAAGACCTTGCAGCTATGCTAAATAAAGAAAAATCTACTATTAGAGGGCAAATAAATGCTATAAAAGCGAAAAGTGAGGGCTTAATAGAAGAGTCTGTTGAAAGGAATGGTAAGAAAAGAGTATATCTCCCTGAAAAGATGAAGGAAAAACTACTCAAAAAGCAAAAAGTGAGACTAAAAAACGGAAAAAAACAAGGAAGAAAAGCGGAAAAGAGAGGGTTAGATTAAAAAAATATTAAAATAGGAAAAAGTGAGTTAAGACAAAAATAAAAAAGAGGTTGATAAGAGAAAAAGTGAGTTAAGAGTTATTTTGTATACCGAATAACTAGCGAAGCTCATTTTTTGAATTAGAGAAAGGTCTTTTTAAAGCTCAATAAGCCTTAAAATTGTGTTTAAAGAAGCAATCTTTTTTAGACTTTCAGACACAAAAAGGTGGATTTCTTTATTATTTATCTTCTTTTTTTCAAGAGGAATTCCCTTGAAGATTAACCTTCTTACATAATCTCTTATTGAGCTTTCAGTTAATGAAAGTTTTTTAGAGAGGGATTTGTAGTCTGAAAACCCCTTTTCCTCCTCCATTTGATAAATTGCGGAGAAGAGAACAAGTTCCTGCTCGGTTAGCCTTTTGAATTTTAATCTGATCTCTTTCTTTAATCCGTCGAGAGAATCCAGAAGTCCTGAAAACTCCTCAAAGGAGTTCTGATCTTTAAAGTAGCCGATTTTTCCTTTTTCTTCTCTTTGCCCGTCTGTCTGTCTGTCTGTCTGTCTGTCTGTCTGAACCCCACCATTTCCCATGGAAATACCTTGTTTTTGGTTATTTCTGGGCTTAAAAAGAAGGTTATTTGTCTGAAAAGGTACCAAAGGTGTCTGGGTTTCTTCTTTTTCTGTCTTAGAAAACCGATCTAACAAAAAATCTGTTTTTTTATTGAGATTATAAAGAGCTTCTCCTATTTCAACCAACCCTTCTTTTGTTTTTGAAAGATCTTCTTTTAAAGAAGAGATTTCCATATTTAAAAAATCAAAATCTTCTTTTACCTTTTTGAAAGCCTCTTTTATTTCATTCATTAAATAAAGTAAAATCCAGAGTTTAAAAAAATTGAGATAATCAAAAAGAACTTTCCTTTTGCTTGGAAGAGTAGGATTCGTATGCTAAAGGGGAAAGCTTCCATCTAGACCTCTTTAAGTATAAAATTCCCTCTTTGTTCTTATTTATCTCTAAAACTAATCCCTTTTCTTTTAATTCTTTTAAGATTTTTTTTGTGAATTCCTCATCTCTCGCAAGTTCTTTTGCGAGATGAGATGTAAAAAAGAGTTTGGGATTTTCTTGGAAGAGCAAAAGAAGTATTTGTTCGGAGATTTTCTCTTTCTTTTCCTTTGATATTTTCATAAAAAATGATGGAAAAAGAAGTTTAATAACTTTTTTTAAAAAATTATTCTTTTTTGGAAGCAGTTAAAGAAGGAAGTCTGAAGTGTGGAGGAAGATTTAATTCGTCTTCAAGTTCCAAAGATTTGATATTTGTCTTGTTTAAAATTCCATTAAAGAGCATTAATTTGATTTCCTCTTTTATTTCTTTTTTCTTCCAATCTTTTAAGATTTCTTTTCCTTTTTTAGGATCTATTGAAACCTTCATGTTTCCAAAAAGTTCTATTTTTGCAATGTCTTTAGAATAAATTACTGATGAAGAAAAAGAAAAATTGAGAAGAGTCACATCCAACTTAGTCTTATTGGTAGATATTTCCTCTATAGAATCAATATTTAGAGAAGACTCTATTTTTAATCCATCTAGTTTTTCAGAATATTTTTCTGCAATAATTTTGGTGTAATTAAATCCAACTAATCTCATCTTAAATTTAAGAGAAAACTTCTGTTTTTAAATATTTGTGTTTAAATTTTGAATTAAATCAAATCTTCTTCAGAAACAATTACAAAATCTCCAATTGCAATAATTGAAGAATAAGGAATGAGTAACTCGTTTTCGCTTGATCTCTCAAGATTTAGGTTTTTTGTGTAAATTGTTGAATCTTTTAAGACGAGACTTATTAATTCTCCAGACTTTGTCTCAAAAGAAATGTCTTTTACAAAACCCAATCTTTTTCCTTCTTTAGTCACAATCATTTTTCCCAGGAGGACGTTAAAGGGCATTTTTTCTGTTTGCATGTCTTTCTTAAAGAGGGTTAATTTATAAATTTATCTCTAGACAAAGATATGCTTTGATTCTTTCGTCTTCTTGAAATAAAAAAACCATTCAAAAAGAAAATCTAAAAAGTGTAACTTAAAAATTAATTAAAAAATATATAAACAAAATTGAATTTACCAGTTTGGTTCTTAAAAAAGAGGGATGATGGGACACACCCACCCCTTGGTTTCTTTTGGAAGTTTAATTTTTTGATTTTTTGTTGGAGCTTGTTTCTGATTTTATTTAAAAAAATTTAGGTGTTATACTATATATAATATATAAATTTATTATTAAATTATATAGATAATCTCTTTTTATTATTAGATTATCTTCAAACTGATTTCTTTTTATTTTAAATCTCGGTTTTTTTTCAAAAGAAATTTTTAAAAAATTATTTTTAAAAAGATTCAAACCTCTTTTCCATGAGAAATTAAGGTGTTTTTCTTTATTAGTAGTTATAATCTTTTATATAATGATTTCTTTTTTTCTCCTTGAAACCAGATGAAAAAAGAGTGATCTCCATAAGAAATGGACGTGTCACACTTTAAGGTTTTTAAACTAAATAAACATTAATAAAAAATGAGCACAGAACTAGATAAAATTTTTGATTCCTTCGATAAAAATAGTATTTTCAAAGACAAATCTTTTTTACAATCCAATTATAAACCCGAAACAATTCCTCACAGAGAAAAAGAAATAAATCAAATTGCTTCAATTCTTGCTCCAGTTTTAAGGGGAGAAAAAACAAGCAACCTTTTTTTATATGGAAATACCGGAACTGGAAAAACCCTTTCAATTTTTAAGGTTCAAGAAGCATTAGAAAAAAGGATGCAAAAATCGATAGACTCCGGGTTTGAATTAAAAATCCAATACATCAATTGTAAATTGAAACAAGTTGCAGATACAGAATATAGAATTCTTGCAGAAATAATTCGTCAACTCGGAGGAGAAGTTCCTGCAACGGGCCTTCCAACTCAGGCCGTTTATAGCAAATTTATAGAGATGGTTGATGAAAAAAAGCAATTATTAGTTTTAATTTTGGATGAAGTTGACCAATTAGTTAAAAAAATCTCAAATAATTTTTTGTACAACCTTACTCGGCTGAATTCAGAATTATCCAAATCCCAAATTTCCTTAGTTGGAATTTCAAATGATTTGACTTTTTTAGAAAACATCGATCCCAGAGTAAAAAGTTCACTTTCTGAAGAAGAAATTGTTTTTTCTCCTTATAATGCTCTTCAAATTCAAGATATTCTCTTAAAGAGAGTTGTTGGAGCTTTTAAAGAAAAAGTTTTAGATTCAGGGGTAGTTGCAAAATGTGGAGCATATGCCGCAAGAGAATCTGGAGACGCGAGAAGGGCTTTAGATTTGTTAAGGGTTGCCGGAGAATTGGCTGAGAGAAGTGGTTCGAAAAAAGTGACAGTTGCACACATAGACGAAGCAAAGAATAAAATTGAAAGGGACAAAATTATTGATGTTATTGGAAATCATCCTAAACAATTCCAGGTAGTTTTAAATTCAATAATTCTTCTTTCCGATGAAAAGAAAAAAGAACCTTTTTTTACAGGGGAGGTTTACCATCATTATCACAAACATTGTCTTTCATATAAAATTGAACCCCTTACCCAAAGAAGAGTAGGGGACATAATTCAGGAATTTGATATGTTAGGAATCATAAATGTGAGGGTGGTTTCTAAAGGAAGAGGAGGAAGAATGAGGGAAATAAAATTAGTTATTTCGGATGAAATTTTAAAGAAAGCAAAAGAAATTATCAATTCATCAATAAATTATGATTAATTTAAATTTAAATTTAAAAATAAAAAATGAATCAAGAAGAACTCCAAAAAGTATGTTTAGAAAAAAATGTTTTATTAGAGAATTCTCTTTCGAATTCCCTTTCCTCTTTAGATAATCCTCTTCTTTTAGGACTTTTACTAGAAAAAATAAAAATTCTTTCCGGAAAAAGGTTTATTACTAAATCTCTTTTTGAAAAAAACAAAAAAGAAATTAAAAAATTTATAGAGGAGAACAACCTAAATAAAGGGGAGGACAAATCTGGAATTTATAGTTTCCTAAAAATTTCAAATTTAAAAGAAGAGGAAAGGCCCTCTCTTAGTCAACCCCAATCTTTAGTCAAAGTTCTTTCTTCCTCTGCTCCTTTTGGGAAAAAATTAGAAGTAAAGGATTTTGTTTCCCATTTTAGAAATCGTTACGAGGACATAAAAGAAATTTTCAATGATCGAAAGGAACTTGAAAATCTTTTCTCTATAAATAAAATTTCAAATGAAAAACAAAAATTTTCTGTAATTGGAATGGTCTATGATAAAAAAATAACAAAAAACAACAACCTTATTTTAGAAATAGAGGATTTAACTGGAAAAATGAAGGTTTTGATAAGTTCTTCAAAAGAGGAATTGATAAAAGAGGCCGAAGATATTTCTTTGGACACGGTAATTGGTTTTAAAGGAACTGGAAACTCGGATATTCTTTTTGTCAATGAAATTTTTTTCCCCGAAGCTTTTCTTTCTGAAAGGAAAAAAGGTCCGGTTGAAGAAACGGCCCTTTTTATTGGAGACGTTCATTATGGAAGTAAGAATTTCCTTGAAAAAGATTTTTTAAGATTTATAGATTTTTTAAATAGTGATTCTCCAGAATCAAAAAAAGTAAAATATCTTTTTATTGTTGGAGACCTTATTACCGGAATTGGAAATTATCCTGGTCAAGAAGGAGATTTAAAAATTAAGGACCTTGAAGAACAGTTTAGGCAGGTTGCCTCTCTTTTAGGAAAAATAAGAAAGGATATTAAGATTATTCTTTCTCCAGGCAATCATGATTGTGTTCGACTTATGGAGCCCCAACCCCTTTTAGATGAAAAATATGCTTGGCCCCTCTATGACCTTGAGAATGTAATTATTTTAGGAAATCCTTCAACAGTAAATATTGGAGAAACAAAAAAATTTGAAGGGTTTGAGGTTCTTATTTATCACGGATTTTCTTTTCCTTTTTATGCAAATAATATTCCCAAACTTATAGAAGAAAAAACGATGAACCAGCCCGAGAAAATAATGAAATTTTTATTAAAACATAGACATCTTGCACCAACACATACTTCTACTCAATTTTTTCCTTTAGAAAAGGATGCTCTCTTGATAAGAAAAACACCCGATATTTTTGTTTCTGGACATACTCACAAAAGTGGAATATCTTATTTTAATAATGTTTTAACAATTTCTGTTTCGAGTTGGGAAGGTTTGACTTCTTACCAAGAAAAATTTGGAAATAAACCAGACCATTGTAAGGTACCAATGTTTAATTTGAAAACAAGACAAGTCAAAATCCTTGATTTTGAAACTGGAGAAGACGGAATAAAATTATATCAGGAGGAACAATGATTCCAAAAAAAATCCTCAAAATAGGAATTGATTTAGATGACACTCTTTGGGACTTTCAATCAGTTTTCTTAAATTTTTATAATGAAAAATTTAAAACTAAACATAATTCAAAAGATTTTTCTTTTTATTCTCTTGAGAAATTTCTAAATCTTTCAAAGGAAGAAGTAACTCTTCTTTTGAATGAATTTGAAAAACACAGTTCTTTTATGAATCTTCCTTTAGTAAATGGTTCAAAGAAAGCAATTGAAAAATTAAAGGAAAATCATAAACTTTTTTTTATAACTGCTAGGCCTCCAAAAAGGAAGTCCTCAACTAAAGAATTTTTTTCAACTCATTTTGGAAATGCGGGTAAACTTTATTTTTTAGGAGATTCTTCTTTTCCACAATTAAAAAATAAAGGAGAGGTTTGCAAATATTTGGGAATTGATTTAATGATTGATGACTCTTTAGAAAATTTGAAGAGTTGCCTTTCATTAGGCATTCCTTCTTTTTTGATAGATCGACCTTGGAACAATTTTGAAGAAATAGAAGGAATAAAAAGGGTTAAAAATTGGGAGGAAATTTTAAATTTAATCAATAAAAATGAAAACTGAAGAATATTTTACTAATTTAAAAACGAATGTGGACCACATTTATTCTTTAATGAATAAAGCAAGAGAAAAAGGATTTGATCCTGTAGATATAGTTGAAATTCCCCTTGCAATAAGTATGGCTGAAAAAGTAGTAGGTTTAATTTCTACAATTTATCCCCAAATGATGGGTTCTGGGATTGTTGAAAGAATTATTGAATTAGAAACTGAATATGGAAAGTTAGACCCAACAGTTATTTTTAAAATTTCAGAAGAAATTGCCGACCAAAAATTTTGTAAATTTTTAAGCGTGCTTGAGGCAATAGACGCGGGAATTAGAATTGGAATGGCTTATTCGACTTTGGGAGTTGTTTCAAGTCCAATTGAAGGATACACCGGAATTGAAGTTGGTAAGACGAGAGATAAAAAAGAATATCTCATTGCAAATTTTTCTGGACCAATTAGGTCTGCAGGAACAACTGCTTCATGTATTTCTTTAATTTTGATTGATTTCTTAAGAGAAAAATTTGGTTTTGCAAAATATGATCCTACAGAAAAAGAAATCAAAAGGGTTTGGTCCGAACTTTCTGATTTTCATGAAAGAATTACTAACCTTCAATATATGCCCACTGAAGAGGAGACTCTTTTTCTTGCAAAAAACATGCCTATTCAAGTTGCAGGAGATCCTTCTGAAAAATTAGAAGTTTCAAATTATAAAAATTTAGAAAGAGTAAGTACAAATTTTCTTAGAAGTGGATTTTGTCTTGTAATGGCCGAGGGTCTTGCCCAAAAAGCAGCAAAAGGATATAGATTGTTAAATCAAGCAAGAAAAAACGGAATAAAATGTACTGGGTTTGATTTCTTACCAGAGTATATTGAACTTCATGAAAAAAGAACTCTTGGGAAAGACAAAAAAAGTGGACCTCCAACGTATATTAAAGATTTAGTTGCAGGAAGACCTATCTATGGCCATCCTTCAAGGTCTGGAGGATTTAGGTTTAGATATGGAAGAGGAAGATCTTCCGGATTTAGTGCGGTTTCAGTTCATCCAGCAACAATGGCGGTAACCGATGGATTTCTTGCAATTGGAACACAACTAAAAATTGAAAAGCCAACAAAAGGGTGTGCAGTTACAACTTGTGACGAGGTAGAAGGACCAATTGTTAAACTTAGAAACGGAAGTGTTGTCCAACTTACAGATAAATCAAAAACAAAAAAACTTTATCCTGAAATTGAGGAAATAATTTATTTAGGAGATATTCTTTTTCCATTTTCGGATCTTTTAAATCGTAATTCAAATTTAATTGTTCCCGGTTATGTAGAGGAATGGTGGAATTTGGAATTAATTAAAGCAGGGTCCAATGAAAAGATAAATTATTACGAAGTTTCTTTTGAAAAGGCTATTGAGTTAAGTAAAAAATATGGGGTTCCTCTTTATCCAAAATTAATTTATTATTGGTCCCAAATCTCTATTGAGGAATTTTATAATCTTCTTTCATGGGTTAGAACCTCTTGGGTCGATGAAACACTTATTTTTCCTTTCACAAAAAAAGATAAAGAAAATTTTTCTCTAGGAAAGAGAGCTTTAGAATTATTGGGCGTTCCTCATCAAGTTACAATTGAGAATGTTGTTTTGTCTAAAGAAATTAGTAAGGCTTTTCTTTTAAATTTAGGAATAGAAAATTTTCCTTCTAAGAAAACATTTTTAAAAGATTTGTTAAAAGAAACGCTTCCCGAGGGAAAAGATGTTTTAGAGATGATAAATTCTCTTTCAAATTTTAAAATAAAAGATAAGGCAGGAGAATTTATTGGAACAAGAATGGGAAGGCCAGAAAAGGCAAAGGTTAGAAAATTAACTGGGAGTCCAAATGTTCTTTTTCCAGTAGGAAATCAAGGAGGGAGGCTTAGAAGTGTTGGTGCTGCTTGCGAAGTTGGATATGTTAAAAGCACTTTTGCTCTTTTTTATTGTGAAAATTGTGGACAAGAAACAGTGTACAGAAAATGCGAAAAATGTTTTTCAAAGACAAGAAAGAGATATTATTTTTCAGATATAAAAGAAAAATCTTTTAATGAAAAGTTGGAATATTCTCAAAAAAATGGACTTCCTTATCTTACTCAAAAAGTAAATATTCAAGATTATTTTAATTCTGCAAGAGAATTTCTTTCTATACCAAGGGACCAAATGCCTCCTTTGATTAAAGGAATTAGGGGCCTTAGTTCAGAATCAAAAATTCCCGAACATCTTTCTAAAGGGATTTTAAGAGCAAAATATAATCTGCAGGTAAATAAAGATGGAACAATAAGAATGGATGCCACAGAACTTCCTTTAATTTCATTTAAACCAAAAGAAATCGGAGCAAGCGTTTCAAAACTTAAGGAATTGGGTTATGATGAAGACATTTATGGAAATCCTCTTGAAAATGAAGAACAAATTCTTGAACTAATGCCCCACGATGTATTAATTCCAAGTTCTTCTGAAACTCCAGATGAAATGGGAGAAGAGGTTTTTATGAATATTTGTAATTTTATTGATGAACTCTTGGAAAAAGTTTATTCTCTTCCACCATATTATAATATAAAAAAAAGAGAAGATTTAATTGGAAAGCTAGGAGTTTGTATGGCTCCACATAATTGCGCAGGGGTTATTTGTAGGTTTATAGGTTTTTCAAAAACTCTTGGACTTTTAGCAAGCCCATATATGCATGCTGCAATAAGAAGAGATTGTTTTGATTATGGCACATATCTCCCTTTGAAAGAGAATGGAAATTGGAAGCTTGTAAAAATTGGAGAGTATGTTGAAAAATTAAATCCCGAAAGAATAGTTGATGGGTTCGGAACTAAAGAGAAAAAGGTGGAGGGGGTAGATACTTTAGGCTTTTTAGATAAATTAGAAAAAGTCAAAGTAAACAATTTTAGTAAACATACAAAGAATTTATTTTTTGAAATTAAAACTTCTCTTGGAAAAAAAATAAAAGTAACTGAGAACCATAAATTCTTTGTTGAAGGAAAAACGAAAAGGGCTTCTAGTTTAAAAATTGGAGATAAATTGCCTTTGCCCCGTAGAATTAAGATTAATTCAAAGAAGAGAGAGGAAATAAATTTATTAGATTATTTGAAAAGCGAAAATTTAATGGTCCGAAAAATTAAAAATATTCTTGTGAAATTGGATAAAGGAGAAAAGGAAAAAATTTTAAGAGAGTTGAAAATTAGCAAAAAACAATTCATGAATTTTAATTCAAGGGATAGTTATCCTCTTTCTTTTATTAGAAAATTAAACAAAAAATTAATGGAAGAAATTTCTGATAAAGGAATGGTTGCTTTGAAAAGAGATAAAATTAATGTTCCAGTTAAAATCAAATTAAGTAATGAACTCTTAGAGGTCATTGGATTATATGTTGCAGAGGGTTATTCAAGGAGAATTATTTCTAAAAAAGGATTGAACCAGGTTTACATTTCTTCTAATGATTTAGGAATAAGGAAGCTCATTAAAAGGATAATCAAAAAAAGTTTTGGTTTAGTTCCTAGTGAAAGAAAAGAAGACAGAGTCACTTTTTCTTCTGGAGTTTTATATTTGTTTTTTACAAAGATTTTGGAGTGTGGAAGTGTTGCGAGAGAAAAAAGAATACCTTCTTTGTTTTTAGATTTACCTTTAAATAAATTGGCTCGTGTTTTAAGGGGATATTTTGAAGGAGACGGAAGCGTTTCAAAGAGAGAGATTAGGGTTAGTTGTGACAGTGTCAGTGAAGGGCTTCTTTATGATTTAGAGTTTTGTTTGGCGAGATTTGGGATTTTTGCAAAGAGGTATGAATATGAAAAGGAACCAGGCCAAATAGTCAAAGAATTTTATTTGAAAAAAGGAAGAAAGATTCCAAAATTTAAGATAACAAAATTAACTATTGGTTCTGACTTTCTTGATTCATTTATGAAGATTGGTTTTTTGTCCCCAAGAAAAAAAAATATTTTGAAAATACATGAAGGGAGGAAAGTCTCTGGAATGAAAATTAGTTATGATTCCAATTTTATTTATGACCCTATTGTTTCAATTACAAAGTTAGATGAGAAAGAAAGTTATTGTTTGAATGTTGAGAGTGAAAATCATTTGGTGGTTGGCAATTCCATAGTAAGCAAAAATTGTGATGGGGATGAAGCGGCAATTATGCTTTTAGGAGATGTTTTGTTAAACTTTTCAAGAAAATTTTTACCAAGTCATCGTGGAGGAACACAAGACGCTCCTTTGGTTTTAAATGCAAAAATTGATGCGGGTGAAGTGGACGATCAAATTTTAGATTTTGAAGTAACAAATGGATATCCTCTCGAACTTTATACTCTTGCCGAAGAAAAAGTTCATTCATCAAAAGTAGATATTCTTACAATTAGAAAAATCTTAAAAGAAGGAAAAGATCCTTTCAAAAATTTAGGATTTACTCACAACACGAAGGATATTAATGAGGGGGTGGTGTGTTCTTCTTACAAACTTTTAGGAAACATGGAAGAAAAAGTAAGACATCAAATGGAACTTGTTGAAAGGCTTCGTTCTGTTGACACTTCAGATACGGCTCGGTTAATAATTGATAGACATTTTATAAGAGATATGAGAGGTAACTTAAGAAAATTTTCAATGCAAGAATTTAGGTGCGTCCAATGTAATGAAATTATGAGGCGTGTTCCTTTAAGCGGAAAATGTGTTGCATGTGGTGGAAAGATTATATTCACAATTCATGAAGGAGGAATTAAAAAATATCTTGAGCCCGCACTTAATCTCTCAAAAAAATATAATTTAAGTCCGTATTTACAACAAAATCTTTCTTTGATAAAAGGATACATTGATAGCATTTTTGGAAAGGAATTGGAGAAACAAGAAAAGTTGGAACAGTGGTTTTAGAAACAATTTTAAATACTTTTTTCTTGGAATTAAAAGGAGAGACAAATTATGAATTTTTTATTTTTGGAAACTTTGGCAACGATTAGTAATCCTGGAATTTTTTCAAATCTTTTTTCAACTGGAACAATTTTAAAGGTTCTTGGGCCTTTTGTCTTAATTTTGTTAATTTACATTTACTTTTCTAGTGCTTTAATGCACATTTCTCGTAAACTTAAAGTTAATCAAATATGGGAGGGTCTTGCCTGGTTATTTCCTCTTTATTTAGTTAATGTTTTGGCTGGGTTTTCTTGGGGTTTTTTATTTGGAGCCATTTTGGTTTTGGGTGGAGGGTCTATACTTGCGTCAATTCTTTATGCTTCCGCAGCTTTTTCTTTAGGATCTATTACCTTTCCTTTAATCTTAATCGTCTTTTTGTCAATTCTTTCCTCTCTTCTATTAATAGTGTGGAATTGGAGGATTGCAGTAAATCTTGATCGACCAGGATGGTGGGCATTAATTTCTCCGATTGGAGTTCTTGTGGGTTTTTTATTTGCATTTGCTTCTCCAATTATTGGGTTAATAATTGAGTTTTTATCTGGAATTTGGCTTTTTGTAATGTGGGGAATATTCGCTTGGAGTGCAGATTAAAATTTTTATCCTAGCCCCAAATAAAATAAAATTGTTGGAATAATCAAGGCTCCCATCATATTGGTCCTTTTTACTTTTAGAGAAATGCAATAAATTCCTGTCAAAGTCGAAACAATCAAGACAATTAATCCCAAAAAGCCGCTTACTAGAAAAACAACTATTCCTAAAAGAAGAAGGGTAAAATAAGAAATTTTTTCATAATTTATTCTTTCAATTCTTTTTGAAATTTCTTTTCCAAAAAAAGTTGTTAATTTAAAGGCAATCAATCCTGAGAAAATTACGGAGACCAGTATAAGGATAATTTCACTTATGGAAGGATTTCCAAGAAATTGCTGAATTGTTGCTGCTGCGCCTGTTCGTGTTTTTCCTATTGCATAAAGGGAAACAAACGAGAAACCCATAACCAAAGTGTTTATTATTCCAAGTAAAACTAAAAATTCTTTTTGATCTTGTTTTATAATTGAATTTCCAATTACAGCGGCTTGTCCAGAACCAACTCCCGGAAGAAAACTGCAAAATGGTGCGGAAAGAAGAGCTCCTAGAATAGGCCTTTTTAATTTTATTTTTGGAAAAGTTATTTCTTGAGAAGGAATTTTTGTTTTATTTTTTATTGAAAGAATAATGTTTGATGCACCAAATAGTCCCGTTAAAAGAGGAAGAAGAGGTTCATTTAAGGAGAAGGTTAAAAGAGAGTAACCTAAAAAACCCGTTAAAAGAAAAACAACCAAAGAATTAATTTTATTTTTTTCTGTTAAAATCACAATTAAAGAAACACCAATCAGAATATAGGGGATTGCCGAAACAACCAAATTGTAAAAACTTTTCATAAAAAGAATTGAAGGAACTAGAATTAAAATTAAAAGAAAGATTGCAATAAGGCTTCCAATATTTGAAAGATAGACTGCTTCAAATCCTTTTTTATTTTTTAGAAATTCGTGCCCTGGAAGAACCGAAAGTTCGGTATCTGTGTCCGGACAACCCAAAAAAACCGAAGGAACAAAATCTAGAAAGGTGTGGGTGATTGCCATAGAAGTTACAAAGACAACCAAATAAATGGGATTCAAATTTAGGAAAGGGAGAGAAATCAAAATTCCACCAATTAGATTAATATGTATTCCTGGAGTAAGTCCTGTTAGTGTTCCAAAAAGGATTCCTACGAGAAGGAAAAGAATCAATTCTAAGAGCATTCCAAAATTAAGAAAACAGGATTTAAAATTTTTATGAAATGGAAGGCCAATTCTTAAAAAGCTTTGGCCTTCCGAGTTAGTTATAAAGAGCTAACCCTTGAGTCGACATTAAGTCTACTCTTTCTAACCAACCGAAGTTGGAGAGAGCCTGCACTAGGCAGACAGAAATATTCTTGCTTTTTTGTTATTAAACATTTATCTCAATTTTTCCGTAGTTTATTTTTTATACGAAATATTTAATAAGAAGTTTGGGTTTTTGTTTAAATGGAATTTAAAGAAAAAATGGACTTGGTTAGAAGAAATACTTCTGAAATTGTGACTGAAGAAAATTTAAAAAATTTAATGAAAAAGAAGAAACAACCAAAAGTTTATTGTGGTTATGAGCCGAATGGCCCTATGCATTTAGGACATTTTGTTACAATCACTAAATTGATGGATTTAGAAAAAGCAGGTTTTAAAGTAATTCTTCTTCTTGCCGATCTTCATGCTCTTCTTAATCGAAAAGGAAATGAAGAAGAAATTAAAAAAGAAGTTGATAACTGGAAAAGAACAATCAAAGCAATAGGAATTAATGCAGAAGTTGTTCTTGGAAGTTCTTTTCAATTCAAAAAAGAGTATCAGCTTGATGTTATGAATCTTGCACAAAATTCAACAATACAAAGGGGATTAAGAAGCATGCAAGAAATTGCAAGAGATGTTCAAAATGCAACAATTTCTCAATTGTGGTATCCTTTGATGCAGGTTGTAGATATAAAACATCTAGGGGTTGATGTTGCTCTTGGAGGAATGGAACAAAGGAAAGTTCATATGATTGGAAAAGATATGTCAAAGGCTCTTGATTATGAATTTGAGATTATCCACACTCCTTTAATTACCTCTCTTAAAGGTCCTGGACAAAAAATGTCTAAATCTCTTTCCGGAAGTGGAATTTCGGTTACAGATTCTTATGAAGAAATAAAAAAAACAATTAACCAAGCATATTGTCCTGAAAAAGAAGTCAAAGAAAATCCGGTTCTCCAAATTTCAGAATTAATAATTTTTCCAAGGTTCAATTATTTATCTATTGAAAGACCAGAAAAATTTGGAGGAAATTTAAAATTGGAGAGCTATAGGGAACTCGAAAAAATTTATTCTGAAGGAAAACTTCATCCAATGGATTTGAAAAAATCAGTAATAGAATATTTAGAAAAAATTATTTCTCCAATAAGAAAGGCTTACAAATAATTATCTTGTTTTAAATTCAACAGTGTCCATATCTTTTAATTCATGATTTAATCCAACAATTTGTCCTCCAAATTTGGATGAAGGTCCCCAAATTTTTGTTTCAACAACTTTTTTACTAAATCCTTTTAATATTTTTTCTGCTGCATCCCTTACGGTAGAATGGGGTTTCATAGTCATGGGTTTATTTTTTCGGGTTTTTCCGGGTTCTTTTGTAAAAATTCTTAAAATATCAAAAGTTTCAAAAATTTTCTTTTTTAATTCCTCAATTGATTCTGGATTTGTGTAGGGAATTGAAGAGATAATTTCAAAATTGTGTTTTTTACTCTGCAATTTTGCTGAGAGTTTTCTTTTTTCTTCTGAAGTTAAAAGATCAGACTTATTTATCACATAAAGTTTCTTTGCAAAATTTTCAGGAAGTTTTTTTTCAATTTCTTCAAAATCTTCAAATTTTCTTGCGATAAGAATGATTGTGTCTGAAGTGTGAACAATTCCCCTTTCAAATTCTTCACTTTCAATTGCAGGAATTTCTATTAATTGTATTGGAGTTTCATTGTAATTTAAAATGCCAACAATTGGCTCTTTGGTTGTGAACGGAACGGAAGAAACTTTTGTTTCAACATTTGTTAAAAGTTTTATTAAAGAAGATTTTCCAGAATTTGTTTTCCCCACAATAACCACTTGCAATTCTCCCTTCTTTATTCCCATTTTTGTTCCTCTTCTTCTTTTTTGTTTTTTTTCAATTTCACCTTCAATTCTTTTTCTTTTTGTTTTAAGATTTGCCAAAAGATTTTCCGAAGATTTATGTTTTGGAGCATGAGAAATCATTTTATTTAATGCAATTAGTCTTCTCTCCGCATCTTCCGCTTCAAAGTACTCTTTTTCGGCTTTAGAATATTCTGGATCGCTTACATTTACTGGCATATAATTTTAAATTAGATCAATTTTATAAGTTTGATGGAAAGGGAATTTTAATTGAGATTTAGAAAGACTTAAATTTTGAATTAGGATTTAAATTATAATAAGATGGAAAAAAATAAAATTATTGAAAAGATAATCTCAAAAAAAGAATTTTCAAGTTTGCCTTTGAAAGATGTTGAAATTGCATTTGAAAAATTTAATAAAGAGGAATATTTGGATGAAGAAAAGGTAAAACTAACGAGAGATTTACTTCGAAAAATGTATACTGTTTTTTTATCAAACAAATTACTTAATTTTAAGGACAAGGAATCTTCTTGGTTTTTGAAAAAACATTTTTCTACAAAAGAAAGATTACCTTTTTATTCTGAAATTTATTCTAAAATTTTTGAACATTTAAGAGGAGAAGTTAGTGTGTATGATTTAGGTTTGGGAGTTAATGGATTTAGTTCTGAATTTTTTCCAAAAAAATTAAAAATAAATTATTTTGGAATTGAGGCGGTCGGACAACTTGTGGAAATACAAAAAAAATTTTTTAAGGAAAATAAAAATTTTGAATTTTTTCATGAAAGTCTTTTTAATCTCAATAGAATAAAGGAGATTTTAAAAAAAGGAAAAGGCAAAAAAATTGTTTTTCTTTTTAAGGTTCTTGATAGCTTAGAAATGTTAAAGAGAGATTATTCTAAAACTTTTTTAGATGAAATTTCTTCTCTTGCAGATTTTTTTGTTGTGAGTTTTGCAACGAAGAGTTTGATTAGCAAAAAGAAATTTTTTGTTGAAAGAAAATGGTTTTATGGATTTTTAGAAAAAAATTTTAAAGTCCTTGAAAAATTTGAATTAGGTAATGAAGAGTATACAATTTTTTCAAAAAAAGATTTATAATCTTTAATTTCTTTTATTTTTTATGGATGAAAATGAAGACTTAACTCTTCCAGAAGATGATTCAGAAGCAGATTCAAAAATTTCTTTTGGTGAAGAAAGAGAACAAAGCGAAAAACAAAAAAAAATCCTTAGAAAACAAAAAAGATTTGAATTTGATGACTTTGAAGGAAAAAAACTAAGGGAAGAAGAAGATTTGGAAGAAAGAAAAAAAGACCAAACCTGGAAATGGATTGTTGGAAGTGCTGCTCTTTTACTGTTAATTTTACTTTATTTTTGGTTGGTTAATTAATTAAATTTATATATTTTAGAAAATTTTGATTTTAATGAATTTAGAGAAAAATTTTAGAAGAGAAGTTTTAGATAACGGAGTTACTCTTTTATTTGAAAAAAGAGATTTTCCTGTAGCTTCAATTTCAATTTCTTCTAGAATTGGAGCGGTTTATGAATCCAAAAAAGAAAAAGGTCTAACTCATTTCATGGAGCATCTTCTTTTAAAGGGAACAAAAAATAAAGATGGACTCCAGTTTGTCAAAGAGATAGAGGGGGCTGGTGGAGAATTTAATGCCTTTACTTCTAATATTTCTGTAAAAGTTTGGATTAAATCTCCAGACAATTTTATTGAAAGAGGTTTGGACATTCTTATTGATATTGTTAAAAATTCTCTTTTCAAGAAAGAGGCATTAACTAAAGAAAGAAAAGTTATAGTTGAAGAAATTGATATGGTTAATGATGAACCTAGAGAGTATGCTTCTGAAAAAATGGATGCTTCTCTTTATTCCGAACCTTTTTCTTTACCTCTTCTCGGAACAAAAGAAAATTTGAAAAGGTTTAAAAGAAAAGATTTATTAAAAAAATATAAAGAGGTTTTTTCTCCAGAAAACCTCATCGTTTGTGTTGTTGGAAAATACTCTTTTGAAAAATTAAAAAAGAAAATAGAAAAAAATTTTATGAAAAACTTTCCAATAAAATCCGAACTTCCAAAAATCGAAAAAAAAACTTCTCAAATCATTGAAAGAAAAAAAGGTTTCGATCAATCAAGATTAATCTTTTCATTTCATTCCCCTCTTTCTTCTGATAAACAAATTTTTGCTTCGAACGTTCTTTATAATATTTTGAATGGAGGAATCTCCTCGAGATTATATTCTAGATTGAGATATAAAGAAGCAATTATTTATGAAAATGGAGGGGGAGTAATTTCTTCTAAAGATTTTTCTTTCACTTATTTTGATTTTGGGTGTTCCGAAAAGAATATCCCAAAAATTAAAAAAATAATTCTTGAAGAACTTAAAGATGTTTCAAAAAATTTGAATGAAAAAGAATTACAATTCGTGAAAGACAAGATTAATGGAGATTATAAGGTTGAATTAGAATCTTGTGAGGAAGAAGAAACCTCTCTGGTTTTTAGTGAGATTGAGACTGGAAATGCACATTCTTTTTATGGTTATCCCAAAAAAATTCAAGAGGTCAAATTAGAAGAAGTAAAAAAACTTGCTAAAGAAGTTGCGGAAGGAAATTATGGGACTTTTATCCTTATTCCAAAAAAATAAAATTATTTTTTATATTTTCTTTTTACTATTTCTAAAAATTCTATAGAACTTTTTCCTAGAATTGGTTTTAGCTGTTTTTCGTTTGAAGAAAATATTTTTTTTAAGGATTTAAATTTTTCAAGAAGTTTTTTTGCTTTTATTGGTCCAACTCCCGGAAAACCCTCTAGGATAAATTGTAATTCTTCTTTAGAAGAGAGTCCTTTTCTTTTTGGATTTATTCCTAATTCCCTTTTTTCTTTTTTTGCAAGAATTAACAAATAATCTGCAGTTTCTTCTTCATTTTTTGTAAAGATTATTGGAGTTTTATAATCTAATCCAATTGATAAAAGAAGACCTTTTAGTGCATTGGGATGCAATCTATTTTCTTCCAATAAATTTCCTTCAATAATCAAAAGATTTTTTTCATATTGTTTAAGATTTTCTAACTGAGTGAAAAGTCTTTTGTCAAAAAGGGATGAAAAAAAATCATCCGCGGTTTTTCTTTCAATTGCAATCCCTTTCACAATATAATCTCCAACTTCTAATTTTTTAAATTCTACAGAAAGCCCCCTTTTTATGAGCTCTGAAGGGACAAGTGAATTTCTTTCTCTGAAATCTACTCCAACAATTTCTTTAATTTTTCTTACAGGATGTTCTACTTTTTTCTTACTAAATATGTCATACATTTTATTTTTTTATTTGTTTTAATATTATTTTTACAACTTCTTCCGGAGTTAATGAAGAAGTGTCAATTATTAAGTTAAAATGATTTTTATCAAGGAAATCTTCTATTTTGTAAATTTTTTCATATCTCTTTTTATCGGACTCTTTTCTTTTTTGATTTGTTTCTATTTGTTCAGTTAAAGAATTTATTTTTTGTTCAGAATCTCTTTTTTCTATAATTATTCTTTTCGCGCCTTCTTCTTTAGTTATATCAAGAAAAATTTTAAATGAATTCGGAATAAAGTGCCATGAAAGTCTACCTTCAATAACAAAGTTGCTACTTCTTTTTCCTAATTCAATTTGTTTCTGATCAGCAATTTCATCCGTCCAAGTTTCAGTTTCACCAATTTTATTTAATTCTTGGATTGTCAATCCCTTTTCTTTTGCAATCTCTCTTCTTAGACTTCCTACGGAAAGAAAATCACAATCTATCCTTTTTGCAAGAATTTTTCCGACAGTCGTTTTACCAGAACCAATTTCTCCCGTAATGGTTATTTTCACCATCTTAAAGAAAAAATTAATTGTTTAATAAAGATTTATGGAGTTTAGAAGTGGTTTTATTATAAAAATCTTTAATTTAATTTTTGAACCATATCAATTTTATCTTTTAAAAGGAACTGTTGGAGTAATTATTTCAGAATCTTCTTTTCCGAAAGGTTCTTTTCCTTAAACAAAAAAAAGAAAATTTTCAAAATATTTTTGATTGGTTTAAGACTTTGTTTGGAGTTTAAAATAGGCTTTCTTGTTTTGGTTTTTTTTCACTCGAATTTTTTAGATTCATCTCTTCTTTTATTTCTTTAATTGACTTTTCCATCTTTTTTTCTCTAGCCCTTGAAGTATAATAAGCAAATTCATCTCGGGTTCCTTTAGTGATAAGCATAATCAATTTTCCTTTTGAGAGTCTTGCAGTTCTACCTCTTCTTTGAATTGAACGAATAGCTGAAGAAACCGGTTCATAAAGAATAACCAAATCTACTTCCGGAATATCCAAACCCTCTTCTGCTATGCAATTGTGAAGACACATTAATCCTGTGCCTCCGATGAAATTTTTTGTGTCTTTTACAGTTATATCATAAACAAATTTCGTATTTTTCTCTTTTTTTATTTCTTTTATATAGTCATAGCAGATTTCTTCTTTCCATTCTCCTTTTTTTCTTGTTCTTTCTTTTGGATTATAAATATTTGAATTTTTATCAAATTCTGTCTTTGAGCGTAATGCAGTAGGAATTAGGGAATAGTACGCTTTGGGTCTTATTGAATTTTCTTCTTTTATTTTTGCAAATGGCAGTGATTCATTAATGTTTATTTTGTAAATATGTTTTTGTTTGTATAGGGTTATTTTTTTTATTCCTAAAGATCTTAATAGGAAGATTATTCCTGTAACCAATTTTCTACTTACTGTGGTCAAAACCACCCCTCTTTTGTGTATATGTCCATCTCCTAGAGTGTATGCTTCTAAAAATGCCCATTTTATATCATTTTTACTAGTAAATACAAATTCTGGAACTTCTTTGTGATATGCTCCCACACCTGCTCTGAAAACGTGTTCAATTAAGTAGTGAGCCATCTGGGAATATATTGCCACCCCTTTTTTTGTAACTTTAGCTTTTGTACCTAAGCCTTTTTCTATAGAATCTTTCATTAATTTTTGTATTTTTGTATTCATGGCAGCTAAGAAAATTCCTGATGTTTTTTTTGTTTTTCTTGTGTGTCCTTCTGAGACGTAAAATCCCAAAAATTTTGCAAGTTCTTTTGTAGGTTTGATGTATCTTGGGAAATGAAGTTTTCCATAACAAATGTTTATTTTTTCGTCGAAAAATTTATCAAAATTGTTTGGGGTTTTTCCAGATAGTTTAATTAAATATTTTCCTTTGTTGTATTTTATATTTTTCATGAGGTATTCTAATGCTATTAAGTATTCTTTTCCTAGGGAGGTTATTTCGGATATTTTTCTATTGTTTTGTTTTATTCTTTTTTGAGAAATAAACTTTTCTTTAAGTAGCCTTTTGGTACAATTTAGGATTGTGGAATAATTTTTTTTTGTTTTTTTTGTTAGAATTTGTAAATTTAATTCTTCTTCATTTATTTTTGATAAAACTTCTTTGTTTGTTTTTAAAATTCTTATCTTTGATTGTGAGAGATTTGTTACGTGTTTTTTTACATTCAATAAATTTGTTTTTATTAATTCTTTTTCTAAGTCGATTATTGTTTCATTTTGAATATTTTTACATTTTAATGGTAGCGCAATAAACTTGTTTTTTTCTGCATGGGTTTTTATGAATTGTTTATTTTTTCCAAAGGTAAATAGTTCATGATTTTTAGTAATTCTTGTTTCAAATCCAGAATTTAATCTTACGTTTATTAGGTTGTTTTTTGATTCGTGTTTGTGAACATGGGTGATGGGTTTAAAGAAGGTTTTTTGCCCTTCCGTTGTAAGGGCTTCCCATGATTTTATTTTTTTTGAATTTTCTCCTTTTTTTAAAAAAGTATTTACAAATTCTCCTATTGTTTTTATTGTTATTTTGTTTTCGTTTTTTAATACTAAGTATTCTTCCGGGTGTAAGGAGGTCGCACACAAAACGTTTGTTTCTCCTGTTGAAAATGCGTCAATTATTTCTTTTTGTTCTTTTTGATTCAATCCTCCACTTTCTTTTTTTGCCTGCCCAACAAAAACTTTAGATTTTATTCCAGATAATTTGTTGATGTTTTTTGAAATCAAGTTTGCCGTTTCTCTAAATTGAGTGAAAATAATTATCTTTGGGTTTTTTGAATTATTTTTTTCATCTCTTACAACTCTTATTATTTCTTGCACTTTTGGATGTTCTCCTCCCCTTTCAAGAAGAAAAAGAGCTTTGTCGTGGGCAAGTTTAAAGTCTGACCTTGAAACTAATTTTACAATTCCTCTTGATTTTCTTGCTTCACTTTCTGCAAAAAGTTTTTTTAAATATTTATGAAAACTTTCAAGAGTTTGAGTTTCAAGTAAATCTATTGCATGGGAGAGTTTTATTGCTTGTGAGACTAGGGAAATTGCAAAATAACTCGAAGGATGGGAAAAATTTCTACTTATTTGACTTCCAATTTTTCTTTGAAGCTCAATTAAAGAGAATTTGCTTACCGGTCCAAAAAGGAATTTTTTCATTTTTAATTCGTCTGTATATTCATCAAAAATATTTTTTAGAATATTTCTTATTTCAATGAATTCTTTTGTTAATTCCACTTCTCTTTTTTCAAATTCCAATGTTTGCAAATATTTTTTTACATCTATGGAATCCCTTGTTCTCAATTCAACTTCTTCAATAAAAAGATTTTCACAAATTTCTTTAATTTTTTTGGAATCACTTCCTGGCGAAGCGGTTAATCCAATTATTCTTGGGTGGGTAGATTCTCTTTGAAAAGTTTTGGAAACAAAATTGTAATCATAATTTTTTACACATCTATGAGCCTCATCTTCAACCAAAAGACAGACTTCACTTAGATTATATAATCTTTTTTTCAAATCATTTGCAATACATTGAGGAGTTGAAAAGATTATGTCCCCCTCTTTCCAAATTTTTTTCCTTTTTGGTGCAGAAATTGCTCCAGTAAAGAGTTCAATACTTCCAAAAAGTTCCGGCAAATTTTTTTTAAAATAAGCTAGATGTTGTTCAGCTAAAGGTTTGGTTGGAGCAAGAAAAAGAACTTTTTCTCCAGGATATTTTTTCATTCTTTCAATTGAAACCATTAAAGCGATAAGAGTTTTTCCGAGTCCAGTCGGAAGTACCACCAAACAATTTTTTTCTAAGCAAGTTTTAAAAATTTCTTCCTGATATTCACGGGGGACAAGGTTTTTTAGGAAATCCATGGGATAAGAAAAGGGTTAGGGGTTATAAATTTGATTGGAAAATTGGGTCGCAAAAGCGAAAAAATTGACAAAAAGCCTTAAAAAGCCAAGGTGAAAAGTTGGACCAAATTTGGGATTTTTAGGGCCTAATTTCTCTATTTTTTGGGCGATTTCTTGTGGAAAATTGGAAAAAGAGGATTTTTACCGTCGACGCAAAAAAGTTTATAAACCGAGGGTAAATTATTTTTATAGGAGGAAATTGAATTCAAAAATTCAAAAAATTAAAAATAAAATGCCACTTACAAATAATTCACTTGTGTCGCCTCTTTTTTATAGAAAAGGGATGGAAAAACCGGATCACTGTGGAAACAGTGCAGGAAGAATTGTATTAAAAAAGTTGAAGGGGCTAAATTTTTCCGAGAAACAATTTTCCAAAAAATTGATGGAACTTTACAATCAAAATAAAACTTCTTCAAAAAAGGATAAATATTATGATGTTGAAGAAAATGGAATAGACACTCTTCATTGGATAAATCTTGCTAAACATTATAATTTAGGGCTTTTTAGTTCAAATCATTCAGATAGGGAAACAGTTTCAAAAATTTTAGATTCTGGAGGAGTGGTGGTTTTACACCGGCCTTGGAAAAGGGGAGGGAGTTATTCTAATGATGATGGGCATTATGTTGTTCCCTATGGACATTTTAAAAAAGAAAAGTTCTTTTTGGTTTTTGACTCTGGAAGAAGGTATGTTGGTGAGAGAGTTAGAATTCATCATGGGATTCATCTCTTAGAATCTTACAAAGATTTTAACAAAAATTGGAAATTTAAAGATTTTTCAAAAAATAAAGAGATGCTTGTTTTTTATAAAAAACCGAAAAAATTTAAAATTTCTTGTAAAGGAAGACATCTCGTTTAGTTTTCAAATTTTTTTATTCAAAGAATCAAGATTTTGAATTTTTTTATTTAAACAATTAAAATTGTTGCAAGCATTGCAATTGAAGAAATAATTGCTAAGAATGACCAGAAGGGAATATTTCCAAAGAAAATTTTTGCCCCATCAAAATCAAAAATTGGGAACATGTTATAAAAAGCATACATTACACTTAATTTTGCGAAAGTTTCTTGTCCAACCATGTATCCAATTACTGCAAAGACAAGAGTGATAATTATTCCTGTTCCAGCAATCCATCCCATTTCCTCTTCAGTTACCTCGGAGAATGAATAAATTCCGTGTCTTCTTGCAGCCCTATATGTTTTTCCAGAAGCGTCAAAAGTTAAGCAAGCCATCCAATTAAATAATCCAACTGAAAAGAATTTTATAATCAACGGAACAAAAATTCCTACTTGAACCTTATTTCTAAAACTTAAATGTTTTTTATACCAAAATTGTTTTACTTCCCAAATTTTTACTTCAATGTCTGTATCTAAATAATAGGCAATAACCTTTTTTGCTGAAATGTTTATAAAAATTATTAAAAAAATAGTTAAAGAGGCAATTAAAAATAAATTCACTGTTTCAAAAAGAGAGATTATTATTCCCAATATTAATGAAATTATAATTACTGAAAAAAATTCTCTTTTTGTTAGCATGTATTTTACAAAGTTTTATTTTTTATAAAGGTTATTAGACTGAACCTTCTATATATTTAGAGTATGGAAAACTATTTAAATAAAACTAGACACTTTTTCATTATGAGAGTAAAGAAAATAACGGATGTTTTGGGAAAGAAAGTATATACTGATTCGGGTGACTTCTTCGGTGAAATTGAAGAAGCAAATTTATATGAAAATAAAGTTGATGGTTGGAGAATTAAGGTTAGTTCCCATTTAGCTTCTCTTTTGGGAGGCGCAAGAGGAGTAGTTATTCCTCATCATTTTGTAAAGGCTATTAGTGACGTTTTCATTATAAATAAAGCAGCACTTCCAAGCCAAGAAATGGACATGGATGAAGGCGTTGACTCAATGTAAAAATGTCAAACATTTTACAAGCTTCACTTTTTACAAATTTTTTGTATCCCTTTTTATTAATGTTTTTTATAGTTTTTGCTCTTTTAGAAAAATCAAAACTTTTGGGTGCTGAGCAAAAGCAAATTAATGCATTTGTTTCTCTAATCGTTTCTTTAATTTTTGTTTCGGTAGTTTTTCCAGTTATAGTAGTAAACAATTTAATTCTTTTCATGACTGTTGGAGTTATAGTGATTTTTGTAGGGTTTGTGCTTTGGGGATTTATTAATGGAGGAAAGATTGGCTTTGGAGAGGATAGTAAAGTTTTGAAAGGCCTTGGGGTTTTAACTTTCATTGCATTAATTGTTGCTATTTTTTGGGCAACAGGAACTTTCCCTTCTGTTTGGAGTTTTTTAGAAAGAGTTTTTGATTTTGCATTTAGATCTAATGGAAGTGAATCTTTCTGGACAAATTTCTTGGTGGTTGTTTTAGTTGTTGCAGCATTAGTAGCTACAATAAAAGCTGGGAAAGTAGTTAAGGGCGAAGATTAATAATTGTATTATCTCCGGAGGTTTTAGTTCCGAGAGATTATTAATTCAGGCTCTGAAAACAAAACTAAATGTAATCTCTAATTTAAGAAGAATTTTAAGAATAACTTTTAATTGGAAGCACCATTTTCTATCATTCTTGTCGATATCCTCTTTTAAAAAAATAATAAAGTATTATCTCTCTTAAAAATAATAAAGGATTATTTCTACTAGAAGAAAGATATATAATCAAAATATAAAAATAGTTTTATAATCATTTAATTTGGAGAGATAATAGAGTTAGAATAGAATATTCTTTATAATTATCGGAGATACTGAAACAACAGAAATCTATATAAATAATCTTTTACTTTCTTTGGAATGTTAATCGGAATAATTAGTTTAGCTTCTTATGGAATTTCTTCTGGGGGAGCTGTTGGGAATTTATTATTTCGGTTGGAAGATTTAGGTTTCTTTGCTTATGTTTTGCCATTCTTAATGATTTTTGCAATCATTTTTGCAATTCTTGAGAAGATAGGTTTTCTGGGGAAAAATAAAGGGATTAATTTTGTTCTTGCTTTAGCTGTTGCATTAATGGCTTTGCAGTTTCAATTTGTATCTTATTTTTTCGCAGAAATTTTTCCAAGACTGGGAGTTTTACTTTCAATACTTCTAGTTGCAATAATTCTTCTTAGTTTGTTTCTAGATTTTAAAAAGAAAGGGACCAAATTTGCTTTGGGTTTAATAGCTTTTGTTGGATTTGTTGTGATTGTTTTACAGAGTTTTTCAGAAGCTTTTCCTTGGAGTGGAAATATTTTTAATGGTCCTTTCTGGTGGTCTATTGAACCATATCTTCCTGAAATTTTAACTGGAATCATGGTAATTGTATTCTTTATAATTATAACTAAGGGTCCTTCAAAAGAAAAATTCAAAGATAAATATTTGAAAGTTGCAAATAAATATTCTACAGATGAAGATTAATTAAAAATTATTTTTTATTCATTTTTTCAAAAGAATCTTCCACCATCTCAATTTCTCTTTTAACAGAATCAATATTTTTTCCAAATTCTCCGATTCTTTCAAGAATTGCAATTTGCATTTTATCAAATTGTTTTTCCATTCTTTTTAATCTCTCTTCTATATCTCTTAGTTCTGGAGATGCAAGAGTTTTGAATTCTTTTAATGCCCTCAAATCCAATTCTATTTTTTTCATTTTTTCTGAAAAAACCTGTTCGGCAACTTCAATCATTGTTTCTGAGCTCATTGCATATCCTCCTCCAGAATATTCCCCTTCCTGAGGGTTCTCTTCATAAAATTCTTCTCCTCCTGTATCATTTTCGTAATTGTCTTCTTCCTGTGCAGAATAGTTTTGATAATTTTCTTCCTCTTCGGGGCTGGAAGAAGGAACATATTCTCCTTCTTCATGCGGAGTTTCTTCATAACTTTGTCCTCCCATTATTGAAGGGACCATTCCTTTTGTTGAGGATCCCATTTCTCCAGATACAGCTTCTTTTATTTTTGATTGGTTCATTGCGTCACTTATTTCCATTGGAGGGACTTCTTCACCTTTTAATCTCCTTGTAATTTCCGAATCAGTTATCCCCGTTTTTTTTAATTCTAAGACCCTTTCTAAAGTAGTCATGTTATTCAATGTTTTTTTTACTTTTTAACTTTTCTGCCTCACTTGAAGGTTCTCTAAACTTGAGTAAGTCGGCTTTTGTTACAAAATCAAGTGGCTGAAACATCTTTGCTTGTTTTTTTAAAATTTCCAAATCATCCTTTTTTGCAAATTTTTGAAACTCCGAAGAAATTGTTTCAACAAAATCTTTTATTTTTTCAATACTTCTTTTTAAAATTTCCAAATCTTTTTTTATTTCAAGGAGTTCATCTTCGTTTTTTTCTTTGAAATCAATTAGGTTTTGTCCAATTAAAATTAGTCTATCTTTTATTATTCTCTGTCTTTCTTCAAGGTCCATTAAATTTATTTGTGGAGAACCAAACTCATTTTGCATATTCTCTTCTACCATATTTAAATGGGGCTTCCGTCCTTTAAATTTGTTTCTAGTTATTTCACAAATTAATATAAACTCTTTTTTCTTTTTTTTAAAGAGGCTAAAGAATATGCAATTTGAAAAAGAGGCGAAGCTTTATTCGCATGAAGTTCAAAGGGAAGGAGGAGAAGATATAATCTATTTTAATTATCAGGGTTCCAATTATTCTCCTAGTCTTTCAATGCACGCAGAAGTAATGGATAGAACAGTTGATGCATTAATTGAAAATCCAAATGTTTCAAGAATTGTATTTGTTAAGGATAAAAATTATAATTATGATTTTAGAGAAACAAGTTATCTTTTAGAAATTGCAAGTCTTTATGTTTATTTTTTAAAACAAGAAGAAATTCTTTCACATGAGAAACTTGTCAGTTTAAATGAATCTTTTTTCACAAGAAGATATAATGACCTTTTTTCTTTTTTGTATCTTTTAAAAAAAGATCCAATTTCTTCTTATTTCGAATTGAAAAGAATTTTAATTGATTCAAAAATTTTTTTCCAAAGGTTAAATGGTGAATCAAGAATTGATCAAGGGAATTATATTCGGTTTTTGGAGAAGATTTTTGGAATGGTTGAAAAAACAAAAATTATTCAAGATATTCTTCCTTATTTGGAAGGATATCGTAAGGGAAACAGGGAAATTTATACTAAACTCTTTCAACCAGATATTATCCCTAATTTTACTTTCACTCGTCTTGTGAGTGATTTTCCTGCTGATTCTGAAATGGTTGACCAGTATGAGGTTTCAATAGATGATTTTGATGTTAGTAATGTTACTATTTTAAGAACAAAAAACGAATCAAAGTTATTTTATCATCTTTCTCCTCCAGAGTCACTTTTAACTGAAGAAGAAAATTATCTCATGAATCTCGCTCGGGGAGTTTTGATTGAGCATCAACCAAAGGCAGAAGAATTTACTGATGTTACCCGAACAAGAAAAGTTTTTTTTAATGTTTCAAAAGATTTGATTCGTGATCTTGCGCAATCAAAGGGTATAAAACTTTCTTATCTTTCTCTTATGAAGCTCGCGACTATTTTAGTTAGGCACACAATTGGTTTTGGATTAGTAGAAATTTTACTTCATGATGAAAATTTACAAGATGTTTCTTTGAATGCACCGATTCCCCAGACTCCTGTTTATGTAAGACATAATGATTATGATGAGTGTACTACCAATATTTTGCCTAGTCGTGAAGATGCCGATTCTTGGGCTGCAAAGTTTAGAATGATTTCAGGAAGACCTCTTGATGAAGCTAATCCTATTTTAGATACTCAATTGGAAATTGACAAACTTAGAGCAAGAATTGCAATTATCCAAAATCCTTTAAGTCCCGATGGACTCGCTTATTCAATTAGACGTCACAGAGAAAATCCGTGGACTCTTCCACTTTTTATTCAAAATAAAATGCTTAATCCTCTTGGTGCTGGTCTGATGAGTTTTTTAATTGATGGTGCTAGAACCCTTTTAATCGCAGGAACAAGGAGTTCAGGTAAAACTTCTTTACTCGGAAGCCTCATGCTTGAAATAAACCCCAACTCAAGAATAATTACTGTTGAAGATTCACTAGAACTTCCAGTGGAATCTTTAAGAAATTTAAATTATAACATTCTTCGTATGAAAGTTCGTTCAGCCCTTTTAAAATCCGGAGCAGAAGTTTCAGCTGATGATGGAATAAGAACTTCTTTGAGACTTGGCGACAGTGCATTAATTGTAGGAGAAGTTCGTTCAGTCGAAGCAAAGGCCTTATATGAAGCGATGAGAGTGGGTGCACTTGCAAATGTTGTAGCAGGAACAATTCATGGTGCTTCTCCTTATGGAGTTTTTGATAGGGTGGTAAATGACCTCGGAGTTCCAGCAACGTCATTTAAGGCAACAGATATAATTGCAGTGGCTAACCCTATAAAATCTGCTGACGGATTTCATTCATGGAGAAGACTTTTAGAAATTTCTGAAGTTAAAAAACACTGGAAAGAAGACCCCGTTAGAGAAAGAGGGTTTAGTGAACTTATGAAATATAGTGTTGAGAAGGATGAACTCGAAGCAAGTGATGCCCTAATTAATGGAGAGAGTGATGTGATTAAAGATTTGGCATCAAAGGTTAAAGGATGGGCGGGAAATTGGGATGCAGTTTATGATAATATTTTACTTCGTGCAAAAATAAAAAATGAAATTGTTCAGATTGCAGAATTAACCGGAAAAAAACAAATCCTTGAAGCAAGATTTAACATGCTTTCAAATCATCAATTCCATAAAATCTCTGATGAAGTAATCAATGAAATTGGATTACCCTTAAGCGACAAAGTTTTTCCTCGATGGCAAAAATGGTTGAATGAGGAAGTTAAGAATTGGAAAGACTAGAATTAACAATTTCCAATTGATTTTTGAACTTTTGGAGTGCGAAGACATTCTAAACATTTATTAATTATTTTTAACTGTTATTCCTAGAGGTGAGTAATTTTGAAAAGAGAAAGTGTAGATGAGGTTTTGAAAAAATATGGAGCTAAGATAGAAAGTCAAATAGGTTCAACTGACCTCTCAAGCGATTATAGCAGTTCTTATGAGAAATTTAAGGGAGAGATTTCTCGTGAATATACTTCTTATGAAAGGTGGGCAAACAGTCTCGGAAATTTTATTCATATAAAACCCTCTAAAAAAGATGAAGAAAAGATTGTTAAAAGTTTAACATCAGCTCATCTTTCTGTTGAACCCTGGCAAGCAATAGGGCTTTCAGTTATGGCCTTTTTAGGGGTTTTTTTAATCGGACTTTTAATTTCAGTAGGAATTACTTTAATGGGAGGCAGTTTTCCTCTTCTTTTTTTCTTTTTAATGATAATTTTTTCAATTTTTCTTTTTTATTTTTTAAATCAATATCCTGAAAGATTAGCTAATAAATGGAGGCTTAAAGCATCGAGTCAAATGGTTCCAGCAATTTTGTATATTGTGGTTTATATGAGGCACACTCCAAATTTGGAAAAAGCAATACAATTTGCGTCAGAACATTTACAATATCCCCTTGCACTTGATTTTAAAAAAATATTTTATAACGTTGAGGTTGGAAAATATTCCACAATAAAAGAAAGTTTAGATCACTATTTAGAAAGTTGGAGAGGTTATTCCACTGAATTTATTGAAGGATTTCATTTAATTGAATCAAGTCTTTTTGAACCAGATTCTTCTAGGCGTATTTCAACTTTAGAAAAAGGACTTCAGGTTGTTCTCGATGGAGTTTATGAAAAAATGCTTAAATTTAGTCATTCTGTTAGAAGCCCATTAACAAATGTTTATATGCTTGGAGTAGTTTTGCCTACGTTAGGACTTGCATTAATTCCCTTGGCTTCGGCAATGATTGGAGGACTTTTGACTTATATTCATGTGTTTATTATTTTCAATTTGATTGTTCCATTTATGGTTTACTATTTGACAGATAAGGTTTTAAATCTGCGCCCTGGAGGATATGGTGAAACCACTTTACTTGAAAAAAATCCCCTTTATCCCAAATATAAAAGTAATGTCCATTTTCACAAAGCATTTTGGATTGTTCTACCATTTTTAATTTTGAGTTTACTTCCCTTAATTTTTCAGTTTATTCCAGTTCCAGAAGCACTGGGAATTGCAAAAGATTTTTCTTTTAGTCAAGTTGGACTTAGCTTTTTAGGAAGTGGAAGTTTTTTTGGTTTTTTGAATACTCCAACTGGAGTTAAGGGTCCATTTGGACTTGGAGCACTTTTACTTGGAATGCTTTTTCCAATTTCAATTGCTTTTTATTTTTCAATTGCGTATAAAGGAAAAACAAAAGAATTAATTGTTGAAAGGAATAAAACAAAAGAACTTGAAGCGGAATTTAATAATTCTTTATTTCAATTAGGAAATCGATTAGGAAACGGAGTTCCTCCAGAACTTGTTTTTGGAAAAGTTGCAGAATCAAATAGGGGCTTAAGAACTGGTGACTTTTTTGGAAGAGTAAACTACAATATTCGTCAAATGGGAATGAGTGTTGAAAGAGCTATTTTTGACAAAACCCGAGGAGCAATAAGATCTTTTCCATCTGACTTAATTGCAACATCAATGAGGGTTTTAATTGAATCTAGTAAAAAAGGGTTAAAAATTGCAGCAGTAAGTTTGATGAGTATTTCAGAGTATATTAAAAATTTAGATAAAATTACAATGAGATTAAGAGATTTACTTGCAGAGATAACTAGTGACATGAAAAGTAATATGACTTTCTTAGCTCCTTTACTTTCCGGAATTGTTGTTGGACTTGCAGCGATGATAACTTCTATTTTAGGGATGCTTAATGTTTCTGACCTTTCTAGTGTTGCAGCAGGTAGTGCAGGGGCTCTTGGAAGTTTAGTTGATATTTTCAAATATCAAGATATGATTCCACCATATTTTTTACAAATTTCAGTTGGAATATATCTAATAGAAATAATTTTTATTTTAACTTCAACCCTAGTAACAATAGATTCTGGAGAAGACAAGTTAGAGATGACAAATAAAATTGGAATTAATTTAAAGAAAGGAATGACTTTATATTTTATTGTTGCTCTTTTGAGTGTTCTTGCCCTTTCAATTTTAAGTTCGGTTGTTCTTGGAAATCTGCTTGGATAAAAATAAGATAAATATTTAAATAATTCGTTTTTCTGATTGAGAAATGAAAAGAGGAAAAAACAAAACACTAATTTTTGTAGTTGTATTTGTTTTTGTTCTTTTGTCGTTGAGTTTTGCTAGTGCAAATATTTTTTCTGATTTGTGGGGAAAGTTTACAGGAAAAGTAATTGATTCACCTTCTATTACTGGAAAAGCAATTTCTGGCGGATCTTGGACATCATGGTATAATCAAGATGACCCTAATGGGTCAGGGGATTTTGAAATGTTGGGTTATCAGATTTCAAGAGATATTTGTGGAAATTATAACATAACAAATGTTCAATGTGAAACTCTTGATGGGAGAAATTTAACTCAAACAGGACAAGTTGCAGATTGTAATATTCAAAATGGTTTTTCTTGTGGGAATTATAATAATCTCCCTAATGGATGTTTAAATTATAGGGTGAGATTTTATTGTGGTGGAATGGCCGAGGATACCACTTCAACAATGTCTTTTTGTGGAAATGGAGTTCAAGAAACAGGAGAACAATGTGATGGAAATTCTTGGGCAAATGGGGCAAGTTGCCAATATTTCGGATATCTCTCTGGAAACTTAAAATGTAGTACCCAATG
>Ga0210057_1001015_pt1 | contig 44056 bp, 51 predicted proteins | sample CryGeyCG2114_010_2_FD_183968 | JGI IMG/M metagenome (GOLD analysis project Ga0210057, IMG submission 183968) | Groundwater microbial communities from aquifer - Crystal Geyser CG10_big_fil_rev_8/21/14_0.10 (SPAdes) (version 2) | ecosystem: Environmental > Aquatic > Deep subsurface > Groundwater ...
AATGAAAACTACAAAATTCTTGTATTAGATGACGGAAGCACAGATAAAACAGCAGAAACTGCAAAAAAAGAAAATGTGTTAGTTGTTTCTCATCCAAGAAATTTTGGTTTGGCTGAAACATTTAAAAGCGAAATAAAAGAAGCATTAAAACTAAAACCGGAAATTATTATTCATTTGGATGCTGATGCACAATATGACTTGAAAGAAATTCCTTTAATGATAAAAGAAGTAAGAAATGGAACTGACTTGGTTTTGGCAAGCCGTTTCAAGGGAAAAATAGAGGAAATGCCTTTAATTAAAAAATTAGGCAACAAGGCTTTCTCTAAAGTCATTTCAAATATTATTGGCCAAAAAATAACTGATGCACAAACAGGTTTTCGTGCTTTCAATTTAAAGGCAGCTGAATTGGATATCAGGTCAAATCACACTTACACTCAAGAACAAATAATCAGAGCAATAAAAGAAAAGTTTTCAGTCAAAGAAATTCCCTGTTATTTCAGGAAAAGAATTGACGGAAAAAGCCGGTTAATGAAGAATCCATTTGATTACGCAATAAAAGCATGGCTTAATTTGTTCAGGGTTTACAGGGATTATGCTCCATTAAAGTTTTTTGGGTTAATTGGATTGAGTTTGTTTGGGTTAGGTTTATTGCTTGGATTATGGCTGGCTTTCCTGCATTTTAGTTCAGGAATTGAAGGACATATTGCTTTAATGATTTTAACAATGATTTTAATTGTAACAGGACTGCAAATAATTTTGTTTGGTTTTCTGGCAGACATGAAAAAGTGAAAAAAATGAAAATTGTTTTCATTACCAGAAAATACCCGCCATCAATTGGCGGAATGGAAAAACTTAGTTATGAAGTTACTACAAGAATTTCAAAAACAAATAAAAGCGAAATAATTGCATTGAAAAAACCACAGATCTTTTTGCCTTTTTTTGTTTTTTATGCACTAATAAAAATTTTTTTTGAAAAAGAAAAATGCATTATTCATATGGGTGATGGATTGTTAAGTCCTTTAGGTTTAATAATAAAAAAAGTAAAAGGTTTTCCGATTGTTTTAACTTTGCATGGATTAGATGTAACTTTCCCAAATTTTTTTTATCAGAAAATAATGCCTTTTTTCATGAAAAAATATGATAAAATAATTTGCATAAGCAATAAAGTAATAGAAGAATGCGAAAAAAGAGGGATCCCAAAAAATAAATGCGTATTTATTCCAATAGGAGTTGAAAAAAAAGAAAAAATTGAATGTAATAAAAGTATATTGAAAGAAAAAATAGGAGTTGATCTAGAGAGAAACGAAATTTTGCTCTCTGTTGGGAGGTTGGTTAAAAGAAAAGGATTCCACTGGTTTTTATCAGAAGTTTTTCCGACAATCTTAAAAAAACACAATAATTTGGTTTACTTGATTGTTGGAAAAGGGATTATGGAAAAAGAAATAAAAAAAGTAATAAAAGAAAAAAAACTTGGAGAAAATGTTTTTTTGTTGAGCGAAGTAGAAAACAAGTTTTTGGAAGAGATTTTTGCTTGCTCTGACATATTTGTAATGCCAAATATAAGGGTTGAAGGGGATATAGAAGGCTTTGGAATTGTAGCAATAGAAGCTGCTTCATATGGTTTGTCTATTGTTGCATCAAATATTGAAGGGATAAAAAACGCAATTCAAAATGGAAAAAACGGAATTCTTGTAGAAGAAAGAAATTCAGAAGAATATCAAAAAATTATTATTGATTTACTTGAAAATAAAGAAAAAAGGGAAAAACTAGGCAATGACGCCAAAAATTACACAAAACAAAACTTGTCTTGGGGCAAAATCATAAAAAGATATCTGGATGTTTATAAGTCAATATAAGTTAAGTGAAATCACAAACTCAATTCTTTTTTTTGTAGTCCATTAATAAACAACAGTCTTCAGATAATTTGCCAAAAATACAAATAAGCTTGCCTGTTCCGTTTATAATCAAAAAAAATAATAACTCAAAAAAATTATATTTCCTGTGAAACAAAACTGTTTTAACAAGATTAAATGTCTTATGCACCTTTGGAAAGTCATAACCCAATCCTTTCTTTTTAAGAAAAAGCAAATGAGATATTGCTCGCCCTCTTCTGAATTCATTTTTAAAATATTTCCAAATGGGACGAGGGTTATAGCTAACAATGGCTTTTTCTAGTAAAATAATTTCTTCCCCGAACGCTTTAGCCCTTTCCCCAAATTCAACATCTTCATTTGTAATAAAAAGTCTCTCATCAAATCCCCCAAGTCTATTGAATGTTTTCTTTTTAATAAACATGTTGCAGGTGGCTGCAAAACCATTTTCTATAAAAAACTCTTGATCCATTTTTGCTAAAAATATTGCTTTTTTTATAAGGGAATAATTATCTAAAACAATTTTTCCTGCGGCAACATTTACATTTTGATTTGTTTCAAAAAAAAGTTTAGCTTCTTCCAGCCAATTTTTTTCAGCAAACCGGTCACTGTCAATAAAAGCAATTATTTTTCCTTTAGCTTTTTTTACCCCTAAATTTCTTGTGGCTCCTGCCCCTTTTTTCTTATTTAAAAAAACTTTAACTTGAAAATTTTTTGTTTTTTTTACAGTATTATCTGTAGAATTATTGTCAACTATTATTATTTCATATTTCTTTTTTGGGTAACTTTGATTCAACAAACAAGTTATACATCTCTCAATAGTCTTTTCTGCATTTTTGGCCGGAATCACCACACTAAAATCAAGTTTATTTTCTTTCAGCATAAATTATCCCTAATTTATAAAAAGGCTTTACATAAAGCTCTTTGTGAAGTGAAAGTATTACCTTAAAGCCATTTTTTTCTAAGTGTTCCTTTAATTCAAGGTACCTGTAACTTTCTTTAAAATCATGAAATTCTAATGCAATATATTTTATTTTTTCTAAAATTTTCTTTGGGGCAGAAAATAAAACATCATATTCACAACCCTCACAATCAATTTTCATGAAATCACAATAGCTAAGGCAGTTATCATTAAATATTTTTTCAAGAGAGATAAAGTTAACTGAAACAGATTTTCCTGTTGCCTTTGCAGGAAAGCAGACACTGTGTTCACTACTGCTTTCAGATAAAAAAAGCTGATTTATTTCCTCTTTACTTCCTACAGCAAGATTAAATGCTTTAATATTAGACAAACCATTCAGTTTAATGTTTTCTTTAAGTAAATTAAAATTTTCTTTTTCTGGTTCAAAACAATAAATTTTTCCTTTTTTGGCAATTGAACCTGAATAAACCGAAAATGCCCCTATGTTCGCACCAATATCAATTACGATATCCTCTTGATTAATTTTCTTATAATTAGTGTATGATTTGGGCAATAAGCATTCCATCAAAACAACTAAATCAACTTTATTGTTTCTTATACCAAAAACCAAGTCATTCCTCAAAACGCATTTAATTTTGTCTTTTGAATTGGCACCCAAAAAAAATCGCATAATTAAATGCCAGTTCTTAAATAACTTAAAAATTGAAACAATTTGTCCAAGTTTATTAACTGAGTTTTTAATCAACAAATCCAACTCCCTTTAAATGCGGGTTAAGGCATGATTAGATCAAATTTTATTTGTTTTCCCATTTTTATTAATAAATATATGAAAAGAATTCTTTTATTTGGAACGTTTTCGCTTTTTATAGCTAACATTGTTTACATGCTTTCTGGTTATGGAGTAAACATTTTCTTGGCCAAAACTCTTGGGGCAGCAAATTATGGAATCTATGCAATAACTATTTCTTTGGTTTCATTAATATCCATACTTTTTATTAGTGGAAGCCAAGGTGCAATAAGCCTATTAATATCCCAAAAAAAGAATAATGCAGAATCAATTAAAAAAAGTGGAATTAAATTAAATTTATTTATTGGGGTTCTTGTTTTCATAGTTTATTATCTTTGCGCTGATTTAATTGCAATAGGATTAAATGATTCTTCAATTGCTCTCTATATAAAAATAAGTTCTATTATGATCCCAATTTTCTTTCTTTATCCTGTTTTTTTAGGGTACTTTAATGGGTTGCAGAAGTATAACAAACAATCTCTTGTAACCATTTCCTATTCTATTACAAAATTTGCTACAATAATATTTTTGGTTTTGTCAGGGTTTTCACTTTTTGGAGCAATAATTGGATTTGCATTAGCTCCACTTGCAGCAATTGTAATGGGGGCTTATTTATCTGAAAAAAATAAAGCAAAAAAATCTTTTGAATACTTAAAAATATTAAAATTAGCAATTCCTATAACTGTATTTAGTTTTTTGTTTGAAAGTGCTTTCACTTTTGGTTTGTTCTCAGTAAAAGCATTACTAATAGAAAACGGTTTGACAGGATTATATAATGCTGCACTACAAACAAGCAGACTTCCTTATTATTTAACTATGGCACTTGCTGGTGCATTATTTCCTATCATTTCTGAATCTTTTTCAAACAATAAAAAAAATGAGTTAAAAATGCATCTTAAAAAATCATTAAAATATTTTATAATTTTTATTTTACCCCTATCCATTATTCTATCTCTTTTTAGCAAACAAATCCTTAAAATTTTTTTCGGAAATGAGTTTATTTTAGCCTCTGAATCTTTGTTTTGGCTTGCAATCAGCTCAATATTTGTTTCTTTGTTTTACATTTTCTGTGTGGTTTTAATAGCAATGAACAAAGAAAAAGAAACAGCATTAATCTCAGTCATTGTTTTGGTTGTTTCAGTAATTCTAAATTTTTTGTTAATCCCTGTGATTGGAATAAAAGGAGCTTCAATAGCAACAGGCATTAGTTTTTTTGTCGGGTCAATAATTTGTGGGATAAATGTTTTTAGAATAGTGTTCTTAAAAAAGAAAAGTGAGAAAAGCAATGATTAAGATAAAAGAACAGGTAATTGAATCAATTACTTTGGCAGCAAAAAGCGTTTATCCAGATGAATTCATTTCAATGCTGGGAAGGAATAAAGAAAACGAAATAACTGAATTAGTGATTTTTCCAGCAGTGTACGGAAAAAACTTTTCTTCAATCAGAACAGATTTGATTCCATTTGACAAAAGCATTGTTGGAACAATTCACTCTCATCCAAGCAACAACAATAATCCCTCTCAAGGAGACCTAAAAGTTTTTTCTGCTTTAGGCGAAATACACTTAATAATTTGCTGGCCATTTAATTTAGACAACCTAAAAGGATTTGACAGAAAAGGAAAAGAAACAGAAATAGAGGTAGTCAGATGAAAAAAAAAAGGAAAAGCAGGAAAGCAGGGCTGAGCAAAGCGAAGATACTACATCGTGCTCAAACGGCGAAACGTTTGCGTTACACCCGCACGGAAGCGGGTAGTAAAATGAAGCCATTGACTTTAATTATAATGGATGGATGGGGAATATCAGAAAAAACAACAGGAAATGCAGTTTATTTAGCTCAGCCAAAAAACTTTTTGAATTATCTGAAAGAATTTCCTCACACAGAATTAAAGTGCTCTGGAAAAAACGTTGGACTGCCAGAAAAAACACAAGGAAACTCTGAAGTAGGACATTTACATATCGGAGCAGGAAGAATTGTATTCCAGCCGTTAATGCTGATAAATAATGAAATAAAAAAAGGAAGTTTTTTTGAAAATAAAGTTTTACTAGAAGCAATGAAAAAAGCAAAAAAACAAGGAAAAAAAATTCATTTAATGGGATTATTATCAGATGAAGGAGTTCACTCAACCACAAGGCATTTGAATGCATTACTGGAAATGGCAAAAAAAGTGAATGCAAAAAAAGTTTTTGTTCACTGTTTTTTGGATGGAAGAGATGTCCCTGAAAGGTCAGCAGGAAAATACCTGAAAAAACTGCAGGAAAAAATTAAAGAAATTGGCGTGGGAGAAATTGCTTCAATGATTGGAAGATATTATTCAATGGACAGAGACAATAACTGGGATAGAACAGAACAGGCATTAAGGCTTTTAACAAAAGGAAAAGGATTCAAGGAAAACAATGTTTTACAGGCAATAGAAAATGCATATAAAAGAGGAGAAGAAACAGACTATTATGTTAAACCAATTTTGTTGAACGAAAAAGGATTAATTGAAAAAAATGATGCAGTAATTTTCTTTAATTTCAGGTCTGACAGGAGCAGACAGTTAACTAAATGTTTTACTGAAAAAAAGTTTAATGCACCAAAAGTAAATTTTGTCTGCATGACAAGATATGACAAAAACATTAAAGCAAAAATAGCTTTTGAACAAACAAAAGTGAAAAACAATTTAGGAAAAGTTTTAGCAGAAAATGGTTTAAAACAGTTAAGGGTTGCAGAAACAGAAAAATATGCTCATGTAACTTTCTTTTTTAACAGCCAGGAAGAAAAACCAAATAAAAGCGAAGAAAGAATTTTAGTTAATTCTCCTAAAGTGCCTTCATATGATTTAAAACCTGAGATGAGTGCAATAGAAGTAAAAGAAAAAGTTTTAGAGGAAATAGAAAAAAACAAGTTTGATGTAATTATTGTAAACTTTGCTAATGCTGATTTAGTGGGCCATTCAGGAAAAATTGATGCAGTAGTAAAAGCAATTCAGACAGTTGATAACTGCATAGGGGGAATAGTTGAATCAGTGCTGGAAAAAAAAGGGGCAGTAATAATTATTTCTGATCATGGAAACGCAGAACAAATGTTTTATGAAAACGGAAAAAAATGCCCTGCACATACAACAAATAAAGTTCCGTTTATTTTAATTTCAAACGAAGAAAAACTAAAAAAAGCAAAGTTAAAAAAAGAAGCAGAATTAATTGATGTTGCGCCAACAATGCTTGAACTGCTTGAAATAAAAAAACCAAAAGAAATGACTGGAAAAAGCCTGATTGACTGATTTCGCTAAGTTTAAATATTATTAAACTCTATTTTTATCTGAATGAAAAAAGGTCAAATTAGTCTGGATTTAATGTTTACTGTAATTGTAGTAATTCTTTTAGCCCAAGTGTTTGCTACTTTTACTCAGGAATTAAGCCAGTCAGAAAGAACAACAGGGATAAGAGCCCAAGAACAAAATATTTTAAACGATTTAACTGAATTAATTAACCAAACCAAAATATTTGATGAAAACAGAGACAGCAATTTTAATATAAATTATAGAATCCCGTTTATAATTGACCCGCAAAAAAGAGGAAAACAAGACTGCAATATCACTTTGCACAGAAGTAATTCTCCAAATACCTATATGAAAATCAGTTATAAATCAATTGGCTTAAATGAAGTTGCAGTAAAAAAAGACATTAACTTTAATTTTTTGTTTAAAACAGACTTAAATTATATTTGCGGCCAGATGATTGATGCAAACAGGGATAATTGGGGAGAAACATGAAAAAAGGACAAATAATTTCATTGGATTTCATTATGTCATTGGTTTTACTGGTGCTGGCTGTAGGATTAGTACTGCAGTTAAGTGAAATAGAAAACTATAATTTTAAAGACAAAGAACTAAAAGACGACACTCAAATAATGGGAAAAACTGCAGCAAACAATTTAGTTAACAGCCCAAAATTAGTTTGCGAATTAGTTGATTTCAGAGACCAGAATACGGTTTTATCTTATATGAGTAATTGTTTGCCTGACTTTAACTTTACTGCACCATACACTGCATGCGGGGGAAGCGAAACAGCATGCAAAACCTGGGACAAATACGGAAATTTACATAGAACATTTAAACCAGTGTTAAAAGAATTTTTGGGTTTGCCTGAAAATTATTCTTGTTTTATTAAAGTAACAGGAGGAAAAGTTATTCCAACTTTAAATGCAGCATTACTTTCAGACTGTGAAATTTCTCCTCCGGCTTTAGCAAAAAATGTTTATGCAATAGATTTGAATGTAGTGTTCCACAACAAAGTAAATGGAACTACTGGGAAAACTTTAACAGTAGACAAAAACGAATTCGAGCAATGCAGAGTTTACGGTCCAGATGGAATACACTGCAATCTTTATCCTGCAACAATAAAGTTTATGGTGTGGAAAAATGACTAAAGGATTTATTTTCAGCACTGATGCATTAATTGGATTAGCAACAGTAATGATTTGCACACTGATATTAACTTTCCCTTATTCAATTGAAGAAGGAAGCGAAGCAAACATTTCATTCATAAAACAAGAGCTTCCAAATCAGGCAATGACAGGGTTTTATTTAGGAAAAGATGCAGAAGACAGCGGATTAAAGTCAACCAATGTAGATTTTAATAATTTTGATTACGCTGAATGCTTTAGTTTATATGATTACAACAAAGATTATCAGACAGTTTTTGGCAGAGGCGGAGTAATTGAAAAAAAATATTGCATGGGAAAAAGGAGTTTAAGATGAAAGGATTTTACAGTGTTTTGATTGGAGTAATAGTTTTGCTGGTTTTATCTACGGCATTATTTACTGTTAATTCATTCAATAAAAGCCAGGCATTAATTCCACAAAAAGAAAGCTTTAATTATACAATAAAACAATGGCAGAATGCAAGAATGGTATTAGATAAATCCACTTCAGATGCAATAATTGACTCGGCTTTTTCTGCAAAATGCTTAACAATCGGAGCAGCATTCAATGACTCAAATATTATAAGCTATGATTTGAATACTGTATCAGAACTGAATTCAAACTGCCAAATAAGAAATTTAAAGAGTGCGAATATTGTAATGAAAAAAATTGTTGACAGACAACCTCATTCAGTAGGAGAAAGAAGCGTGTTTGATGTAAATGTTTATTTTGATTTAATGTGCCAGCATCATATTGAAATAGGAATTGATTTGAATTCACTGGCTTCATTTGACAAAAACGTTTTATTCCAAAAAAGAATTGATGCAAATTTTAATAGTATAACAAATGACTGTAATTTGTTTGTATTGGATTTGGATTCAAATTTAATGGACGTAAATTACAGCAATGTCCATTACGGGTAATGTTAATTACTTTCCTTAAAAAAACTTTGAAATGTGTTTTGAAACTCCAGAACCATACTGCAAAGCTTTTTTTGGCTTTAAAGCAATTTCCTCTGAAATCCCTAAATCTAAGGCAAGCTTTCTTAAAACTCTTTTTCTTAAATTGTCTTTTGAACTAAAAATTTTTTGGTTAACCGGAATTCTCATTGAAGTGCAGATTAAATCTTTGTCTAAAAAAGGAATTCTGTGCTCTAAATAAAAATTCATTGAAATTAAATCTTCTCTGTAAAGGTTTCTGCTCCATAAATTAAAAATTGAATGCCAGATTTCATTCTGAACTTTATTTAAAGAAAATTTAGTGTAAGAATGATAACCCCCAAAAATTTCATCTGAACCCTGCCCGGAAAAAATAGTTGAAAAACCTTTTTTTTTCACTAATTCACATACTGCATATTCCGGAACAGCTAAATGCAACTGCATTTCATCAAAAAAAGAAAGCAAGGAAAGACATTTAAGAGATAAATCCTTTAATTCATCTTTTTCCAATACTCTGGTGTGAAGCTTTAAACCTAATTCATCTGAAGCCCTTGCCGCAGAATTCAGGTCATGAGAATCCTGCATTCCAACAGAAAACAATTCAGTTTCAGGAATCATTGAAGAAACAGCTTTAGCAATAACAGTTGAATCAACGCCTCCGGAAAAAAGCACTGCAGCTTTATCTGTGTTTCTTGTTCTCAAAAAAACTGATTCAAAAAAAGATTTTTTTAAATCCAAAAAAGAAGCTTTTTTAATGCACTTTTTTTTCATTTCATCAAAAGAAAAAACTTTTTTTATTTCAATTCCTTTCTGAGAAAGAATTAATAAATTTCCTGGAAGCAAAGGCAAAGGATAATTAATATTCATTTTCTTTAATGGTTTTGGTTCAGAAGAAAAAGCAATAAAAGAATCATTTTCTCCAAACCAAACAGGCTTTATTCCAAACAAGTCTCTGAAAACATAAATCTTTTTTTTAAAGTAAATTGCAATAGAATATTCGCCATTAGCGTTATTCATAAATTTGTTAACTGCTTTTTCAATTGAATTATTTTTTAACTCTCTTTCAAAAAACTCTTTAATAAAAAGAGAATCAGATTCTGAATCAGAAAACTCAAAAAAGTTATATATTTCTCCGTTAAAAATTATTGTTCCATCAGAAAAATCAATCGGCTGAACATGAAATCCCCTGACAGGCCTTAAAGAATGAGCCAAACCAATTGAACCCTTAATAAAATTGTTTCTCAAAGAAAAAATGGTTTTAGAATGAATTGTTTTGCCTTGAACTGAAACCCCAAAAAAAGCATTTCCTCTGTGCTTTAAATCAAACAATAATTCCATTAAATGATTAAATACATCTTCATTGTTTTTTGAAATCACACCAGAAACAGAGCACATAATACTATTCTTTGAAAACAACCTATTTAATTTTATTGGATTGTTAGGGAAAAAGCTAACAAAAAGAAAAACAAATTAATAATATCAAAAGAGAATTCTTTAATGAAAGAAAAAACAAGAATTGGAATTACCATTGCCTCAATTTTTGCAGTTGCAATGATAGTTATTGCTTTTGGAAACTTTATTGAAAGCCAGAAAAACTCTGATTTAATTCCAATTGGAGAAGGAAAAGCAATTCAGCTAAATGAAAATAATGCAGGAAAACTTGAATTAAAAGATGAAACAATAATAAAAGAAAATAAAACAGAAATAAAAAAAGATGAAACAGCAACAGAAGAAGATGAAATAAAAAAACAAATTAAAAGTGATGCCATAAATTTTAGTGGAACAAAATTAAACTGAATAATAATATTCTCCTTTTTGTTTTTGTTCTTTATCTTTAATTGAATTCAGTTTGTTTGCTCTGGGTCTTCCGGTTTCAGGGTCTCTCCTGAAAGTAACTGACATTTCTTTAAGGAAAAAATTCATTCCAGAATGCATTTCCTGCGGAGCAAAAGATTTTCCTGAAACAGAAGTAATTCCTTCAAATACAATCAGCCTGTCAGAAATATAATCAATAAACAATACATCATGGTCAACAATTAAAGCTGTTTTGCCTTTTTTTTCTATGATGCTTCTGATTGCTTCAGCAATTTTTAACCTGTCTTCAACATCAATAAACGCAGAAGGTTCATCCAATAAATAAAGGTCTGCTTCTTTGCTTAAACAAAAAGCTACTGCAACTTTTTGCAGTTCTCCTCCGCTTAAATTACTTAAATCTGAATCCATTAAAGAATCCAAAGAAAGCTTTTTTCTGAATTCAGAATTAAATATATCTTTGTTTATTTCAGGCAGAGAAAATAATTCTCTGACAGTTTTTTTCTCTGAATTCAACTGCTGTGATTTAAAAGAAATTTTCAGTTTAAAATCCAGTTTAGTGTTATCTGGTTTTATTTCCCCTGCAAGCATTCTGACAAAAGTTGTTTTACCTAAAGCATTTCCACCAACAATTCCAATTACTTCCCCTTGCCTTAAATTTCCTTCTTCAATTTTTAAGCTAAAACCAGGAAACTTTTTTTCAAGAAAAGGATAAGAAAAGAAAATTGATGTCTTCCTGCTTTTTTGAGGCGGCTTTACTTCAAAACTTAATTCTTTGCTTCGAAATTTAAGGTTTTCATCTTTTAAATAGCCGTTTAAAAATTCATTTATTCCATTTCTGGAACTTTTAACTGAACTGACTACTCCATAAACGCCGGGAGAACCATAAAAAACATGGATGTACTCGCTTAAATAATCTAATACAGCTAAATCGTGTTCAACAATTAAAACGCTTTTATTTGATTCAGCTAAAGAATTAATTACTTTAGCCATGTTTAATCTTTGTTTGATGTCCAGAAAAGAAGAAGGTTCATCAAAAAAATAATAGTCTGCCTGCTTTAATGCAGTAGCAGCAATAGCAATTCTTTGAAGTTCTCCGCCGGAAAGAGTTTTGATTTCTTTATTCAAAATTTCTTTTAAATCAAGCAATTCAATTAATTCATTTAATTTATTTCTTTCATCAATTTTTTTCAGTAAATCTAAAACTTTGCCTTTGGCTTTTTTTGGGATTAATTCAATTCTCTGAGGCTTAAAAGAAAGTTTTGAATCTTTTTTTGCTGAATTAAAAAAATTCATTAACTGTTTTCCCTTAAATTTTTCAAGTACTTTATCTATTGAAGGAGTTTCATCAAAATTTCCTAAATTAGGCGTCAATTCATTTGAAAGAATCTTTAAAACAGTTGATTTTCCTATTCCATTTTTTCCAATTAAACCGACAACAGCTGAATTCTTTGGATAAGGCAGGTTGTATAATCTAAAAGAATTTTTTGAAAACTGATGAATTGGAAAATCAAGTTCAGCAGGCTTGTTAATAATTGAAATTGCATCAAAAGGACATTTAACCACGCAAATCTGGCAGCCAATACATAATTCTTCAGAAATTTCAGGAAAATTTTTTTCGTTTTCAATAATGCATTCTTTTTTGGTTCTGTTTACAGGACACATTCTGATGCACAAAAAATTCCCACATTCTATTGGATGACATTTATCATAATCCAATACAGCAATTCTTTTCTTTAAAGCCATAATAAGACTAGAATTAAAAAGAATTAAAAAGAAATTCAAAAGAATGAAAAACAAAAACAAAAGGATAAAACGGAAATTCAAAAGAAAAAAAAAGAAACTCAAAAGAAGAAAAAAGGAAAAACAAATAAAAAAACATGAAAAAAAACAAAAAGAAAAAAAAGAGAATTAAAAACAATTAAAAAACAGTTTAAACAAAAATCTTTAATGAAAAAACTTAAAATAGATTTAAAAAACAATTTTCTGGAACTTATCCCTGAAAGCCTAGATGACTTATGGTATTTGGAAAGAGTACTGGAAAAAGGGGATTTAGTTAGTGGAACTTCTGAAAGAAAAATTAAAGGAGAAGAAGGAAGAAAAGCACAAAAAATGATTATATGGGTTGAATTAGAAGCAGACAAAATAGAGTTTCATGAAAATTACCAGCAGTTAAGGGTTTCAGGAAAAATGAAAGCCATGAAACCAATAGAATTCTTTGAAGCAAATGCATTCCATTCAATTGAATTCGGATTAAAAGACAAAATCAAAATCAAAAAAAATAAAATAAAACAATTTCAGATTGATATAATAGAAAAAGCAGTTAAAAGCTCTGGAAGAAATCAATTACTTTTAGTTGTATTAGATGACGAAGAAGCAACAATAGCAGAAGCAAGCGAAAAAGGATTAAAAGTCAAGGCAGTAATTAAATCAGGAAAACAAGGAAAAAGATTCAAAGAAGAAAAAGGAAAAGAAAACAAGTACTTTGAAGAAATAATAAAAAAAATACAGGAAGAAAAAAAAACAATGATTTTGGTTGCAGGGCCGGGATTTACAAAAAATGATTTACAAAAATTTTTAGCAAACAAAAACATTAAATTAAACGCAGTATTTGAAAGCAGTAATTCAGTGGGAAAAACCGGATTAAATGAATTAGTTAAAGAAGGGTTAATAGAAAAATTTTTACAGGAAAGCATGCTGATAAAAGAAAACAAGAAAATGGAAGAAATAATGAAAGAAGCCAGAAAAGATAATTCAATGGTAGAATATGGTTTAAAAGAAATTTCAGAGGCAGCAGAAAAAGGGGCAGTAGAAGAATTAATTGTTTCAGACAAAAAATTTTTTTCAGACAGAGAAAAAATACAGGAATTAATGGAAAAAGTTGAATCATTTAAAGGAAAAATATTATTATTTTCTTCTGAACACGAAGCAGGCGAATACTTAAACGGTTTTGGGGGAATAATTGCTGTTTTAAGGTTTAGAGACTAAAAGAAAAAGTATTAAAACAAAAAAAGCGTAATATTTGAGTGATTTAATTGGTTTTGCCTATAAGTGATCTGCATTTTCTTTTTTTAACTATTTCAATGTTATTAATAGTTATTTCTTCTTACTGGATCTGGAAAACAAAAAGAAGTTTTGCTGAAAGCAATTTGAATAAATTTTTTAAATGGCTTTCAACTGGAGTTTTTTTGCTTGCAGTAAACCTTGTAATGCACTTTCTTTTAGAGGTAACCGGGTTTGTCAAAGGAGAGCTGCTTGACTACTTTTTTTATTTTTTCATAATTTTGTCAGCATTTTGTTTTGCCAGAGCTTCAATGTATTTAGAGGAATTATACAAAGAAAGTGATTTTATGAGTTTAGTTAAAGAAAAAATGCAAAACCAAACAGAAGAATTTTTTGAAGATGGAAAAGAATGATTACATTAATTTCAAGCGTAATAATAGATTTATTTATTGTGGTAATCAGTTTATTGCTTGTAAAAAAAATTAAGCCAAACAAAGGAAATTTACTGAATTTAGCGTTTGGAACTTTTTGGTTGGGCGCAACAGGAATATACTTTTTTGTAGCATTAACAGATTTAAGCGGAATATTTAATTCAGTTTATTTTTCAAAATTATTTTTTACTTTAGCAATAATTTTAGCAGTCATTCCTTTTGTTTCAATTTCATTGTTTTTAAGCGCCACATCATTAAAAGGAAAAACAATCTGGATTTTACCTGGAATTTCAGCAATCACCGGCTTAATTTACATTTATTTTAATGCGACAGCATCATATGTCGGGCCATTAATGGAGTGGACACTAAAATATATTATTCAAAGCAATGAAGCATTGCTTGCAACACAATACTCAGGATATTTTTCTTTTGTAATGGTTGCATTGCTTGCATTACTTGCATTTAGGGCAAGAAAAACAAGCACTTTTATTCAGTTTAATTCAGTTGCGATTTCAATGGGATTATTTTTTATCGGAGGATATCTTGATTTGATTGGAACAACAGGAATTGAAACAGTTTTAATGAGAGTAGTAGTGGTAATAGGAGCATTAATTGGTTTTGTTGGTTTTTCTCCGGGAATAAAATTAATGAAACTTGCACACAGATTTAGTTAATCCTTTAAATGAAACTCAAACCATTCAACTTTTTTATTCAAAATTAATTCTTTTATTTTTTTTTGTTTTTGAGACAAAAAAGATTTATTTGACTTGAATTCACAAAAAACAATTTTGTCTTCAGAAAAAACTATTCCGTCAATTGGATTGCCTAAAAAATGAAAAGAAAAAGGATCAAAAGGAAAATCATTAGACAAAGGAATCCATTGTTCAGTTAATTTACCGTATTTAACGCTCTGGGATTTCTTTGAAAAAGAAAGTTCATTTAAGTCTTCTTTTAATTTAGCATATTTTGAATAAAGAAAATATATTGCCCCAAGAGAAATCAATAACAACAAAAATAACAGTAATTCAATCATTTAAATCAAATAAAATAGAAAGAAAGAAAATAAAATAGGCTAGTTTAGCTTTTTAGAAACATAAACTCCATCATTTTTAAACCCCAAATTCCAGTAATATTCTCTTGCACCAATTCCGGAAATAACATTTATTTTATTAAAAGAATTTTCCAAAGCAATTTCTTCTGCTTTCTGCATTAACTTTTTTCCAAAACCCTTGTGCTGGAACTCGTTTTCTTTTGGAGAATTATTTAAAGGTAAAGATTTGGAATAAATATGAAGCTCTCTGATTAAAGCAGTTTTAGAAGTAATTTCTTTTCTAAATGGATTAAAAGGAAAACGCATTCTGCAAAAACCATACAAAGAATTTTTGGTTTCCAGAGAAATAAAAAATTCTTTTCCTTTTGAAGCAGAATACTCTAAAACTTCTATTTTTGGTTCTTGGTTTGATTCAATGGTTCTTCCTATTTCCCTGCATCTGATGCAATTGCATTTCCAGTCATGTTTTTCCATTTCTTTTTCAATTAACTGGCGCAAGTTAGTGTGTTTTACTCCTGCAGAAACAACAGTTGAAGGAATGTCTCTTTGAATTCTCATTATTCTGGTGTATTTTGGAACAAAAGACTTCATTTTAGCAATTAGTTTTGCAGCCTGCTTTGAAGAATAAGGAGTGTAATCTCCTTTTTTCCACAAATCATGTAATTCAGTGTTTTTGATTACAAGACAAGGATAAATTTTCAGCATATCAGGCTTAAAATCAGGATCAGAAAAAGTTTTTTTGAAAACCCTTAAATCTTCTTTTGGAGTTGAATAAGGCAGGCCAGGCATTAAATGATAAGCAAACTTAAATGAACTGTCTCTCAATAAAGAAGTTGAATTAATTACATCCTGAACAGAATGATTTCTGTTAATTTTTTTGTATATTTCATCATTTAAAGTTTGAACTCCTAATTCAACTCTTGTTCCGCCAAATTCAAGCATGTGATTAATTTCTTTTTTCCCGCAAAAATCAGGCCTTGTTTCAAAAGTAATTCCAATAAATCTGTTTTCAGAGAATTGTGCTTTATCTATTGCTTTTTCCAGAGAAAAACTTTTGGTTTTGTTTACTGCATTAAAGCAGTCAAGCATAAACTGTTTTTGGCATTTAAAAGAAGCAGAAAGAAATGTGCCTCCCATAATAATTAATTCAATTTTTTGGGTTGAATGGCCGTTTCTTTTTAACTGGTCAATTCTGTTTCTGATTTGTTTTACTGCATCAAAATCATTTGCTATTGCCCGCATAGTGGTTGGTTCTCTTCCGGTATAACTTTTAGGAGTTTTAACATCAACCAAAGAGCTAGGGCAATAAATACATTTTCCTGGACAAGGCAAAGGTTTTGGCATTATTGCAACAGAAACAATTCCTGATAAAGAACGCACAGGCTTAATTAAAAGAAGTTTAACTAATTCAGGCTTTTTGTTTTTTGCAAAAGAAAGAATAGCAGGATTAGACGGAAAATCTTTCAAAGAATATTTTTTTGCAAGCTTTAATTTAAATGAATTAAGCTGTTTTTTGGAAGAAATTTTATCTGACAAAATTAAGCTAATTATTTCCTGAGAAAATTTTTTCAAAGTCATAAATGTTATTTATTTAATTATTCCAGAAAAAATCCGACAAAAGATTCAACTAAAAAATAAGGAAACAAATTAAGAGTAAAAAAAGGAAAACCATACAATGGAGCAGAATATTTGCTTAAAAGAGAAGACTCAACTGACAATTTTGAATTAAATTTTTTTTCTTCTCCTGAAAAAGATGATTTAAACAAAAAATTAAATTCTCTTCTGCCATAATACTTTGGATTAACAAAAACTGATTCTTTCAGAATTGATTTAGGTTTAACTGTAAAAGACTGTTCTTTAAACCAAAAAGACGGCAAATCAGAAGACAAAGAAATTTTTTGTTCTCCGATTGATTCATTGGAAAAAGTCAAAAAATATTCTGCCTGAGAATTCACTTTAGCTTCTTTATCTAAATCAGAAATATTAACAGACCATAAATCTTTTTCAACTTTAATTAAAACATCAAATGATTCAGTTAAACCTGAAACAGAATTAAATGCATTAAAAGAAATTTTTTTTGTACCAAGAGAAGCATCTAAAGGAACATTTAATTTAATTGAAATGTTTTTTCCTTCAAAAACTGATTCTTCACTCCATTCACTGAATTGCCCTTTAACTTCCAAATCAGTAAACCTTTCATCAAAAATAATTAATTCAAAGCTTTGACCAGGGGAAATCTTTCCTAATTCAATTGTATTTCCGGTAAATTCTGCTTCAACAGGAGAAACAACTTTAATTGCTGAAGTAAATGAAACCAGAAAAAGAAAAGTGAATAAAATCAATAAAAACTTATTAAGCATAATCCTTCAAATAATACTTATCCTGAAAGAAATAAAAAGAGATATTTATGAAAATACTGGTTTTAAGCGATATTCACTCAAGAAAAGAGAATCTGGAAAAGCTGATGGAAAAGGCAAAAGGCAAAGAAATAGAGTTAATTTTGATTGCAGGAGACTTAACCAACTTTGGAGGAGAAATTCAAACAAAAGAAGTTCTGGATATAGTGAAAAAAATGAATAAAAAAATTCTTGCAGTTCCAGGGAATTTAGATTCAAAAAAAGTAACAAATTATCTGGAAAAAGAAAAAATTTCATTGCACGGAAAAAAAGAAAAATTCGGAGAATTCACTTTTATTGGTTTAGGAGGAGCAACAAACTGCATTGGAGACACAGTTTTGACAGAAAAAGAAGTTTATGAAAAATTAAAGGAACTGATTAAAGAAGAAAAAGAAAAAGTTTTTTTATTAACTCATTCACCTCCAAAAAACTCTTCTTTGGATAAAAATTTTTATGGAAAAGCAATTGGTTCAGAATCAGTAAGGCGAATAATTGAAGAATTTTTCCCTGAAATAAATGTTTCAGGTCACTGTCATGAAGGATTAGGGGAAGAAACAATAAACAAAACTTTTTGTGTTAATCCCGGGGCAGTAAAAGAAGGAAAAATGTGTTTAATTGATTCAAAAACAAAAAAAACGGAAAGGATTAGTTTATGAATAAAGCAGAAACAAGATTTAAAATGATAAAAGAAAGACACAAAAAAACTTTCTTTAAAGCAGTAGAAGAAAAAAAAGCAGATAAACAAATGATTTCATTATGCAGTTATATTGCAGAAACAAAAAATTATTTTACTTCAAGCAGTTGTTCAGGAAGAATTGTATTACTTGACCTGGCAAAAGACGGAAACAAAAAAGAAGCAGCATTTCATTCAAAATGGCACAGAAAAGTAAAATTAAAAGAACTGATAACAGAAATAAAAAGAAAACAAAATGAAGAAGAATTATGGTTTAAGTTAGATTCATTTATCCTTCATTTAGGAACAAACTCGCTGGAAAACGCAAAAAAAATCCTTAAAATTACAAGAAAAACCGGAATCAGGAGAGCAGGAATAATGGTTGCAGAAGAAGGAAAATTTATTATAGAATTAATAGGAACCCAAACAATGTCTTTTCCTGTAAAAATAAAAGGAAAAATATTATTAGAAGAAGAATACCTGAAAAAAACTTTAGAAAAAGCAAACCAAAAACTGGAAAAAAACTATAATCAATTAAAAGAATTTGAAAAAAATGTGAGAAAAGAATTAAAGTGATTTAATTAAACAAAAAAAATTTAATTGAGTTATAATTCTTCTGAAACCTGTTCTAATACTTCAGTCGGATTATAATAATATTTTTGAACCATGTTTTCAACGTCTTCATTGCCGTGAATTCCGCTTAAAGACATCCATTCAATAATTCTTTCTCTTACTTTAATTTCTTTCATTACATCTTTTTTAGTTCTTGCAGCAGCATCAGCAAGCTTTTCAATTATATGAGAAGGAGTTGAAGTTCTTTGAATTAAATCTTCTTCTTTTTTCCATAAAAACAAATCCCCTAATAATACTTGGTCATCCATTCTGCTTACTTCACTCATCTGAACAACTCTTCTGATAATTCCTTTTCCAGGAGCATGCATTCTATACTGCACAATAATTAAGTCAAGCAATGGAAGCATTATATCAGGAACATTCATTGGAGCACTCTTTAATCTGGTTAACAATTCTTTTCCATTATTAGAATGAACTGTGCCCATGCAACCTGAATGCCCTGTATCCATTGCAGTAAATAATGTCTGGGCTTCAGGGCCTCTGACTTCACCTACAATAAGTCTGTCTGGACGCATTCTCAAAGCATTTTTTAATAAGTCATCCATTGAAAGTTCTGGTATGCCGGAAATAGCAGGCCTTGCTTCCATCTGAATCCAGTTTTGTCTTGAACCCAAATGAATTTCAGGGGTGTCTTCAATTGTAAGAATTCTGTCTTCTCTTCTCACAAAAACAGATAAAGCGCTTAAAGTAGAAGTTTTTCCTGTACCACTTCCTCCAGTAACAATCAAATTCATTGGTTCAATTCCAAATCCTTCAACCATAGTCCACAAAAAAGCAACTAAATCAGAAGTCATTGTTCCATTATTAATTAAATTAATTACACTTAACGGAGTTCTGGAAAACTTTCTGATTGTAAGGCTTGGACCAAAAGGAGTAGCATAAGGAGAAGTAGCATTAGCTCTTGAACCATCAGGAAGCCTTGCATCCAATAAAGGAAGAGATTCATTTAATTCCCTGTTAACAGTTCTGGCTACCCTATACAATAATCTTGGAAGAAAACCGTCTTTCCTAATCATAATATTTGTTTCACACATTGCATAACGCCTGTGAAAAACAAAAACAGGTTTATTATAGCCGTTAACCATTATTTCTTCCAGCCAGTCATCTTTCATTAAAGGAGACAAAAAACCATAACCAATTGATTTATCCAAAACAAAACGAGTTAATTCTTCCGGATGAACAATAAAATCCAAATGCTTTTTAGTTAATTTCAAAAAAGAATTATTTATTGCATCAAAAGATTCTGCGTCAGGCAAAGCATGCAATAAATTAAGTTTTTCAATTTCATGGATTACCTCAGAATTCAATTCATTCAAAAAATCCTTGGATAAACCTAATTTAGATGAAAGCTCTGGAATAGAAGCTTTCCTTAAAATAACGTTCTGCAAAACACTTCCAAATAATTTTTCTTTATCAGACAAAACAGGTTTCTTAATAAAATAATAATAATTAGGATAATCTTCAAAGATTTCAACAGAATCATATTCTTCAACTAAATTCAAATCTTTTCTTTTAACCGTGATTTGCTCTTCCTCTTTTACTTCTTTTTTTCCGATTAAATCCAATTCCTCGATTTCGCCCATAAAAAAACCCCAAAAAATGACAACTATATTAAATAAATAAACATAATATTTAAGGGTTTGCATGACAAACAAAAAAACAAAAACAGCTAAAATAAAAGAAAAAGTGCTTGAAAAGGTTACTCCAAGCAAAGAAGAAATAAAAAAAGAAAAAGAAATAGCTGAAAAAATAATTAAAAAAATAAATAAATACAAAGGAAAACACATTCAGGCATTGCTTGCCGGCTCGCTTTCAAGAAACACCCACTTGAAAGGAGACAAAGATATAGATGTATTTATTTTATTTGACAAAAAACTTGACAGAAAAGAATTTGTAAAAGAAGGATTAAAAATAGCAAAAAAGATTTCTGGAAAAAACTGGGAAATCGATTTCGGAGAACACCCTTATGTTAAAACAGAAATTGAAGGACACAAAATTGAATTGATTCCGGCATACAAAATTGATTCAACAAAAGAAATGCTTTCATCAGTTGACAGAACACCATTCCACACAAACTTTATTCAGGAAAAAATAAAAGACAAACAAAGAAACGAAATACGTCTGCTAAAAAAGTTCCTGAAAGGAATTAAATGCTATGGTGCAGAACTAAAAACACAGGGCTTTTCAGGGTATTTAACCGAATTATTGGTTTTAAAATACTCAAATTTTGAAAACACACTAAAAAAAGCATCTGACTGGAAACACGGAAAAACCCTTTCTTTAACAGAAAAAATTTCAAAAAAACAAGAAAAAGAACTGGCAAAAAAATTTAATGTTCCGTTAATTTTTCTGGACCCAACAGATGACAGAAGAAATGTTGCTGCAGCAGTATCAAAAGAAACATTTGAAAAATTCAAGAAAAAAGCAAAAGAATTCTCTAAAAACCCTTCAATTAATTTCTTTTATCCAAAACCAGTTAAAATTTTAAGTAAAACAGAATTCAAGAAAAAAATTCAGAAAAGAAATTTAGTTATAATTACAGCACCATATGAAAAAATCCATGAAGATGTAACTTATGGTCAATTAAGAAACTTTTTGAATAAACTTGAAAAAGAATTAAAGAAAAATGATTTTACTTTTTTAAAAGGAAAATTCTGGTCAGATGAACAAAAAAAAATGTTGGTATTGGTTGAAGTAAAAGAAAGAATATTAGAAAAAGAAAAAATGGTTAAAGGTCCCCCGGTTAAAATGACAGAACATGTAAAAAAATTCATAGAAAAACACGGCAAAAAAGCAAAAAAAATCGGAAGAAATTATCATGCAAAAGTCAAAAGACCGCATATTAAAGCAGAAACAGCTGTAAAAGAATTCATTGAAAAACAAATTAAAGTTAATCCAGAAAAATTCCTTGTAAAACAGCTGAAAAAAAAACACGAAATTTATTCAGGAAAAAATGTAATGAAAATCTACAAAGAAAAAGAAATAAAGGAATTCCTTATCAAGAATTTAATTAGAGGGGAATGAAATGCCTGAAAAAGCTTTCAGACCAACAACAAGGAATATATTTAATATAATGAGAATACACAAGAATTTCCCTAAAAGAAATTTTAAGCTTGCAATTGGAATAGAAGAATTTGAAGAAAGACTAAAAATTCCTGAAGAAAAAAAAAGAATGCTTTATGCATGGAATGTAAGAAGATTAAAAGAAGTATCAGCAAAAATGCATACTGACAAAATAATTGATATAGCAAACCAAATAATTAACACAAAAAAACCAATCATACAAATAGTAAAAAAAGAAAGAACAACCGAAGTAATGATAAGAAAAATAAATCAAGCAATACAAGGAAGAGACAGCACAACAACATTAAATTACGCTAAAGGAATAATACCCAGACAAAAAAAAGCATCAGGCGGAAAAAGAGTTAAAGTAACCAAACCCCAAATACAAGAAATAATAAGAATGCACGATAAAATGAATATGCGTTTTTCTGAAATAGCACCAATCATAAAATTACACCCAAATACAATAGCAAGGTATTACAGGGAAACAAAAGAAGATGAAGAACACGGAATTGACAAAGAAACTGCAAACAAAGCATTAAAAAAATTAAGGAGAATAAAACTGAAAAAATGAACTCGGAGGGATTCGAACCCCCAACCTGCCCGTCCGAAGCGGGCTGCGCTATCCAGTTGCGCCACGAGTCCAATAAACGTTTCGCCGTTTAAGCACAAAGAAAGCCTTAAAGCTTTTTAAAGTTAATACTACAGGAATAATTATGTAATACTGATTATATAAATTTAAAGTCAGATTGAATTATTTGAGGGGTTAAAAATGAAAATATGCAGTTCATGCAATAAAGAAGTGAACTTTGATTTCACTGAATTTCCTTGCCCTAAATGCGGGAAAACAAAAATAATCAGATGTGATCACTGTAAAAGCACTACAAAAGAATACAAATGCGAAGAATGCGGGTTTATCGGCCCATAAAATTTTTAAGGTGATAAAATGGGCAAAATGGTTTTAATTTACAAAATTTCTCCAGAAGGAATAGAAAAAACAGACAAAGTAGAAAACGCAATAAAAGAAAAAATAAAAGATTTAGGCGAATTAAAAGACATTAAAAGAGAACCAATTGCTTTTGGATTAGAAGCAATAAAAATCGCAATAGTAGTTGAAGCAAAAGGAACAGAAGGAATAACAGAAAAAATTGAAAACACATTAAAAGAAATTGAAGGAGTAAGTTCAGTTGAAAACATTGGAATGAATTTACTATAAAACTAATTTATATACATAACTTTTTATTGGTTGATTTGATTTTTAAAAAGCTCTAAATATAATTAGAATGAGCAAAATGATCCGAAAAATAAGGCTAAAAAACTGGAAAAGCCATAAGCAATCAGAACTTGAATTCAGAAAAGGCACTAATGTTCTTACAGGAATAATCGGCGCAGGAAAAAGCACTGTAGTTGAAGCATTATGCTATGCTTTATTCGGGACTTATCCTGCATTAAAATCTAATTCAGTTAATTTAAATGAAATTATAATGAACAAGCCAAACCAAATGGAAGAAGCCAAAGTTGAATTAGAATTTGATTACAATGAAAAAAACTATTTAATTGAAAGAACTGTTTTTTTAGGAAAAAATGCAAACCAGGCAAAAATATTTGAAGAAGGAAGGCTTCTTGCAGGGCCAAAACCAAAAGACGTAAACGAAAAAATCAATGAAATAATTGAAATGAATTATGATTTGTTTTCAAGAGCAGTTTACTCTGAACAAAACCAGATTGATTTTTTTCTGAAATTAGATCCATCAACCAGAAAGAAAAAATTTGATGAAATACTTGATTTGGAGAAATACGAGAAAGCAAGAAAAACAAATATTACAGTAAAAAACAGAATAAAAAAAATTGCAGAAGAAAAAGAAGAATTAATCAAAAAAAACACTGATTTAATTGACGAAAAAGCATTAAAAGAACTCAATGAAAAAAAAGAGTTAAAAGAAAAAAGAATGAAAGAACTGGAAGAAGAAAAAGAAGCAAAAGAAAAGGAACTGGAACAAAATCTGAAAAAAATAAAGGAATTAGAGGAAAAAGAAAAAAAGTTCAAAAACTTAAACGAAAAAGCAATCAAAACAGAATCAAAAATAACTGAAACAGAAAAAAAACTAAAAGAAGAAGAAATTGAAATAAAAGAAGGAGAAAAAGAAAAACAAGAAAAAAAATTAACTGAATTAAAAAAAGAAAAAAAAGAAATAGAAGTTAAGAAAAAAGAATTTTCTGCAATACAGGTGAAATTTAATACTCAAAAAGAAAAAAAGAATTTAATTGGAAAAGAACAGGAAAAGAAAAAAGAACTGATTCCGGAAGAAATCACATCAAAAGAAAAAATGGAAGAAAAAACAAGAGAAAAAGAAACAGAATTAAATGAAATAAAAAAAATGATTCAGGAAAACGAAAAAAGAACTGAAGAAGAAGAAAAAAACCTTATTGAACTAAAAGAAGGGCTGCTTTCAAATGAAAAAAAAATAAAAGAACTGGAAGAAAACATTAAAAAATTAAGCAAAGCAGAAGCAGACTGCCCTGTTTGTTCCACTAAACTGAGCAAGGAAAAAAAAATTGAAATAATCAATTCAACTGAAAAACAAATCAAAGACTTCAAAGAACTGATAAATAAAGGATTAAAAGAAGAAAAACAAAAAAGCAGGGAAAAACTGGACAAAACCAGAAAAGAAAAAAAAGAAGCAGAAGAAAAAGAAAAAAAATTAAAAGAAGAAAAAGAAAAAATCGGCTTATTAAAAGAAGTTTTTGATGAAATAAAAGAAAGAGAAAAACAAATTGAAGAACTGGAAAAAGAAATAAATAAACTCGAAGAATCAATGAAACAAAAAGAAAAGGAATTTGATGAAAAAAAAATTGAAGAACTTGAAAAAAACATTAAAAAAAGCGAAAAAATAATTGATTTATTCAAAGAAGTAGAAAAACTTGAAGAATGGAAAAAAGAATTAACTGAAACAATGGAAGAAAAAAAGAAGCTGGACTACAAAGAAAATGAATTCAGCGAAAAAAAAGAAGAATTGGCAAAAACCAATGCATTAATTTCATCTCTTGAAAAAGAAAAAGAAAACAGCATTGAATTAATTGAAAGCATTAAATTAAATATTAAAAAAATAGAACAGGAAAAAGAAAAAATAGAGCAGACAAAAAAAGAATTAGAATTATATGAAAAAACATTGGATAAACTGACTTTATTTAATAATGCATTAAACCAGACTCAGGCAGAATTAAGAAAAGAAATGATTGACACAATAAATGAAGCAATGGATGATGTATGGAACAGAGTTTACCCTTACGGAGACTTTACTTCAGCTAAAATGGAAATAGAAGAAGGAAACTATGAAATCAAAGTAAAAGAAAAAAACGGGAAATGGACCAGAGTTGAAGGAATTCTTTCAGGAGGAGAAAGAAGCGCTGCAGCAATCTGCATCAGAGTAGCTTTTTCTCTTGTGTTAACACAAAATTTAAGCTGGCTGATATTAGATGAACCAACACATAATTTAGACAGAAATGCAGTAATTGAATTAAGTAAAATGATGAGAGAACATTTACCGAACTTAGTTGAACAGATTTTTGTTATAACTCATGACTCTGAAATGGAAAAAGCCGCTTCAGGCAAATGCTATGAAATAGAAAGAGACAAAGAAAACGAAGGAAGCTCTATTCCAAAAACAACAGAAACAAATTAATCTTTTGAACCCATTCTTCTTGAAATATAACCAGCAATAAGGTTTCTGATTTTCTTTGAAAAATTTAAGTCCATTGAATTAATTACTTCTTTGTTTTTTTCAAAGTCTTTTGAAAAAGCTTTATTTTCTTCCATTAAAATTTCTGCTTTTGTTTTTACGCCTTTTGGAACAGATTTACCCATAAATTCACCTTAAGGATTTATTTTATTTACTTCGCCTGAAGGAAATCTCCTTAAAACAGCCAAAGGAATCTTTTTCTCAAGCAACTCCCTTTTAGCTACATCAAGCATTGTTTCTCCTTTCTCTGTTTTGATTAAAGGAGGAGCTCCTAAAGATAACTGAAAAGATCTTGCACTAATCAGTCTAGTTCTTTCAAATCTTGTTAAAATATCCATAATACACACCATTTATAATAATTTTAAAACCAGTAAAAATCGGTTAATTAATACATAATAAACAAGAGAAAAAACTTAAAAAAGCAACAGTTAAAGAAATTCAGCCTAAACAACCAGTTCTGGAACAGGCAAATTCTGGTTTTTAGAAAAATCCGAGATAACTTTCAAAGGATTATCTGAATCCAATAAAACATTATTGCTTGAAATAAAAGATTTACTTGAATTTAAATTAGAAAATTCATTGAATTTTAATAAAACAGAACTAAAAACACTTCTAACTGCACAAGCTAAATCCGCATCAAAAAAAACAAAAGACAAAGAAATTAAATGAAAAGGAGTAGAAGAAAAAATTGATTTCAATAAAACAACAAATTCAGAGAAAAAATTAAATTCAGGGCTTGAATCCAAAAACAAAGAAAAGCCTATTCCATTTTCTTTAATTGAATTTTTTTCAATTTCAGTTAATTTTTTATCAAAAAAAACTATTTTCTTATTTAATTCATTTAACTCAATTGAAAGAAAATTTTCTTTTTTTCTGCAAAACCAGCTCAAATTATGATCTGAAAGAAAAACTGCTTTTTCTTCCTGAACTAATCTTACTGCATCATTTAACGGAACCCTTAAAACATCATTTCTGAAAAAAGGACCCAAAGGAATTCCATGCAGATTCCATTCATTTTTTCTTTTCAGCCTTTTTTCTTTTCCAGAAGAATTAGAGTGGAAGAAAGAAGAAAACTCTGAATTAGTTGATTCAAAGTAAATTCCTTCTTCCAAAAACTTTATTTCAATCAAAGAAGAAGGAAGAATATTTTTTTCATTTAAACTATCTGGTTTACAGCAAGAACAATTAACTGAATTAAAACCTAAATTATAAAAAGGAAAAGAAAACAACACAGGCCAGACAAAAGAAAAATCCACTTTTTTTAAGTCCTTAAACCTGTTTTTTTCAACAAAACCAGAATCAAATTTAGCCTGTTTTTTAGGCAAAACAAAATTGTTTTTGAATAAAACTGATTCAATAAAAGAATCCAAAATATGAGACTTAGATTTAGGCAAATCAATTAGTTTAGTGCATAAAACATTTGAAAGAATTAATTTACTTAAAAACTCTTTAGTGTTTTGCTTGGAAAAAACAAGCATTTCAGAAAGATTTTCTTTCAGAGAACCAGAAGCAAAATTAAATGCAATCTCAGGAATCCCTTCAAGCTGTTTTTTCTTTATTTCTCCATTAACTTCAAATTCATCAAAAAAACTCCAATTCCTTAAAAGCAAAAACTGTCTTTCAGGAGAAAGCAAAATTCCCTTGTTTTCAATCAAAGAATTAATTTCTTTTAAAACAGAAAAATCAAAAGAAAACACTTTCAAACCATTAAACACTTTTTCAGATTTAAGCCTATTTTGCTTTAAAAACGCTAAAAAAGGGCTTTTCAGCAAAGAGTTATGAATTAAAATAAAAGGAATAAAGGTAAAGGAAATTCTCTTTGTATCATTTAAGTTAGAGAATTCAATGCTTACTCTTCTCTTTTCTTGCAGATATTCTGCATTAGATAAATAAAAGGTACTGGAGGTATAAGGCATAATAGAAGGAAATTTAAGGCGTTTAAAAACAAAAATCAAACCCCTAAATGCCGGTGAAAACAAACAAAAGTATATAAATAATATATAAAAGATATAAATAGTATATATTTATTAATCTGGAAGGAGTTTTAGTATTATGGTTTCAAAAGTTTCTGTTTTAATTAATTTTTCAAAGAAAGACATTGAACAAATTGACAAGCTTGTTCAAAATGGTTTTTATGCTTCTCGAACTGAAGCAGTAAGAGATGCAGTCAGATTAAGAGTTGAAGAATTAAAAGGCAAAAAAAAATCTGGATTAACTTTTGAAAAAGATGATGTATTAGAAAAAGCATTAGAAGAATACATTAATGATGATCCAACTACCAGATTAAAAAAACTGGGTTTTTGATTACAAAAATTCTTTTGCTTCTTTTTCTCTTTCATCAGAAGAATCCTCAAATTCTTGAGCTGATTGTTCCAAAGATTTTTCGTGTTTTGATTCCATTGAAAATCTTTTTCGAACTTTAAAGAATAAAGGAAAGCCAGTTGCTTCTCCAAGAATTAATGCTTCTCCAACTCTTAAAACAGTAATCATTTCCAAACTTCTTGAATCCATTCCTTCAGAGCTTTCTCCAATGTGTTTCAAATCATAAGGGTTAGTAATACGCAAAATGATGTTTGTATTGCATTGTGAAAGTACTGTAGTGCTTAACTGAATTGGCCTTTGAGAAATCAAACAAAGTGATGCACCAAACTTTCTTCCTTCTCTTGCAATTGTTTCTAAAATGCTTCTTGCTATTGCACTTTCCTTGGAAGCCTGTTGGGGGCAATTGCCTGTAATAAAAGTTTTTCCATTCCTTCTTGCAACAAACGCGCCGTGTTTAATTGTTATATCCCAAACTTTTCCAGTATAATACTCTTCCTTTTTTTCCCTAACATAAGCAAATTTTCTTTTAAAAGAAACCAAAACTTTTGTCTGTTTATTCAAAAGAACTTTTTTGATGACTCCTGAATAACCCAAACAAACACACAATTCCTGAAATTCATCAGCTAATTTAACATTTTTTCCTGCATAAAACATAACATATTTATTTCCTCTAATTCTTTGAATGTGTCCATCTCCTTGAACAAGAGCATCAAACAAAATTTTTAATTGGCTTAAAGAGCATTCTTTTAACAATTTTCTTGGGATTCTGTGAGTCTCTTTTCCTAACCAAGTTCTAATTTCATCAGTGGCTTTTGTGCCTAAATAAAAAGTAAATGCTTCAGAACCGCCAGAAATATATTGAGACTCGTAAAATTTTCCTTTCCTTTGCCTTGAATGAACTGTTGATTCAGGAAAACGTTTCTTTATTGTTTTTTTTATTTCTTCAAAAATTTTTCCTTTAACTTTAGACTGATAAATTTCATAATAAGAATATTTTCTGTTATGAGTGAAATTAAGTCCGCCATCTGTTATTATCCACCCAAGAATTTTTAACAAATTATTATCAAGGGCACATTTTGAAGAAGTTTTTAATAGAGAGACAACAGGAATTTTTGCGCCACTTGGAAAATTATCGGCGGGAACAAATTTCATATCTGACCATTTCCATTTACGATTCTTTCCAGTTGTTCTGGTGTTACACAAAACACGGTGGTCTCCAGTTACAAGACAATCTATGCTGTCTTCATTAAAAAGTTTTATTAAATTCCCTTTGTGTTTTTTGACAATAATTCTCTCTATTGGATTATGTTCCAGCACCTTAGTTTTTTTATTATAAGAAAAAGCTAAATCTTCGGCTTTTATTTCTTTATAATTTTTCCAGCCTTCTGGAGTTAAAAGTTGTGTATCCTCACTCAAACAAAACTGGTGTGCTTCCTCTAAAACCAATAAAAAAGGAGGAATAGATTTTTGTCTTCTTAAAAAAAACAATTTGTTTGCAAAATAATTAACTATAATCTGCTTTTTTTTCAGATTAATTATTTCAGATAAATCCACTATAGTCATTTTTCCTGGTTCAACTAAATCTTCTATTGAAGGAGAATCAGTTTCAGCAAATAATTGCAATGCATCTAATTCACCAAACCATGAATTCAATACTTTTTCTGTTACATCTTTTACTTCCTCGTCTTTAGATAATTCTCTTTTAATATCATCTAATGAATAAGGACCAAAACCTTCCCTCATTTTTTGCTGTAATTTTTGTATTATTCTTCCTAAATCTCTTTTTTGCGGCGCACTTAATCCCGGAAGAATTGCAGAAAACATTCCGGCTGAAAGCTTTGATACTCCGATTTTAATGTTTCTTGCTTTAACTAATTTTGTTTTAGAAGAATAATCCCTGAATTTTTTGTCTGTTGATGGTTCAGCAAAAGAAGAATATTCTCCGTGAACATCCAAAACAATTATTCCTACTCTGCCTTGTTCTTTTTTTCTTTCAAGCAGTTCTTCTAATAATGTGCTGGTAAAATAAGATTTTCCTGCTCCTGATTGAGCTAAAATTGCTAAATGCTTGCTTAAAAGCTTGGTTAAATTTAATTTTACTTCAGTGTCATGATATTCTACTTTGCCTAAATTTAATCCTTTTTCATCAAACCTGAAAAACTTTTTTAAGTTTTGTTCTGAAGCAATCCGAACTTTTGTGCCAGGAGAAGGAGGAAAAGTAGAACGCTTAGTTAAAGTTTCAGTGAAAACTCCTAATGGTTTTGTTTCTGCTACAAGAAACTCCCATTCAGTTGTAGGAAACTGGTCTTTTAAACTCAAGCCATTTGATTCAAATTCTTTTACAGAATCAGCTCTCTCAAAATAACGGTTTGTTTTAACAACATTATTTACTAAAGCAATTAATGTTCCTTCAGAATAATCTAATTCAATAAATTGTCCTCTATGAACAGGTTTATCTGAATCAACTACAAAACTTAGTTTTGAAGGGCTAGGAGAATCCATTGTGGAAATAACTGTTCCAACTTCATTTTCTTTCATTAATTAATCCAAGGTTAAAAGATATTTAAAGGTTTTCAGTCTAAACTGCCGGTGAAAAAGCTTAAAATAACACTAACAGAAAAATATATTCATGAAAATAGCAAAGTTTGTTCCAAAAAAAATAGTTTTAGGAGCAAAACAAGCAAGACAAAAAAGAATTAACTCCTATAAAAAAACCGGCGGGCAAATTCTTTCAGATAAATCAATAGGAACAGCAGTAACAGTTGCTTGGAGCATGATAAGAAAAGGAATCAAGCCAAACTTCAAGAAACTAGCTGAAAAAATAAGCAAAGCAAAAAAACAGGAATCAATTTCATCTCCTTCGCTAATAAGCATTTGCAGGGAAACAGGAATATTTGAAACAAAAGAATGGAAAAAAATAACAGGAAAACCTAAAAAGAAAACACAGAAAACAAAAAAAGGAACAGGCAAAACAAAAACCAAAAAAAATGGGATTTTTCCTCCAGAAATGAAAAAAAGCAATTTTATTGCAATGCTTCCAAAAAATATGCAGCCTAAAATAAAAACTGCTGTTTACTTCCTGTTTATGGAGAACCTGTTTAGGTTAGGGAAACAAACAGAAACAAAAGTGTTTACTGCAAAAGAAGTAGCAAACAAAGCAACTGAATTATGGCAAAACAGAAAAATTAATGAATTAAAAAAAGAATTAGGGCTTGAAACAAAAACCAAATTTAAATATCAAAATCCATTTGATTCAAAAAAAATAATTGGAACTGAAGCCCAAAAAAATGGCGCAAAATTAATTCAGACAAAAACCAGCTGGAAAATAGTTTATCCTGAAACAACTGCAAAAGCAGTGAATCAGCAGCATGTTACAGCAACAAAAAAAATGCCTGAAAAAATGATTGAATTATTAACAAGAATTCATTCAGAATCGGGAAACGGAAAAATGTTAGGAGTTTATATTACGGCAGGGCATGAATTATATTCTAATAAAACAAGATTGGATTCAGCTGTTTTAGAATCCATTTCCACAAAACTAAACAGGCTTAACGCAAAAATTTCTCCTGCTTTTTTAAGAGAGCTTGCAGTTAAAATGAAATTAATTAAATAAAAACTATTTTTTGAATTCAATTACTTTTTCCAATTCATCCAAAGAAGAAATTACTGCGTCAACTGAAAATTTTTTTCCCTTGAATTTTCCTTTTCGGTCAATTAAAATTGTTTTTAATCCGGCTTTTTTTGCTCCATTCATATCAGTTCTAATACTATCTCCAATCATTACAGCCTGCTCTGGATTTATTTTTAATTTCTTTAATGGAACCAAAAAAATTTTTGGGTTAGGCTTGATTAAACCAACTGAACACGAAAGCATTATTTCATCAAAATAGTTTTCTAATTTAAAGTCATTTGAAGCAGTAAGAGACTGAATTCCAAAATTTTCACAGTTAGAAATCAAAGCTGTTTTGAAATGCTTTTTTGTTTTAGTTAAAACTTTTTTTGTTTCAGGAAAAAGCTTGTTGTTTTTTAATGTAAGATTCCACAAAAAATCTAAGTCACCTAACAAAATTTCTCCTGAAGTAATCGAAAAATAATTCAGCATTTTTGAGTATAAATGATTTAAATTATCAAATTCTTCTAACATTATTGCTGTTTCGCATTCCTGCAAAAACTGATTATGGGTTATTTCATTTAATCCCAAGCGAATCTGCATTTCCCTGAAAACATCTTTTTTAATGTCAGTGAAAGCAAGAGTATTCCATAAATCAAAAAAAACTGCTTTAACTTTTAATTTTTTTGGCATTAAAAAAGAGAGAAACAAAAACAATATAAGTAGTTATTCTTTTAATCTTGCAATTCTTTTATCCAGTTCATTATACAAAACAGTTCTTTTTTCTTTGCTTAAATTAAACAATTTCTTGGTAATAGCTTTTTCGGTTATTGTGAAAATATAATTTGTTTTAATCACACTGTCTTTTATTGCCCCTTCTTTTTTTGCCAAAGGAATTCCCTTCATATCTAAATTGCTGGTAATTCCTGCAACAACAAAATTAGTAAATTCTTTAAATAATACAACTACCGGCCTTTTTTTTGTTTCAAAAGAATCCAAAAACTGAATTTGGGCTAAAACAACATCCCCAGATTTAAGCATGTTCCCATTCCTCATCTTCCTTGTTATCCCATAATTCAGTCATCTTTTCCTGCTGAATTCTATGCAAATACTCATCATATTGTTTTCTGTGCAAACTATAGGCTTTAAGCAGATTGCTGATTAATTCAGAATACGTCTGTCTTGAATAAGTCTTTGATTTTTTCAGTTTTTTTACGACATCTTTTTCTAATTGAATTGTAGTAACTTCTGACATATAACTCACTATAGTTAATATATAGCAAACTATATAAAAAAGTTTTGTTTTGTCCATCAGAAAGGCCTTGAATTTCTTCTTAAAGCCAAAAAAGCATTATCTCTTCCTAGTTTGTCCTGAATTTTATTAAACAATATTTCAATTTCATTTGGTTTTAATCTTGCCCTTAAATCTGCTTCAATTAAAACAGAAGGATAAGCATATTCTTTGTGAAGAGAAGAAAGAGAAAGAATTACAGAAGCAATTTCATTGCAGTAATTTGTTAATTCTTTTCCATTATGCAGAAACTCAATTCTTAATGGTCTGTCCAACAAAGAAGGCTTTAAATAAAATGCCTTGATTTTTGAAGCCCATTTTTCATTAAAATCATTTAAAATCGGGTGCTCTTTAATTGAAGAAGAATAATTAAAACAAAAACTTCTTTCGTTTTTTGAAAGTAAATAGTCAAGCAAACTTGAATCAAAAAAAGAATTTAATGCTTCAGACTCAATTAACTTGTTTTTTTCAAGAATTTCTTTTTGAAGAATGCTTCTAAACCTTGATCCGCGAGAATCTTCTACTGTTGCAATTAAATTACAGGAATTTTCTTCTGCAGTTTGATATAATAATTCAAATAATTTAATTAAATTAGAGTACTCTGAATACAAAGGAGAATTTTTTCCTGTTTCTGCATACTGAGGGATAATGCTTCCGTCCAAAAAACAATAAGCTGGTTTAAATTCTTTGATTACTTTAATTGAATTAGAAATTTCTTCTTTTAACCTTAAAAAAGACTGATTTGACTGAAATTCATCATTCTCTAAAGTATTAGAAGAAATAAATGGCTTTGGAAAATCAGTTGGAGAAGGGAAATAATCTGCTTTAATTAACTTGTTTTTTTTATAAGAAAAAATTGCTGAAACAGTTTTAACTAAAATAATATCAATTGAATGCATTCTTTTGCCGACAAAACCAGAGTCAGTTCCTGCAATCTTATGGTTTAATTCTGCAGGCAAAATTTCATAAAAAAAGTTTTCTTCAAGCAATTCACTTGAATTAAAATCAGCTAATTTTTGTTTTTTTAGCTGAAAAAGTTTTTCTGCAGTTGATTTCTTTTTTCCTTCATTTCCTTTAATCCGGATTACTGCATCATTAATCAAAGAATTAACATTCATAATAGAATTTGTTTTTAGGGATTTAAAAAGCTTCTTGAAGTAGGTTTCCACTGAAAAAAATATAAAAAGAAAGGAAAAGAAAAGTTATTATGCCGATAAGATTTTTCAGAAGTCCTGTCATAAAAGGAGGAAAAAGAAAAACTCTGACTAAAATTGCTAATTCAAAAGCAGTTGGGCAAAAAGATCCAATTAAAATAAGCGTTATGAACTTATAGGGCGGGAAAAATTCTCCACTAGCAATTGCAAAAAAACTTAAAATCAATCCACAAAAAGTTTTAGAAATTATTGCAAAAACAAGAACTAACCCGCAAAGTATGCCAAAAAAAATATTATAATGCTTTCAGGAGTAAACATAGAAGTTCTTCCTTTAGGAAGCATTAAAACAGAAACACAGTTTATTAATGCGCTTCCCTCTGGAATGGCAGAAACACAAAAAAAAAAGGCTTTATGAAATTTATGAAGAAAGGTTAAAGCATTCTAACAGAAAAAAGCCTGCTGAATTATTAATTTTTGCAGGATGTTTATTGCACGGAATGAAGACAAAAAGAACTATACTTCCTTTTAGCAAAGTTGAATTAGAATTAAAAAAACTATTTAATCTCAAAATTAAAACAACAGATGGAAAGTTTATAAAAGATTTAGCTGAAGAACTTAAAATTTTCTCCGAAATAGAAAAAAGAGAAATAGTAGATGCAGTAACTGGTAATAAAAAAGATTACAATTTAAAAAAAGGAATAAAACTTTGGGAAATAGAAAACAACACTAGAACAATAAACCCTCTAATCAAAGAACTCATGAAGGAAAACAGAAGAAGAAAGTAAAAAATATAATAAATTCGGTTAACTAACCAGAAAGGTTAATAAATTTGTGCGACTTTCTTTGTTTGAGGAGATGCAAAAATGAAAGCAGTAATTGAAGTAAAAGAGTTAAAACAAGACTGGAGCCCGCCTTTCCAGAAAAAAACAGAATTAAGAGAAATTGAAGCAGAAGAAGGACAAAAATTTGAATCAAATGGAAACGGAGGAAATGTTTTCAGATTAGTTCAGATAGGAAAAGACAGAGTCTTAGTTGAATATGACATTACTTACACAAATAAAGGCCATGTCCATCCAACTAACAGGCAGTTATGGGTTGGAAAAGGAGAATCAGAAAGTTTTTCTGCTTTATGGGGAAGCGACGGAGTAACAAAAACTTTAACTTTAAAAAATTTAATTTAAAAAAATAGGAGAGGTGAATAAAATGGGATGCGGTTGTGGATGCGAACACGAAGAAGAAACAGAACATACACATAAACACTGTGGAAAACCAATGAAATGCAAAGAAGACAAATATATTTGTGTTAAATGCGGTTTTGAAGAAGAATGTGATTGTGGACAAAAAAAAGACGATGCAGAATCACCAGATGACTAACTGATTCAAAATGGAATTCAAACAAGTAATAATAATCAGAACTGATTTGGGAATGGGACGAGGGAAGATTGCAGCAGATTGTTAAGTATATTGGACAAATATATTTATATGAAAATATATGATTCTAAAGAATATTTAGAAGAACAAATCAAAAATAAATCATATCTACAAATAGCCAAAGAAAACGGCATTAGTAGGTCTACAATCGGCAGAAAACTAATAAAGTTTAAATTAACAAGCCCTTCTGAATTTTGGAATGAAAAAGAAATACAAATCTTAAAAGAAAATTACTCCAACCTAGAGGGGGTACATCTTCTTTTTCCTAATCGAACAAAGTCTTCTGTTTATCATTTCGCAAATAGAATCGGGCTTAATAGATCTATAAGAAAAAGATACTACGATACAGATGAAAACTTTTTTAAGAAATGGACAAATGAATCAAGTTACGCTTTGGGTTGGATGTTTAGTGATGGAAATGTTGCAAAAGATAGAAGAACATTTGGTTTCCATTTACACAAAAAAGATATTAAAATATTAAAAATACTAAAAGAGCTGATGAATAGCAAACATAAAATTTTTTTGTATGGAAATGCAGCTGAATTTAGAATACATAGTAAAAAAATGTGCGGGGATTTAATTTCTTTGGGATGTATGCCAAACAAAACTTTTAAAATAAAGTTCCCAAAAAAATTGCCTAAAAAATATTTAAATCATTTTATTAGAGGTTACTTTGATGGGGACGGCAGCATAAGTTTTAACTATCCTAATGCTATTAAAATAAAAATAGTTGGAAATAAACAATTTATCGAAGGATTTAGAAAAAAAGTTGTTGAAATGATTAAAACAAATATGCCAAAAATGAAAAAAATGGGAAAAATCTGGCAAATAGAGTTTTATGGAGATAACGCCAGAAAGTTTTGTAGTTGGATATATAAAGACTGTGATAACTTGTTTTTAGAGAGGAAATACAAACGTTTTGAAAACCATTTGATAAAAAGAGGAGAAAAAAATGCTGTATAAACAAGCAATAGTTATTAGGACAGACCTAAGCATGAAACAAGGCAAGAGATGCAGCCAAGTTGCACACGCTTCAGTTGAAGCACTGGAAAAAACCAAAACAAAGTTTCCTGACTGGGTTGAAGAATGGAGAAACACAGGAACACAAAAGGTAGTATTAAAAGTTGGTTCAGAAAAAGAATTACTTGAATTATTTGAATCAATAAAAAAAGAAATTCCAACTGCATTAATCAGAGATGCAGGAAAAACTCAAATTCCTTCCGGAAGCAAAACATGCATTGGCATTGGGCCTGGGCCAGAAAACATAATTAACAAATACACTAAAGAGCTAAAACTACTTTAATTTTTTATGAGGATACCTTTCCCATAAAGGGTTAATAAATAAATCAATAAGATCTGGGTTGCCTTGTTTCATATAATCAAAAAATTCTGTTTTAGTTAAAAAAATTTCATGAGCATTTAATTCAGCAGTTCTTTTATAAGCAATATTTGTTGAGCTGTTTTCAATTTTTGATTCACCAAATCTTTTTCTTAACCTGCTACCATCTTTCCATTTTTTCTAAATTTGTTAACTGCTCCTGAAAATCTTTTAAACATGCAAGCTAATTAAGAAAGAAAAAGAATTTATATTGAAAGCAACAATATTCTTGCATGTCAATGGATTTTGAATTAATTTTAAAAAACGGTTTTGCTTGGAGAAAAGAACAAAGAGTCTGGCTATACATTTTTTTATTGATTGTACTTGGGTTAGGGTTTCTGATTGCAAGCGCATTTTTAGTTGAAGAAGCAATAAGTGAATTCCTTGCAGCATATATTTCTTCAGGAGATATTGCAACAGCAGTTTTTTCTTTAATTGGAACAATTGTATTAATTATTTTAGCGTTTATTGGAGTTGCATTTATCCAAAGCTTTATTTACACTTTAATTTTATTGAAAGGAATGAATTTTTATAAAATGAAAACAATTTCTTTTGGCTTGATTGAATTCATTAAACTATTAGTGTTATACTTTTTTTCTTTTATTGCAGCAACAATTTCTTACTATAACAAAAAATTTTTATTGTTTTTTGTCGGATTAATTGCAGTATGGCTTTCTGGTTTTGCGGCATTATTTGTTGTTCCTGCATTAGGCGCATTATTGATGATTGTCGGAATTGTTTTATGGATCCCATATTTTTTCATTATATTATATAATTCTTTCAGGCTTTCAATGAGCCCGTTTGTTTTTTTAGAACAAGGAAATATTTTTGGTTCATTAAAAAAATCTTATGAAATTACTGCAGGAAAAGTAATTGAAATTTTTCTTGCAATATTAATTGTAAGCGTAATCATGGGAATAATTGTTTTTATTGCAAACCAATTAGGACAGGCAATGCTTTATGCAGTTTTCCCTGAATTAAACGGATTACAGGAAATGGCTTTACAGTCAGAAAGCAACCCATTAATGGTTTTAGGATTAATTAATTCTTTGCTTGAAAACGCAGCAGAAATGATTATTGTCGGGGGAATACTTTCAACAATAGTTAATGCAATAATGAATGCTTTTTCTGCTTACTCTTATGCAGGCATTTATTTCCAGGTAAAGAAAAAATAAGCATTTAATCATTGCTGAACACTTATTTTCTTATGGTAATGAAAAAAGGTTTTTTTGACAGAGTTTATTCAATAATAGATAATTCAGATATATTAATTGAAGTAATTGATGCAAGGTTTCCGGAAAAAACAAGAAACAAAAACATTGAAGGATTTATTAAAAGACATGAAAAAGAACTGGTTTTAGTTTTAAATAAATCTGATTTAGTTTCAAAAAGAAACGCAGACAAAACAAAAAAAGAAATCAAAAAAGAATTTCCATGCGTGTTTATTTCTTCAACCCAAAAACAAGGAATGAAAAGATTAAGGGAAATGATTTTAATTAAAACAAAAAACACTGGAAATGTTGTGGGAGTAATCGGGTACCCTAACACAGGAAAAAGTTCTGTAATCAATTCTTTGAGCGGAAAAAAAATCAAAACATCAATTACTGCAGGGTTTACCAGAGGAGAACAAACAGTTAATGCAGGAAAATTCAAGTTAATTGATTCTCCGGGAATAATTCCATTAGAAGAAAGAGACGAAAATGAATTAGTTTTAATTGGAGTAAAAAATCCATCTAAATTAGATTATCCGGAAGAAGCAGCAGAAACACTAATTAAATTATTAAAAGAAAAAAACCCTGAAGAACTAAAAAGGCTTGGAGGGAAATCAACGGACCCGGAAAAAATCCTGGAAGAAATTGCATTAAAAAGAAAAAGATTAATGAAAAAAGGATTACCTGATGTTAATTCTGTTTCAAAACAAATATTATTGGAATTCCAAAAAGGAAAAATCAGGCTTTAAGTTCATGAAAAAACAAAAAAAACTTTTTTAAAGTGGTTTACTCTTAATTTAATTCAATTTAATTGGAGGTAATTAAATGAATAAAGCGATTTTATCAATTGTTTTTGTACTGCTTTTACTTTCTTTTGGATGCACAGGAATAACTGACGGAAAAAAAGACACTGACAACAAAAAAGCCGGCGAAACAATTCAGGAAATTCTGGCAAAAGGAAAAAGCATTGACAACATAGAATATGAAATGACAATAACCAAACCATTTGCTGTTACAGCAAAAATGTATCAAAAAGGAATTAAATACAGAGGAGAAGCAAGCATTTTAGGCCAGACTTCAATCATAATTTTTGACGGAACAAATGCATACACTTATGACTCAACAGCAGACGTTTATTATAAAAGCCCTGACACAGGAACTGACAGCGGAGGATTTGATTTCAAAGATTTTTCTGCCCAAGCATTAGCTGACACACAAATGAATGAATTAGGCGAAGAAACAATTAATGGAATAAACACAAAAGTAATTGAATTCAGCTACACTGGAAACGGAGCAGATGCAAGCCTTAAAACAAAAGTATGGATTTCAATTCAATACGGCATTCCGGTAAAATTCCAATTTGAATCAAAACTAGGAGAAGTTGAAATGGAATTCAAAAACATTAAAATCGGTTCAGTTCAGGATTCAATGTTTGAAGTACCAGAAGACAAAGTTAAAGACATGGATAGCCTTATACAAGAAATTCCTGTTGAATAAACTTTTTCTTCTCTTTTTTTTATTTTTTTAATTAACAATATTTATTAATATAAACAACGTTATTATTCGTGATATAAATGAAAATAGGGAACGAAACCAGCATAATAGAAATAATAGAAAAAATGGTCAAAGAAGGAAGACCCCAAAAAGAAATACTCAAAGAACTGACAAGCTTAGGAATAAAAGAAGAACAAGCAAGAAAATTACTGTTATTAGGAGAAGCAGACACTTTTGCTTTGCTGAAAAAAGAAATACAAAAAATAGTCAAAGAAGACATGAAAGCAGAAGAAGAAATCTTCAGAAAACTGGTTGTAGAAATAGTTAAAGAAGAAGAAAAAGAAGTTGAAAAAAGATTATCACAAAAATTAATTGAATTAAGAGAAGTGTTAGATGAAAAAATAAAAGAAGAAGAAAAAACAGAAAAAAAACAAACTAAAATGAAGGAATTAATGAAATTATTAAGCCATCCTGAAACAACTCACGGAATCAGATTTGATTTTGAATCAGAAACACTAAAAAAAGAAAAAAAGAAAACAAACTCAATTAAAGAGGTAAAAGTTTAGGTGAAAAAAATGGTTCAGACAAGAGAAGCAAGCATAATTGAAACCATTTCAAAAATGGTCAGAGAAGGAAAAAACGAAAAAAAAATTGTCGCTGAACTAAAAATTTTAGGAATAAACGAAGAACAGGCAAGAAAACTGCTTTTATTGGCTGAAGCAGACACATTTGATTTGCTTAAAGCAGAAATAAAAAAAATTGTTAGACAGGATTTAGCTGCAGAAGAACCATGGATAAAAGAATTCATTAAAACTGAAGTGGAAATAGAACAAAAAAAAGTTTCACAAGACTTAATGAGAGAAATGAGCTCTGATTTAGATGGATACAAGCAAAGAACAAACAAAGGAACAGAAGAATTCAAGGACATGCTGTTAAGCAAAATGAATATTTTTCAGACAAAAATTAATTCAAATATAATGGCTTTAACCGGAATAATAGGAAAATTAAAAGATTCAACAGTTAAAATAGATGAAAAAGTTGATTTAGCTCAACTAGATTTAACTGAACTAAGATTAAAAGGAACAGCAAAAAAACTGCAATTGCTAAGGTTTACTTTAATTGGGGCAGGAGTCATTTTTGGTTTTCTTGCATTCTGGTTTGCTTTAATTAACACTTCAGGCGGAATAACTGATACAGGAACAGTTGCAATCTTTTTCGGCATGATAATAGTTTCTTTAGCCTTACTATTTATGGCTTCAAAAACATAAACTTTTCTAATTAGAAAAATAAAAAAATTTTAATGCTCTATCGAGCGAAGCAAAGACTCGCTTCCGTGCGAGTGTAACGGTGCACGAGTTTCACTCGTGCTAGCGCAACTTTATGTTGCGCATCGTGCTTAAACGGCGAAACGTTTATTCAATTAATTCGTTTTTTATTTTATGATATTCTTTTAAATTATTTTTAGCGGTTTCTAATAAAATTCTGTTTCTGATTCCTTTTTCTTTGCTGGATAAAAAATCAATTTTATCCAAAATTTCTTCCATTACAACTTTCATTTTAACTCACTTTTTCCTTTAAAATTAAGTTAAAAAGTGCTTTTAAATAAATGCTTTTTTATTCTTTTAAAACCGCTTGTTTTCCCAGAATAACAGCTAAATTCTGGCTTTTCTTAAAAGCCTGTTTTTGATTAATTGAATAAGATTTTGCTTTTTTTGCAAAATCCTCTGGCTTTAAAAAAAGCCATCCTTTTTGAGGAATCTTCCATGCAACAAAAACTTCTGTTCCAGAGATTTCACCCCATTTAATTAATTCAGTCATCTGAGTAATAGAGACATTTAAGTAATTTGAATTCCATGCCTTGCATTCAAAAGAAATTTTTTTGTTCGGGCTTAAAGCAACAATATCAGGCGAAGGCAGAATTGTAGCACCTGAACCTGCAATTCTAACACAACCAAAACCATTGTCATAAATTATTCTGAGCAATTCTCTTTCTGCATTAGCGCCTTTATTATAATGAGCCATTTAATCACTTACAGTGCTATTGAAAATAACACTCTAATCCCACGGATGCGGAATTAAACATAATATTTATATGCATTTGTTTTATTAAATCTTAATAGAATTAGAGTTTTAACTAAAAATTATTTTATCATTAAATTTAATGTTTTGAATGAAAACAATTGATGTTCATATAAAACCCGGCTCAAAAAAATTTGAAGTACTGGGTTTTAATAAATGGACTAACTGCCTTGAAATAAAAACAAAAGAAAAGGCAGAAAAAAACAAAGCCAACAAAGAATTGGAAAAAAACTTAAAAGAAATTTTCAAAACAGAAGTAAAAATAATTCAAGGAAAAAAATCAAAAACAAAAAAGATTTTAATTGAAAAAACAACAAAAGAAATTACAGAATTAATTAAAAAAAACAAACTCTAATTCTGCCCTTTTCTTTTTTCCGAAAAAGAAAAGTGCAAGTTGCCCAAAAGAAAAAAGGCAATAATCCAAAAACAAAAAACATGGAAGGTGTTACTTAATGGGAAAAACTTACATTAATGTAGTTAAATATAATATTAAAGCAAAATTTGAAGTCAAAGGACTAGTAGATAAACATGACATAATTGGCGCAGTTTTCGGCCAAAGCGAAGGATTAATTGGAGAAGACCTTGATTTAAGAGAACTCCAAAAAAACGGTAAAGTAGGAAGAATAGATATTTTTCCTGAACCAAGAGACGGAAACACAATTGGAAGCTTATTGATTCCATCTTCTTTGGATATGGTGCAGACTTCAATTCTGGCAGCAGCAATAGAGTCAATTGAAAAAGTAGGCCCATATGAATCAAAATTTGAAGTAGACCAAATTGAAGATACAAGAACAAACAAAAGAAATGAAATCAAAAACAGAGCAAAAGAATTATTAAGCAAATTCTTAAAAGACAGTACTCCTTCAACTGAAATGGCAGACGAAGTAAGAGAAGCAACAAGAGCATCAGAAATAAGCCAATGGGGGCCGGAAAACCTGCCTTCAGGACCAGAAATAGAAAAAGAAGAAGAAATAATTTTAGTTGAAGGAAGAGCAGATGTATTAAATTTGCTTAGAAACAGCGTGAAAAATGTTGTTGGAATGAATGGCTCAAAAATACCTCATTCAATTATTGGTTTATGCAACAGAAAAACAATTACTTTGTTTTCTGACGGAGATAGAGGAGGAGAATTAATTCAAAGACAATTAATGCAGGCAACAAAAGTTGATTTTGTTGCAAGAGCTCCTGATGGAAAAGAAGTAGAAGAACTATCAAAAAAAGAAATTACAATGGCTTTAAGGAAAAGAATTCCTACAACAGAAACAAATAGGAGAACTCCACAAACTTTTTTGAATTCAAGAAGACCAATAAGAACAACAGAATTTCAGCCAAGAAACAACTTCAATGACAGAAATAGTTTTAATAACAGAAACAATTTCAATGACAGAAGAACTGATATAAGGCCTCAAAGAAGTTTTGAAAACAACAGATTTAACAGAGATAATTCTTTTTCTAGACCAACTGAAAGACATTTTAGCAGAACTCCTCAAAGAGATTTTAGTAGATCAGCTCCAAGAGAAAGCTTTATCAGAGAAAACCCTAATCCAATTCTTTCAATTCCTCCAACAGAAGAAGAAAAAACAAAATTTAATTCAGTAATGAATTCAGTTAAAGGAAAAATGGAAGCAGTAATTCTTGATTCACAAGGAAAAGAATTAAAAAGAACTAAAATAAGAGAATTAGTTCCAGTACTAAAAGAACAAAAAGAAGTTGATTCAATAGTATTAGACGGAATAATAACCAAAAGACTTTTAGACGAAGCAAAAAACCATTCAATCAAATTCATTATCGGAGTAAAAAAAGGCAAAATAGAAGAAACACCAGAAATAAAAACTTTGGTTATGTGAGGTTTTTAGTTCACAACTGCACGGGCTTGTCCCGTGCATTTGGTTAAACCCTTTTTGGAAAGGGTTTTCGGGCTCGTAGTTCAGGGGTTAGAACGCCACGTTTACAACGTGGAGGTCGAGAGTTCGATTCTCTCCGAGCCCAATTATTTTAATAATTGCTCAGCTTCAGTTGCACGCAACATTATTCCTGTTTTTTTGAAGTGTTTCCATTTAACTAAATGTTTGGAATTACTGCTTCCTATTTCTTCAAAAAATTTCGTCAATTTTTTTTCGCCATAAAAATAAATATTATCTCCAGAAACACCAATAGAAAAATTTAGTTGCTTGTAAGCTCTTATTGCAGAAGACATTAATTCAGGGATAGTTATAGTCAAACAATACATTATTTTTGTATGCGGGTGCGGACAAACAGTTCCATCTGTGTCTGAAAGCCCTCTTAAACAAGCTCTAAATAATTTATTGTCATTGAAATAATAATCAGGGATCTTTGCTTTTGCTTTTTTCTTTTCACC